>OFHB01002188.1_pt1 | contig 10458 bp, 9 predicted proteins | sample 1521881 | NCBI WGS metagenome assembly OFHB01 (sample SAMEA3504090, study PRJEB24116) | mouse gut metagenome | biome: mouse gut; feature: mouse-associated habitat; material: faeces | place: Denmark | collected 2011
AAACCGCCCCTGAAACGCAATGCATACGCCCCTTCCGCGATTCCCGTAACGCTCCCACTGTGCCGCGTCGTCCCGGTGGAGCGAAAAGCACGCCGCATACGCCGGATGGTAAAATTCCCTTTTCAGCGCCCCGGCAAAAAGCGCCCGCACCTGTCCCGCCTTCCCGCTGTCTCCCTCATTTTCCAGCCTCCCGGCAACCGCGTCGCACAGCCGGCTCATGAAATAGCGCATCTCCGCCGCGTCATTCATATTCAGGACATTGTTCACCCGCAGTCTGGCATCATGAAGAATTCCGTCCAGCGCCTGAAAATCTGTATAATGATAAAGTATCTCATTCTCATACGTTTTTCCGTTCATTCCGCATGTCTCCCAAATCTGCAAATCTCCGCTGTCTCTTCTGACATTTCACCCGTCACAGCACTGCCGCCTCAAATAAGTTTCTCCAAATGGGAAAAAACGAATGCCTTTAATTCTTAGAAATACTGAATGTAAGACTTACCACATATTTTCTCTGTCTATAGAATCAGAATAATCCATAGGGCCTTGATTGTCAAGAAAATTGTTAAGAAAATACCCCGCTTCAGGCAGCGGCGCGTCAATCATGCAGCGCTGCGCATGGGCGGGGTATCCGAATGCAAAAAGAAAATCGCCCTTTTTTTAAAACTGTATCGGCTCCACCTCTGCCGACAAGGGTTTCATTTCATATTCCGGAAAACTGTCAAGCAATTCCTCCAGGCATTGTGTCGTATTATAAATCACATCATGCGCCAGCATAACCACTTTCTTCCTTCCCAATGTACTGCTCACGGCATTCTGGATAAGGGCCTCCGGCGTAGACTTGTTTACCGCGTCTTCCAGGCTGGCATTCCAGTCAAAATAGACATATCCCTTTTCCGTCATTCTTCTGATGATTTCCGCCCCCACCGCCTTATTGTAGGCATTGACACTGCCGCCGGGAAAGCGAAACAGCTTCGTCTCCACCCCGGTCACTTCATAAACCGTGTCATAGGCTTTCTGAAAATCCTCCAAGTAACTGTCCGCACTTTGATAGAGCTTCCTGTAGTCATGATTGTTGCAGTGAATGCCTATGGCATGGCCTTCCTCAACAATCCGCTTCGCCACATCCGGATGCCTGCGCACATTCTCCCCCACCACGAAAAAAGTCGCCTTGATATTCCTTTCCTTCAGGATATCCAATACCGCTGTCGTATTTTCCGCGGAAGGGCCGTCGTCAAAGGTCAGATACATTGTCTTGGGGTTAAAATAAGTGTAAATGCCCTGGGCAATCCCTTCCGCCACCTGGTCCTGGTACTCTCCCGTGACGATTCTGCCCCTGTCGCTGCGGCTGGACAGGAAAGCCGTCTCTATCAGGCATGCCGGCATGGAAGTATTTTTCAGGACATATAAATCTTTCGTATCCTGAATTCCCCTGTCCATAGCCCCCGTCTCTCCTACCGCTCCCAGATGTACCAGCTCTGCCAGGCGCCTGCTGCCCTCAGAGCCTCCGTAATACCAGGTCTCAATCCCCTTGATATCGTCAACATCCTCATCATATGCGTTCTGATGTATACTGACAAATATGTCAGCATTTTCCAGTTCGGCTCTTTCCACCCGCTGCTCCAATGACAACTCTGTCATATCATCCTCCCGAAGCAGCAGTGTCTCAAATCCCATCCCCTGCAGTTTACCGGCCAGCCGATTGGCAATCTGCATATTGACCTCGCTCTCCATCACCTCGCCTCTGCTGCAGCCTGTATCCGTGCCCCCATGTCCCGGGTCAATGACAATAAACGTTTTCTCATGTTCCGCTCCCTCCCGCTCCAGTACCTCATTGGGAACCATCGGAACCGGTCCCAGTATTTCCTGCGGGCAGTTCTCTCCCCCGATTTCTTCCGTCTCCTCCGTCCCCAATGTATCGGGAAATTCACCCGCTTTTACCAGGTGGATTCCCCCAAGTCCCAGGAGAATTGTGCAGACTACCGTGGCCGCCATGGTCATGCGTTTCCGAATCCACCGCCTTTTCCCTGTGCGTCGGTTTCCTGGGCGAGCCTTCTCCATACGGTTGTACCCTGTGTGGTTTCTTCCCCCGCGGTTTCCCTGCCCACGTACCCCTGTAGTATATCTCTCCCCACAGTTTTCTGTATGGTCTCTCCTCACGCGGTTTTCTGCATCATTTCTCCCTGCGCGGTTTCCCTCCTCACGTGCCCCTGTAGTATATCTATCCGCCCGGTTTTCTGTATGGTTTCTCCCCGCCCGGTTTTTCTCCACGCAGCGTCTCTGCATATCCAATTCCATATCATGAGGCCTTATTCTGATCAGTTCCACTCCCCCTGCATTACGTTCCCTGCCGTTTCTCTTATCCATAGTATACCCCTCTTCCGGCTTTCCCTGTTCCGTTGGCTCCCCATACTTCCATAGCGATACGCCCCCCTGTGCCATATCCCGCAGATATATGCGGAACATCACATGCGCCCCCGAACATAAAAAAGCCCTCCCGCATCTGTTCTGTACAGTATACGTGAGAGCTACATCATAGTATCATATTTTTTGTAAACAAGTTTTATCTTTTTTCCATCAAAGTTGTATCCTTGCAGTCCCTTCCGTCTACCTGGATATCTTCAGATACAATTCGTTAATCCCCTCATAATATCCGATAGTGACTATTGTGTTGTCGTCTTCCATCCCGGCAAAGCTGTATTTTTTAAAATAAGGGGTATTCTCAGACAGCGGATTGGCATTCTCATATTCCAACGGCGCCTCCAGCCCCATATACTCCGCCCAGGCCGCCGCAATACCGTCCGCGTCTACCTCCGTCCAGGAGGAAATATCTGTCCGGGCATAAAATTCATACACTTTTCCCGTATCCGCATCCACATAGGCATCCAGCAGGCAGGATTCGCTGTAAGCATTCTGCACGGCCGCCCCCATGCCTACCCTCCATACCAATACGCTGTTCCGTGGTTCCGGCACATAAATCGCCGAATACAGGAGCGCCTGGTAAGAATCCTCCCGAATCTCCCCCACTTCCTCCGGCAGAATCCCCCGCTCCTTCAGTTCCCTGATTCCCCGATTACAGAGTTCGATTCCGGAAGCAGACGAATCCCGCTCCTCGGAAGCTTCTTTTTTATTGGCTACAAAGGCATAGGTTCCCGCCACCCCCTGATAATCCGTCTCTGCCCTTGTGAGGGCATTCTGCTCGCTCTCCGGCTGCGCCTGGCTGTCCAGGCACTTTGACAGAATATACACCTTTTCATTGCCGCTCAAAGAATAACGGTATCCCTCCGTACCTGTCTCCGTCTCCTGGGCCTGAATCTGATTCAAAATCCCCTTATCCCGGTATATCGCCAGGGTCTCGGGCCCCCACACTGCCAGTACCACGATGACTGTTGCCGCCAGAACCAGCAGCAGGCTGATTTTCTTCAGCCGCTTCAGAGACAGCTTACGGCCCTGCCGCTGTCCTGGCGGCGCCGGCTTCCGCCATTTCCTTCCATCATGCCTACCTTCACCTGCCATACCAATTTCCAACCGCGTGCCTTCCCCCGTCAGCCGCCCGGAAAATCCTTTCACCTGTGCGGCTGCGCTCCACTCGTTAAGCCGGAACGCTTTTCATCCTCCGCCTCATCCTTACTCAGAGCCGCTCCGTGGGCCGCGCTTTCCCCTGCTTTTTCCATGACGCTTCCCTCATCCCGCCCTGTGCCATCCTCCTTTTCTTCCGTCCTGTCCGGAATCACAAAGTGAATAGAGGTCCCCTTCCCCAGCGTACTCTCGATAACCAGCTCGCTGTCATGCAGGCGCAGAATCTCCACACACAAAGCCAGGCCCAGCCCCGCGCCGTTTTTACTGCGGGATCGGGACTTATCCACCATATAGAAAGCCTCCGTGACCTTTTTCAGCTCCTCCCGGGGAATGCCCACCCCGTGGTCCCGGACACAGAAGGTATAGGAATCCTCCGTCCGCTTTCCCAGGACTTCCACCAAATCTCCCTCTCCGGAAGCCTTGCAGGCATTGTCCACCAGGTTCAGCAGCACGGATTTCAGCAGATTGGACTCCGCGCACACCGTCCCCGCGCCGAAGGCAATCCGAATCTTCTGTTCCGTATTTCCGGAAAACATGCTCTTCAGATACTCGAAAAGGCTCTTTGCCGCCACCGGCTGACGCTCTATGGTATCCCGCCTGGTAACGATGATGTCAAGCAGCCGGAAAGACATGTTTTCCAGACGTTTTCCCTCTGTATAGATATAATTCGCAGATAAAAAATGTTTCTCCTCGTCCAGCTTCCTGGAACGCAGCAAATCCGCGTAACCGATAATTGCGGTCAGCGGCGTCTTCAGTTCATGGGCAAACGCGGCAATAAAGTCCTCCCTGGCCCGAACCTCCTCCTGAAGCTCCCCTATGGTTCCCTCCAGCGCATTCGCCATGCTGTTGAAATCCGTGGTCAGCTGTCCCAGTTCGTCATGACTGACCTGCCTTGCCCGGTAGCTGTAGTCCCCCTCCGCCATCTTCCTGGTAGCGCCAGCCAGCAGCCGGATCTGCTTGGTCAGCCATGTGCAGATGAAAAACATCACCGCCGTACAGCACGCCAGCATGGCAAGCGTAATCCTCCGATACACGGAAAATCCCTGCGCCCGCTCTTCAAATACCTCCGTCACATCCTCCAGCGTCTCCAGATACAGCATTCTGTCCAGCGCGTTGATAATGCTTCCCGTGTGAACGAAATAATGCTCTCCATGGGGAACCACCTGCCAGATCCTGGTTTCCTCCGTAATCTGCTGCAGAAGCTCCGTATCTCCGGGAAAGCCGTCGCTCATATACAGGACTTCCCGCCCTTCATTGGACAGCCGCAGATAGCGGCCGGATTCCCTTCCGCTGCTCTCCAGCTTTTCCCCGGTCTGCTCTACCGCAATATCCTGCAGCACATGATATTGGGTGGGGATATTCAGCGCCGCCGTCTCGAAGGCAAAACGCAATATGTTGCTGTCATCCAGCGCCTTGGAAACCTCCCGTTCCAGGGAGGTCCGGAATACGGAATTGACAAAAAGATAACCGCTGAGCCCGAACGCGGCCGCCATGATGATAATGGCTGCCAGCAAAATCTTATATACAAATTTCATTCTCAGATTTCCAGCCGGTAGCCTATCTTATACACTGCCACCAGGTTCTCCTCCCAGCCCATTTTCCTCCGCAGTCTCTGCACATGCAGATCCAGTGTCCGGCTGTCCGCCAGGTACTCGTCTCCCCATACTTTTTCATATAAATTTTCACGGAAAAGCGCTATGTTTTTGTTGCTGATAAACAATACCAGCAAGCCGTATTCCTTATTGGTCAATACCACAGGCTTTCCCGCCTTCGTCACCTTACGGGCCTCCGTATCCACCACCACATCCCCGGCCGTCAGGATGCTCTCCGTCTTATTGTAGCGCCGCAGCACCACCTCCACCCGTGCCACCAGCTCCACCACGTCAAAGGGCTTCACCAGATAGTCCTCTGCCCCCAGCTTCAGTCCCTTGACCCGGTCCTTCACCTCATGCCTGGCTGTGATAAAGATCACAGGAACCTTCAGCGGCCTGATATATTCCATAATGTCAAAGCCATCCGCTCCCGGCAGCATGATATCCAGCAAAATAAGGTCAAACTCCTCCGCCTCAATCAAATCGATGGCTTCCAGACCGTCCTGCACCGTCTTACATTGGTATCCTGCCGCCGAGAGATTGATGTCAATCAAATCACAAATCGGCTTTTCATCATCTACGATCAGTATCTTAATCATTCCTCTTTTACCCACCCCCAGTATTCTCTGATGATCTCCACCAGGCCTGCCATCGTATCCTTTTCCGTACACTGATAGCTTTCTTCAAATTCCGTGTCCTCTTCAAATCCGTCTGTACGCTGATAATAGATATCACATTTCGTATCAATCAGCAGCTCCCCTTCAGGTCCCGAATAACTGTATCTGGCCAATACCACAATATCCTTCAGGCCGTCCCCGTCCATGTCCCTGCATGTCATCCCCTTCAGGGCATATAGATTGTCGTAATCCTCCATGGGCTGGAAACTCCATACGATAGCCCCCTGCTCATTGACGAGATAAATCATGAAAACATCATATTCCGCCATCCGGATAATGCCCGGCACCACCCGCAATTTGCCCTGCTTTTCAAAATTCCGGGAATAATCCTGCTCCTCAATGATCCGGAATCCATTGTCCAGAAGCTCCTTCAGGGTAGTCGCCGTGTACAGGATCTCCGTAGAATTGCCGTCCCGCACATAAGAGGCAATGAAATCCGCACTTTTATTCATGCTGAAACGGTTAATTTTGTCGGAGATCCTCCAATCCCGGTAGAATTGTCCGTCGCTCTGAAACAATACGTCCCCTACCTTATAATTTCTTCCGGCGTATTCTCCTGTGTCATTTTCACAGTTGGTAATCAGCACAATGTCCGTCAGCCCGTCATGGTTCAAATCTTGGAAGGATACTGCCGCCAGCGCCTTTGTGGGCTGTTCCAGCTGTTCCAACTGCCTGTAATTTGTCTCCAGCTGGTCTGTCTTAAAGAGCACTTTCCCTTCTCCGTCCGTGACCAGTACAGCCAGGCGATGATACTCCTTGTGCATAATCGGAACAAGCCGCACTTCCTCTTCCCCAAAGCTCTCCAGCACTACGGAAAAAGTGTGATCCTCGATTTTCTCAAAACCGGAATCCTCAATATCCTCCACTTTCTCTATACGGGCAAAGCTTTCCTGATAATCCTCATATTTCTGAACCAGAAGCCCGATTGCCTCATTCTGTGCCGACACGCTTTCCATCGGCAGCATCCCTGCAAAGATACAGATCATACATAACATTGACATCCACTTTTTTCCCACTGGTTTCTCCTTTCTCAATCCAGTTTCGCTTTCATCGGGCAGGCCATTTCTCCTCCATGCCCGGAAACGCCACTGTAACCGTAACCGAAAGTATTTCATTACTGCAAACCATTGAAGCTCGTGAGTATAGGAAATTGTCCGTAAATAACCGATACGGCAATTCCTATATAAACTGTCTTGCATACATATACTGTCAGTATAATCCACTATTGCATCATTTTTGCTACAAAATATGCGTCATACCCATATTTGATAGTCCCACCGTTTACATCCCAGATACTGCGGAATTTCATTTCGAACCAGCTCGGATATCCTCCCATTGATCTGCACCGGAAAAAACAGCAGTCCATCCGCTTCCTCCAGGGGAGTCCAGATACTCTCCTCCTGCTGAAAATCCGCTTCTGTAGGTTTGCTTCTCTCTTCTCCGATAAGCTCTGCCAGAAAAAAGTGAACTGCCCTGTGCGCATATTCTCTGTAAGCCTCCATCCCGGGATCACCTCGCATGAAATCGTTGATCTCCTCTGCCAGAGCCGCGAAACGCACCACCCGCACATGATATCCGGTTTCCTCCAGAACCTCCCGTACCACGGCCTCCTCCATCGTCTCGAAATCGTGCTGTCCCCCGCCGGGTAGGTCATAATACACCTCTCCTGTTGCGGATACACATCTGTTTACCAGTATCCGGCCGTTATGTACCAACAGAGCCTTGGATGAATTCCGTATCGCCATGTCTGCCTCCTGTTCCTGCTGTCTGTTCCCGCACTTTTGCTTTCTGATATTATGTTTTATAGAAAGCTGTCTTTTCGCCTCGATAAAAATCATCTTATAGGAAGCTGTACTTGCATCCTATATTATGATTATAAACAGGAAAGGCAGGTTTTTCAACCCCCGGAAAAGTCCCGCCTGGCAGCCCCATTGAATTACCCGTTTTTTGATGGTATAATGTTGACTTGAAAAAGCATCAAGTCAACTTCTGATTCCAAATGCGCTGGAGCGCATGTAATTATGGTATAATAAAATGAGGTACAATGTTTTAAACAGGAGATGTCAAGCAAATGAAAAAAGATCTGACCCGTGGAAATGTTACCAGAAATATGCTCCTCTTCGCCGGCCCCATGATCCTGGGGAACCTGCTGCAGCAATTTTATAATATCGCCGACACCCTCATCGTAGGGCAGTTCCTGGGTCCGAATGCCCTGGCGGCTGTGGGAAGCGCCGGACCCATTTTGAATCTGCTGATCGTCCTGTTTATTGGTATCAGCGTGGGAGCCAGCATCATGGTGTCTCAGTATTTCGGTGCACGCAAGAGGGAGGATCTTTCTATTGCTATTGCCAACAGTATTGTTTTGACGGCTATTTCTTCTATTATAGTGATGATTATGGCTACTGTGGCGGCAAGACCGCTTTTGGTGCTTTTAAAGACGCCGGACAGTATCCTTGACTGGTGTACGTCTTACCTTCGTATTCTGTTTCTGGGGGTATCGGGACTTGCGTTTTACAACATCTTAAGCGGGATTTTAAGAGGGCTTGGGGACTCGATTTCCGCGTTGATATACTTGATTGTGTCCAGTCTGTTGAATATTGCTCTGGATTTGTTATTCGTAATTAAGTTTGAGATGGGGGTCAGCGGCGTTGCGCTGGCAACCGTGATTGCCCAGGCGCTGTCGGGCATGGGTCTTATGGCATATACCTGGATGAAGGAGCCGAATCTGCGCATCCTCCACCCGCAGAACGCCGTATTGCCCGGTCAGTTCCAGCTGGCCGTCACGCAGGGGGTCTGCGTTGTGCCGCACGGCTATTCTGTTGATGAACATGGGGCTGGTATCCGGGAGTATGACCTCCCCCTCCAGCTGCGCCCATTCGATGATGGCCTTTGTCCATTTGTTGCGCTCTGGTACGCTCTCCGCGATGATGTGGGCCGCAAACATCCCGGTATACCACGCGACCGAGTAGCTTTGCCGGTTCGTGCTGGACGTTCCCGTGAAGCGCCAGTAAATGGCCGGGTTTTCGTCCGTGGGCTTCCAGATGGGCGGCATATCATCGTAGGCGATGGCGGTCATCTTCGGGAAGTGCCGCTTTGTCCATGCGTTCAGCCCCTGTATGGGGTCGGGGCTGGTAGTGATTTGCTCCGGGAATGCGAAAACGGAGAAGGTGACGGTCAGACCGTAGACCTCCGGGGGCGTGTTGTTTCCCTTCTCTCCGCTCTCATAGAGAAATTCGTCCGACCGCTCCCACTCCACGCAGAAGGTCTCCCGGTTCCCGTCCGTGTAGAAAACCCCAGACACCAGTTCCAGGAGCCGCTGTTCGATAGCTCTGTCCGGGTCGAGGTCTCCCACCGCTGGACATTCGTCGGTACACCAGATGTTGACCGTCAGAACTCCCTCGGTCTTGCGCTCCGGGTCGTGGTGCATATCCACGTTGAAGTCCAGCCGGGGGTATTTCGGTTTCCCCCAGCCGGGGCGGCTGTCGCTGGGCGCTTTCTGGTAAAAGGCCGCTGGCGCTTTGTTGTAGCTTGCCAGCATCCCGCCCATCTGTTCATCCTCGGTTATCTGCTGAAGCAGAAGCTGGCGAAGTCCGCCGCCGCTCATGCCCCGTCCCCGGTCTGCGGGGCGTTGAACTCATAGTTGACCGTCTGGAAGTCCCGCGTCCAGTAGATTTCCCACACACCGATGGAAGCGTCCGCAGCGGTGATGTCGAGGTAGCTGCTGGCGTTGTTCTGCGTGTTGCAGTACAAAACCCGCAGTTTGTGCGCCGTCACCTCAGTGACGAAGCCGTTCTTTGCCGTGGTGTCCCCGGCCCGCCTGATGCGGATGCAGTCCCCGCGCTGGATTTGCGAGAGGTCAAACTCCTGATGGGTCGCGTTCTTAATCAGTGCCATGGTCTGTTTCCTCCTAACCGCCCTTATAGGGCTTTTGATATAGCGCCTTTACCTTTGGCATTGCCCGGTCAATGACGGCCTGTTTGTACGGCCTGGGCTTCATCCTGCCTGTGCCGTTCTCCAGCATTTCGCCCAGCAGCCGGCCACCAGCCCGTTCCTTGCTCTCGATGGCTGCCACCGCCCGGAAGTGTACGCCCTTCTTTTCCACATGGACGTGCGTCCCCCAGGAAAGGCGGAACGCGCCGGTGCGCACCGCTGGCGGCTCTCCCGGCGCGGATGCCCGGTAGTGCTTCCGCGTACCCGGCACCAGGTAGGTCTTGCCGGAGCGCTTGCCCCGGAGGACGTAGAGGGAGGCGTTGCGCAGTTCGTTGCTTGCCCGGTATGTCCGTTGCGAGACCTCTTTCTGCACCCCTTTGAGCGTGGTGGCCACCGTCTTGCCGATGACCTGGGAGGCATTGCCCCACGCCTTGCTGACGCTCTGCTGGTCTGTAGCCATCAGATGTCGCTCCTTTCATCGCAGTAGTAGATTGTCCAGTGGTTCAGCCCTCCGGGATTGTATGGGGCGGTCTGGACAATGTACCGCCGTTCGCCGTGCATCAGGGAATCCCCCGGCTTTATCTCAAACGCCGCCGTCCCCTGCTGGATTATTTTGTGGGTCACGGGGTGTTCAAGCTGCCGCCAGCGCAGGGTTTCCTCCGGCTTCGCGGCGGCAAGAACGG
>OFHB01002191.1_pt1 | contig 10431 bp, 11 predicted proteins | sample 1521881 | NCBI WGS metagenome assembly OFHB01 (sample SAMEA3504090, study PRJEB24116) | mouse gut metagenome | biome: mouse gut; feature: mouse-associated habitat; material: faeces | place: Denmark | collected 2011
TCTCTCCGTGATTGCTCACCGGCACATCGCAGAGATAGCTTCCGTCCATCATCTCATCGGCCCGATACCATTTAAGGTCGTTCTGGCCGCCCTGGTCTCCCCACACCGCGAAAAGTGTCTGGTACACGTTGGGAATTTCCGACTGGTTCATGGCAATCCGGAAGATCCTCTGAGTCCCGTCAACGTCCGATGCGCTCAGGGAGAAATTCGCCGCGGAAGCTTTCATTGGAATGCATACGCACAGCAGCATCCAAAAAAGCACAGGGAAAAATCTCCTCCATTTTCTGTTCATTTCCTCACTCCTTTTATATTGTATTCGATTTCCATGCAAAATACAAGCCCCAACTTCCATTACGCAACAAAAGACGGGGACCGGTATTTACCGGCTCCCATCTTTTAAAAGCTCGTCAAAATATGGCAAAGTGGACCGTCCGTATCGGCGTTGCCATTCTCTGGGATGAAGCTGCTTGATATTGTTGAGATTGTCCCTGTAGTCTGATATGTAATCAAATACCTCTTGAACGATACGGGGTAAATTGATCATGGTTTCCTTATATTCATCCTGATCAACGGTTGCCGATGAAGCGGTATCCAAATAATCACTGTTTTTAATCAGAACAGATTTTGTGTAATCCAGTCCAGACGAGCTGCGCCGGGACCGGGCCGAGGTTTTAAAATGATATGCGTAGGGATGTGGAACGTGGGAGCGGAACGGGATACAGATGAACAAATCGTCAAAATATTCAATCAGCAGGCAGGAATAAGGTCGCCCCTGCTTCCTTGCAATTTCTGGGTATTGGCGGTCAGGGTAATCTGTAAAAAATTGCGTGGACAGACTGTAAATATCACCTGTATATTCCATCATTTTACACTCCAAATAATAAAAAAGCGGAGAGGGGTAATCCCCTCCCCGCTGGGCGGCTTCGTTCGGTCAATTTTTATTTTACCGTTGAGTCGGAACCGTCACTCAACATCTTCGCTCGGTCAATTTTTATTTTACCGACGAGTCAGAACCGTCACTCGTCTCATAGAAAACCACCCTGCTGTTATTATTATAAATCCTGTGGGTAAATATGTCAACAGGATTTTCAATCATTGAGAATGGGAACATTTTTGAATGTTTTACGTCTGTAAAATATAAAGGTATGATTAAGGAGGTATTGTTATGAAGAAAAAACAGCTGGGCTTGTGATTGTTCTGCTCTGCTACAGCGCGGCCATTGCGGGGGTGTTTTACTTCGCCGGGTTTCAAGCGGCCCGCAGGGAACGTCCCGCCCTTGACGCTCAAACCTTTTACGCCGCGATTTCTGACATTCGGGGGGATACCCTTACCGTGGCTGGCATGGACGTGAACGATATCAATTTCCGGGGCGAGTTTTGTTTCTCTATTGAGAAAGAGACAAAAATCACATGGAGGTACACGGATATTCCGGCGGACGACCTGGAGGTGGGCGACCACATTTCCGTTACCTTTACCGGGGAGGTGCTGGAAACGTACCCGGGACAGATACAGCATGTGGAAGTCATTCAATTGCTGAATGATGAAAAATAGCTGAACGGCAGCGGACAGCCCTTCCCCCTTTAGGGGGAAGGCTTTATTGCGTAGGAACAAAATTATGCAGCCATATTATATCAAGAGTTTGTCTCAGCAGCTACGTAGAGAAGCCACAAGGGAAGAAAACCATCTGTGGTATGATTTTTTAAGAAAATATCCAGTTCAGTTTCGCCGCCAAGTTCCATTCGACCGGTATATCTTAGATTTCTATTGTTCACAGGCCAGGTTGGCTGTGGAATTGGACGGTTTACAACATTGTACAAGTGATGGACTGAAGTATGATGATTTGCGGACAGAGTATCTGGGCCAAGGATATGGGATTTGCGTGATACGATTTAGCAACGAAGAGATCTGGCAGGATTTTGAACATGTGTGTGAGGTCATTGATCAGGAGGTCAGATTAAGACGTTCCATAAAAGTTCCTGTGAAGGGAGTTACTATGAAAACTGTAACCATATACACCGACGGAGCTTGTTCCGGTAATCCTGGGCCTGGGGGCTGGGGAGCGATTTTGATGTACGGCGACCATCAAAAGGAGCTGTCCGGCGGAGAAGCACAGACCACCAACAACCGGATGGAGCTGACCGGAGTCATTACGGCTCTGGAGGCATTGAAGGAGCCCTGTATTGTGGAGTTGTACTCAGACAGTAAATATGTCATCGACGGCCTGGGCAAGGGCTGGGCCAAAGGCTGGCGGGCGAGAGGATGGATCAAGTCCGATAAGAAGCCCGCACTCAACCCCGACCTGTGGGGACGTCTGCTGGACCTGTGCGAAAAGCATACCGTCAATCTTCATTGGGTGAAGGGGCATGCGGAGAACCAGTATAACAACCGCTGTGACCAGTTGGCGGTGGCAGAGAGCCAGAAATATAAATAACTCCGGTTTGAACAAAGGTAAATCAGAGTTACAATTAAAAAGAGGGGTCCAAATTCAACGGAACCGATCGAAAGAGGTGAGAATATGTTTGAAGATCTGCTGTATCTCCTGCGGCGAAACGGCCTGACCATCTCGTTGACCGAGTGGATGGCGCTGATGGAGGGGTTATACAAAAACCTCCATGGGGCCAGTTTTACCGGGTTTTACCATCTGTGCCGCTGTCTGCTGGTCAAGAGTGAGGCGGACTTTGACACGTTCGACCGTACTTTTCTGGAATATTTTAAAGACGTCCCCTTTCAGCAGGAGGTGTCTAAGGAACTGCTTGACTGGCTTAATAAACCTGATGTACTATTAGATTACGCCAACTGGGATGAGCTCCAAGCCCTAAAAAATATGGGTTTTACAGAGGAAGAGATTGAGCAGATGCTGAAAGAGCGCATGGCAGAGCAGACTGAGGAGCACAACGGCGGAAATTACTGGGTGGGTACCCATGGAATGTCGGTTTTTGGCAACTCCGGCCTGTCCCCCAAGGGCATCCGAGTGGGCGGGCAGTCTATGTACCGCCGGGCCTTCCGGGTGGCGGGAGAGCGGAAATTCCGAGATTTTCGCCGGGACAACACCTTGGACACCCGGCAGTTTCAAGTGGCTCTGCGCCATCTGCGGCAGTATTCCGGATTGGTGGACCTTCCCCCAACTGAGTTTGACGTCAGCCGCACCATTCAGGATACGGCCAACAACGGCGGAGTATTAAAGGTGCGTTATAAGCGGCCCCGGGAAAACACGGTAAAAGTGCTTCTCCTGATGGACTCCGGCGGTTCCATGGACTACTACGCCCAATTGTGTTCCGCTCTGTTTCAAGCGGTCTCCAAGTCGGGGCATTTTAAGGATTTGAAGGTTTATTATTTCCACAACTGTCCCTATGGGCGGCTGTACAATGCCCCTACCCTGCTCTCCCGAGACAGTGTGGCCACCGATTGGGTGCTGTCCAACCTCCCCGGGGATTACAAATTGATTTTCGTGGGAGATGCACAGATGGCGCCCTATGAGCTGAACGGCGGGTGGTATGGCCGGGGCCGGGCGGCAGACGGACCCCAGTGCGGCATGGATTGGCTGAGGCTGTTGAAGGGACGCTTCCGGCATGCGGTCTGGCTCAACCCCAGCAGCCGCCCGGACTGGGGGGCCTACTGGTCCCAGACCTACGATGAGATAGCCAGAGAACTGCCCATGTTTCCCCTCACGGTGGAGGGGCTGGAAGAGGGCATGAAAAAATTGCTGAGCAGATAGAAAAATCCTCAAAGAACATTTTGTTCTTTGGGGATTTTTTTCAAACTGTTGGCTATTCTGCGGGCGGCTCATGTTCCGGTTTTGGCGGGGTAATAATAAGCTGAAAGAGCCGCTGTTCTTGCAGCGGAGTGCCGCCTGCGGCCAGCCAGCCGGCGGTGTATGCGCTGCGCACGATTGAAAAGAGGGATTGCTGTGCCTCATCGTACTCATGGCGTTCCAGAAAGCTGGAAAACCCGGCTTCAAATTCGTTGCTGTACATAAAATCCGTCTCCTTACCATTTAGTAACACTAATTTACACGATAAAACAATAATTATCAATGCCAAATGAGAAATAATAGTATCATCCTAAAAGAGGTGATTCTATGAAACCGATTAAAACATCAGTAAGTATTACCATTGATGATCCCATTTTGAACCGTGTGAAGCAGTTAGCTGAGTTGGAGGACCGCTCCCTTTCCAGCTATATCAATTTGGTTTTGCGGAAGCATCTGGCAGAGCTGGAGAGGAAAAAGGACGAAAATCTGATAAATTCCCCTTGACAGCGGCCGGAAAGTGGCTTACAATAGGCCAATGAAACGCGTAGACAGGGAAGAGTACCACACAGCGGGCGGAAGAGAGAGGATGGCCGGTGAAAATCCTCCAAAGCTGTGTTGGAAAGGCGCCCTGGAGCGCGGGGAGGAAATGCCCCGCCGGTTCCCGCCGTTATCCGGGTCAGAGTGCGTACCAGCCAGGTGCGAATTCAGGTGGAACCACGGACAGTTTTTGTTCGCCCTGAGCCGAAAGGCTCGGGGCGTTTTTGTTTGGAAAGGAGTGATTTTATGACCGAACAGCACAGGGAGCAGGCCATTGAGGTGGTGAAGAACATCTGCCATGTTCTCCACGAGAAGCGGTATGAGGACCTGCCCTCCTGCGTGGACAAGATGGAGTGGGACAACACCGACGAGATCCGGGAGTGTATACAGGGCACGCTGGAGATGAACGACTTCGATGTGTTCGACGAGTACGGCGTCCCCTGCAATTTTAAACCGCAGTATGAGTACCACCACGAAGTGATGTTTTTCGAGTACAAGGACGGCAGCGGTTTCGCCGTGGACTATGAGCTGACCTCCGGCGGCGAGTTGGTTTATCTGACGTTACAGCTTGAGTTCTTGTACGAAAACGGAGGTTTAAAATCTATTTTCCGCACCATCGACCCCCAGTAGGGGTGGCCTTTGGCCGCCCGCAGGGCATCAGAACGAAAGATGGGCGGCCACAGGCCGCCCCACACAAAATTGTAAAGAAATTTGTACAACACGCAAAGAATTCACTTTACATATTCGGCAAATTTGCGTATAATAGGGGTATCAGATAAAGGAGGGATACTCAAATGGCACAGACAAGCGTGAATTTTCGCATGGATGAACAGCTGAAAAAAAATGTGGAGGAAATCTGCCAGAAAATGGGCATGAGTCTTACTACCGCCCTGACTGTCTTTTGCCGGAAGGTGGAGCAGGAGCGGAAAATCCCCTTTGAAATCACCGCAGAGGCAACTGACCCCTTCTACAGCGAAAGCAATATGCGCTATCTGAAGAAAAAAATGGAGGATTATAAGGCGGGCCGCCTAAATTTGGTTGAACACGACCTGATTGAGGAGTGACAAAAGACATGCAGCTCAGGCGGATACAATGGGATTTTGACGCATGGGAGGAATATTGCGATTGGCAGCGCGTGAACAAAGCGGCCCTAAAAAAGATCAATCAGCTGATTCGGGATATCCTGCGGGATCCTTTCGATGGCCTCGGAAAACCAGAACCCTTGAAAGAGGATCTGAGCGGTTTTTGGAGCCGTCGCATTGATGAGGAAAACCGTCTCATCTATGCTGTGGAGCAGGATGCGGTTGTGCTTATCTCCTGCAAAGGACATTACGAGTAAAAGAGGAAGAAGGAATTATTATGAAAAACAGCGAAAAGACCATGGAAAAAATTGTGGCCCTGTGCAAGGGCCGGGGCTTCATCTTCGCGGGAAGCGAGATCTACGGGGGCCTCGCCAACACCTGGGACTACGGCCCCCTGGGCGTGGAGCTGAAAAACAACGTCAAGCGGGCCTGGTGGAAGAAGTTCGTCCAGGAGAACCCCTACAACGTGGGCCTGGACGCCGCCATCCTCATGAACCCCCAGGTGTGGGTGGCCTCCGGCCACGTGGGCGGCTTCTCCGACCCCCTCATGGACTGCAAGGAGTGCAAGGAGCGCTTCCGGGCCGACAAGCTCATCGAGGACTGGTGCGCGGAAAACGGCTTCCAGCTGGAAAAGCCCGTGGACGCATACTCCCAGGAGGAGATGGAAGCCTTTGTGACAGAGCACAACATCCCCTGCCCCACCTGCGGCAAGCACAACTTCACCGGCATCCGCAAGTTCAACCTGATGTTCAAGACCTTCCAGGGCGTCACTGAGGACGCCAAGAACACTGTCTACCTCCGGCCCGAGACCGCCCAGGGCATCTTCGTCAACTTCCAGAACGTCCAGCGCACCACCCGGCGCAAGCTCCCCTTCGGCATCTGCCAGGTGGGCAAGAGCTTCCGCAACGAGATCACCCCCGGCAACTTCACCTTCCGCACCCGGGAGTTCGAGCAGATGGAGCTGGAGTTCTTCTGCGAGCCCGGCACGGATTTGGAGTGGTTCCAGTACTGGAGAGGCTTCTGCAGGGACTGGCTGATTTCTCTGGGCATCAAGGAGGACGAGATGCGCCTGCGCGACCATAGCCCCGAGGAGCTGTGCTTCTACAGCAAGGGTACCACGGACATCGAATTCCTCTTCCCCTTCGGCTGGGGCGAGCTGTGGGGCATTGCCGACAGGACGGATTATGACCTGAGCCAGCATGCCAATACCTCCGGGGAGGACATGACCTATTTCGACGACGAGAAGAAGGAGAAGTACATACCCTATGTGGTAGAGCCTTCCCTGGGCGCGGACAGAGTGGTGCTGGCCTTCCTGTGCGCGGCTTACGACGAGGAGGAGCTGGAGGGCGGCGACATGCGCACCGTGCTGCGCTTCCATCCTGCCCTGGCGCCTGTGAAGATCGGGGTGCTGCCCCTGTCCAAGAAGCTGGGCGAGGGCGCGGAGAAAATCTACGCGCAGTTGTGCAAAAAGTATAACTGCGAGTATGACGACAGAGGCAACATCGGCAAGAGGTACCGCCGCCAGGATGAAATCGGCACGCCCTTCTGTGTCACCTACGACTTCGACTCCGAGGCGGACGGCTGCGTCACTGTGCGCTTTAGGGATTCCATGGAGCAGGAGAGGGTGGCGATCAGCGAGCTGGATGCCTATTTTGCGGATAAGTTCGTGTTTTAGGAAATGGGTGGATTACGGGGACAGAAGCGTTCTTCTGCCCCTTTTTATATGCGCGGGCCGTGCGCAAAGCGCCATGGCGCTTGAAATATGCCGCTGAGGCGGCGCGTGGGCCGCACGGCGAGCAGGGGAAGGCTTTCCCCTGCTCGATTGTGCGGACGCGGGTTGACAGACCGGGCGGTAGCGGAAGGAGAGGCTTGATATGAACCGAGAGGAAGCGTTTCGGATACTTGGCATCGAGGCTACAAAGGACGAGAGGGCGCTGAAGGGCGCTTACAGGGAGAAGCTGACGGTGACGAACCCGGAGGACGATCCGGAGGGCTTCAAGAGATTGCGGAGGGCCTATGAGGAGGTCTGCAGATACGCCAGAGAGACGGAAGATGCGGAGGGGGACGAGCAGGAGCCCCCCAGGGACACCACCCCCTCGGGCCTGTGGCTGGAGCGGGCCGTGGAGATATACGGAAACATCCGCTCCAGACAGGACGTGAAGCTCTGGAAGGCCCTTTTCGACGATGACGTGTTCCTGTCCCTGGAGGAGGAAGAGAACTGCCGGGAGAAGCTGCTGCGCTTCCTGACGGAGCATTTCAAGCTGCCCACGGAAGTCTGGAAGCTGTTCGACAGGCGGCTGTCCATCGTGAAGGACGCGAAGCTCCTGCGGGAGAGGTTCCCGGCCAATTTCGTATATTACATCGCGGGCCGGTGCGAGCGGGGGGAGGATCTGGACTTCACCCAGTTCCGGGGGCCGGAGGACGGGGATTACGACCGGTTCCTGGAGTGTTACGACCGCTGCTGGCAGGCTCTGCACGAGGACAGGCTGGAGGAGGCTAAGCGCTGCCTGGAGGAGGCGGACGCCACGGGCATCCGGCATCCGGTGGTGGAGGTGAGCCGGGCCAATGTGCTGGTGCGGCAGGGAAGAATCGGGGAGGCTGTGGACTTGCTGGAGAGGGAGCTGGCCGAATACCCGGGGGATCCTATGATTTCCTACAATTTCGCAGAAATCCTCTGGAGCCAGAAGGACAACGGCAGCTACAGGAGGCGGGCGGCGGGACTCTACCAGGAGCTGAAGGCGGAGAACGACAGCCATTACATGGCCAACGCCCGGCTGGCCGAATGGCATTATGAGGAGGGGCGCTTCCGGGAGGCCAAGAAATGCGCGGAGCGGGTGCTGACAGCAGGGGCGGACGATGGGTTCATGGAGCTCCTGGCCAAGATCAACAGCGAACTGGAAAAGGGGCTGGAAGCCGGATACCGGGAGCGCGGAGACTGGGAGAGCGGCCTGGAGCTTTGCTGGTGCTACCTGCAGGACGGCAGGACCGCCCGGGGCATCCGGCTGGCCCTTGGGCTGGAGGGGAAGCTGCCTCCGGAAAAGGAGGCGGAGTATTACGGGCTCATGGCGAAGCTCTATACGGAGGAGGCCGATTATGAGGAGGCCATAGCCATGACCAGGCACTGGGAGCCAGCTCTGGAGGCCAAGATGGCGAAAAGCGCCGGCGCAGACGAGAATGAGGATAGAAAAGACAGGGACAGGCTGCGGCAGGCCCGCCTGATCCGGATGCAGTGCTGCCACAGCCTGGGCTACAGGGACAGGGAGAAATTCGCCCTGGCGATCGAGGAGGGCAAGAGCATCCTCACAGGGAGCGCGAAGGACGTGGGCGTCCTGCTGGAAATGGCTCAGATCTATACGGCCATGGAGGAGTATGAGCTGAGCCTGGAGGTATGCCGGCGGCTGATAGAGGAATTCCAGGTCTTCGCGGCGTATGCCTCCATGCTGGAAGCCTACAGGCGGCAGCTTGACGCCGCAGGCGTAGTCAGGGCTGCCGGACAGTGCATGCGGTATTTTCCCGGCTTCGTGAAGTCCTATGAGTACCTGGCCAAGGTGTATCTGGATTTGAACCGGCGGGAGGATTTCGACAAGGTGTATGAGGATGCCCAGAAGAACGGAGCGGGCAGCGTGCTCCTGGATGCCTACCGTTTCCAGATGCGGGAGGAGGTCATGGACATCAGCCGGCTCAACGAGAAGCTGAAGGAATTTCGGCGCAGCTACTTCAAGCATGTGGAGGAGGGGAAGGAGGAATATTACGAGAAGGGGCTTCCCATCCTGACGGAATATTTATATCATTATCCCGATGATTTCATGCTGGTGGAGCGGGCGCTGTTCCACAGGGCCGCCCATCGCCTGGAGGAGGCCAGGGAGGATTTCGAGAAGGCCCTCTACATCAACCCATCCAACCCCTATGCCCTGAACGGCTTAAGCTTCACCTACAAATACCAGGGGGACTATGAGCGGGCCCTGGTCTGCCTGAAAAAGGCCATCCTGTACATGGATCAGGAGATGTCCCCTGTCATCTACGCGGACATGGGGAACCTCTACGCCCTGCTGGGGGATGCCGGGGCGGCATATAAGGCCTATCGCCGGTACGAGGAGACAGCGGGGGAGAGCAGGAGCAACTGGTTCGGCGACAACCTGGCCGAATTCGCCATGCGGGCGGGCAGGGTGGAAGAGGCTGCGTCCATCTATGAGCGGTTCTACGCGAAGGATAACTGGACGCGGCATGAGCGGCTGGTGAAGCTGTACCTGGCCGCAGGGGAGAAGGAGATGGCGCGGCAGACGCTCCGGCAGTGGAAGAGGGAGCTTGGCGGCAGGCTCAGGGAAGCCGTTCTGGATTTCCTGAAAAGGGGTTCATCGGACGGCGCCGGGAAACGGAATAGGGTCTCCTATCCGGCATATTATTGCTGCAGGGGCTGGTGGGAGCTGCTGTACGGCAGCAAAGGCGGCGCGGTGCGGGCCTTCGGGAGGATGTTCCGCAACGGCCTGACAGAGAAGACCATGGAGGGGAAGATCTGCGATGCCGTCTTCGCCTGCATCCTCTGCGGGAATGAGGAGAAGGGTAAAAGGTACGCGGCCAGGCTTCAGGCCTGGCTGGACAGGGAAGGGACTGTGGGCAGGCGCAAATACTATAACCGACAGAAAGGGCACCTGCAGATGGAGTTCCTGGCGGCCTATTACACAGAGACGCCACAAAAGCTGCAGGAACTGCTGGATACGGAAGACAGATGCGAAATATGCCATTTCTGTACCAGCCCGCTGTGCAGGGAGCTGGAGGGCGCTAGGATCCTGCTCCTGCTGCGGACGGGGAGGCGCCAGGAGGCGGAGGAACGTCTGTTGCGGAATCTGCAGGTGCAGCCATGGGACGAGTATATGCTGGCTATCAGGCATGTGGCGTTTGGGGGGTGAGGCCATTCATATAAAAAAGTTCGCCTTACTGTCATGTTAGGCGAACTTTTTATTGCTTCTAATATTTTATGCCCAATGTGCGGGCAGTGCAAGTCTAAATTTATTCCCGCGAGCAATGAGCCAAGCGGCCGTGCTTGCACGGCCAGTTGGCGAA
>OFHB01002194.1_pt1 | contig 10426 bp, 6 predicted proteins | sample 1521881 | NCBI WGS metagenome assembly OFHB01 (sample SAMEA3504090, study PRJEB24116) | mouse gut metagenome | biome: mouse gut; feature: mouse-associated habitat; material: faeces | place: Denmark | collected 2011
TATACGGCAGGGCGTAATATCTCTAAATAATGGAAACTATCCACATGATACTGTTAACGACCTGAGTCCTTAACGAGTTCCGCAACACGCTTGTTAAACAGTTTTTCGCACAACAAATCCTCGATGGTCAGGTGCATGCGGTAACGCCAGTAGTGACGCGAATTTGCCGGTACGTTAATCTGTTCCTTATATGGGTTCTCACGACGCAGACGGCCATCAACAGAAAGCCAGTCCTGCAACGGGAGAATACAAAGCATGGCAGGTGACTTCAGGTTGCTGTCGACGATTTTCTCACATATCCACGGTTCGGCAAATGCCGGTGCTTCCCCACCCTCGTGAAGCATATTGTTATAGAACCGTTGCGTTTTCTCACGGTTTTCTTCCCACCATTGACGTATACCGCCCATATCATGGGTAGAGGTTGTACACACGGTGTAATACGGATAATTCGCCGGATTGCCGAATTCCTCACGCGGGTTTTTAGGCATACGGGGGATGTCGAGTGTAAGGATTTCCAATGCACCCATCACTGCAGGCACACAATCCGGAATCATACCCAAATCCTCGGCACAGGTAAGCATGTCTGTGGCATCAATCACCGGGGGGAGCTTCCACATAGCCTTACCATACCAGAAATCATTATGGCGATGATAGTAGAAATCGTTATAAAGGCGGTCGAAACACCAGCGTTCGTAATCGTTAAGCGCACGGTATGTGTAGGTATATTGTGCCGAAATGCGTGGATGGAATTTCCCTTTCTGATATGGGTCCTCGATAAACAACACCTGGTCTACAAGCCCAAGAAGGGCATTACACAGACGTTCGTTCTTTTCATCCTTCGGCTGTGTGGCAAAATAATCGGCAATCATGCGCTGAGTGGCAAATTCCGGACGCAGACGGAAACGTCCGTATCCTGCATCTGAAAGGAAACGTTCACGAGCCTCATCAGTATACTCGCCGAAGAAGTCCCCAAGGAACCAGTCCATAATATATGGCGTGGTCTGCAAGTCGGTATCAAGCCAAAAATCGTAGTTCTCACGCAGCTCGTCGGGCGAGAACGGGAGTGCAGGGTTGAATATACCCAACAGTCCGTGGAGCTGCGACATAGGAATCTGCCATATACGGAAAAATCCAAGCACATGGTCTATACGGTACACATCGAAATATTCGGCCATCTTACGGAAACGCGCTTTCCACCACGCAAAGCCGTCGCGGCTCATTTCCTCCCAATTGTAAGTAGGAAGCCCCCAGTTCTGTCCAAGCACGGAAAAATCATCCGGCGGCGCACCGGCCTGGCAATCCAGGTTGAAAAGACGTGGCGAAATCCAGGCATCCACGCTAGTACGTGAAATCCCGATAGGTATATCACCCTTTATGGCAACCCCGTGGGCGTGGGCATAGTCACGCACTTCACGCATCTGGGAATCCAGGTTCATCTGAACCCAATATACATAATTCACATCATGGCTGTTCTCCTTTACAAACCCGTCTATTTTTGCAGGGTCGTAAACAGCATATTCGCCCCATTGCGAGAAATCAGCAGTGCCGTTTCTATCACGCAGCACACAGAAAGCGGCATATGGTTTAAGCCAGGTCTCGTTCACGGAAACGAATTCCTTAAAAGCCTTGCTGCGGATAACGTTTTGCGACACAGAGGCAAACAATTCTCGTGTAAATTCCGATTTCGCATTATTCACACGTTCATAATCAACCTCTTCCAAGGCATTGAGTTCTGCCCCAAGTGCATCGAAATATCCCTGTCGGCCGGCATCGGGAAGTTTTCCGAGTGCAGCCAGGTTGAGATACATCGGATGCAATGCGAAACAAGAATTTGCATTGTAAGGATATGAATCAGTCCACGTGTGGGTCATCGTGGTGTCGTTGATGGGGAGTAGCTGAATGAAGCGTTGTCCGGTGTCAGCAGCCCAATCAATCAATGGCAGCAGGTCGAAAAAGTCACCTACTCCGAAATCGTTTTCGCTACGAAGCGAGAATACGGGTATGGCAACTCCTGCGCCGCGCCATGGGGCAAGCGGATTCTCAAAAAACAGACCTGTTATAATTAAGGAGGTATTGTCCTCGGTGTGCGGTATGTGTATATGACGGTTGCTGCGTTTTTCCCAGCCAATTATATCGTGGTCGTTCTTGTTGATTAACAGAAATTTGAACTCTATATCAGGAGTCTCATCATCAATCGGTATCTCTATGGTCCAACGTGGAAAATTGCCATGGTTCATGACCGGAGCATCAGTCGGGTTCCAGCATCCAAGTGATTTGCAAGAACCGGATATAGCGAGGGTGGCGTGCTGCGGAATCATAGGGGCGTCTACCGAAATCATCAGCATTCCCGGACGGACTGCGGGAGTGGTTCCCAAATCTGACGGGCGACAGATGCAGTGGGTAAAAGCAGATGAATGGTATGGCTTGTTGGATGGGATGTCTTGCCAGCGGTCGAAAATCGATGCTCCGGGAGTATGTGGGTCAATGTTCAGAGTGCGTGGTGTTCCCCATTCATTGCGAATGATTTCATTGCCCTTTCGCACGTCGTAACTGTAATGGAATTCTCCGTGGGCAGGCGATATCTCGATGCTGAGAAACCAATGGCTGTCCCCATCCGGGAGCATAGCCACGGCATTGTTTTTATTTCCATTGCCTAATTCCGGTATGTCACCGGTGATATAAATAGTCTCGCCCCAGTTGGTATGGTAGTCGATGTTGAATATTAGATTCATGGGTGTATTACGGATGTGTCGCTATGTTATTTATGGTATTTATTATCCGGATTGCCCGGTGGTTCAAAAGTAGATATAATTTTCGAAACGCGAAAGTGATGCAGTGGTCAATTATTGTTTCGTGGGGTATGGATAATATTATATAAGAATGCAATTCCCGGACAAACCGTGTCGGTGGTTGTCCGGGAATTGCTATGAATTGGTTGTGGCGTCGTATGGTTATCCGCAGCGCGATGTGCCGCAAGATGTGCATATCAGACAGCCTTCCTGGTAGACGAGTGTTTCCTGTCCGCAGTTGGGGCAACGCTGCCCGCTCGCTTTAGTGCCGTTTGGCAGGTATTTCTTCAATGCGCGTTCGACTCCCATCTTCCATGTATTGATGGACTGGCTGTTAAGCTCCAAGCCGCCTACGAGTTTCAATACTTGGTCGATAGGCATACCGTAGCGTAATACGCCTGAGATTAGTTTGGCGTAATTCCAATATTCGGGGTTGAATTTGTCGCTCAATCCTTCGATTGTGGTCTTGTAGCCACGTTTGTTGATGAATTGGAAATCATAACGTTTGTTGCCTTTGTCGTCAACGGCTTTTATGATTTTACCACGGGTTACGGATTTGGGGCAGAAAATGCCGTCGTCATCATCGGCGAGTCCGGTGAATATCTCATAGGGTTTGCCGTTGAGAAGTCCAACGAATGCAATCCATTTTTCCTTATTATTCTGGAACCGCACCACGTCGGCGTCAAGCTCGATAGGGCGTTTTGCTACAATGGGGTGTCCTTCGACAGATGTAGGTGCCGATTTCTTCTTTTCCACGGCAATGAGGACTCCTGAACGGGAACCGTCGCGGTAAACAGTGCATCCCTTGCAGCCTGAGCGCCATGCTTCGACATACAGTTTGCCTACAAGCTCTTCGGTTACGTCTGATGGAAGATTGATGGTCACGGATATCGAGTGGTCGACCCATTTCTGCACGCTGCCTTGCATGCGTACTTTTTCAAGCCAGTCAACGTCGTTGGCCGTAGCTTTGAAATAAGGTGAGCGGGCTACCAACGCATCGAGTTCCTCCTGAGTGTAATCGGGTTTTACTTCTATGTCGTTGACTCTCATCCAAGTGAGGAACTTGGGGTGATATACGATGTATTCCTCGAATGCATCGCCTGATTCATCGACGAAGTCCACACGAACCTCTGTATCGTTGGGGTTTACCTTACGGCGGCGTTTGTAGACGGGCATAAATACCGGTTCTATGCCTGATGAGGTCTGTGTCATGAGGCTTGTTGTGCCGGTAGGTGCAATGGTAAGACATGCTATGTTGCGGCGTCCGTTCTTGCGGATATGCTCGTAAAGTTCCGGGTCAGCTTCACGTATGCGGTTTATGAAGGGATTGTTCTTTTCGCGTTCAGCGTCGTAGATTTCAAAGGCTCCGCGTTCGATTGCCATGTCGGCGCTTGAACGATAGGCGGCTAATGCAAGTTCTTTGTGAACGAGTGTGGAGAATTCGGTGGCTTCGGGGGTGCCATAGCGCAATCCTAAAGCTGCTATCATGTCGCCTTCACCTGTGGTGCCCACGCCTGTACGGCGTCCTTTGAGCGTTTTTGTGCGGATTTTGTTCCATAGGTGCAGTTCTGTTTGCTTTACTTCATCGGTCTCGGGATCGGATGCGATTTTTTCGATGATTTTATCGATTTTTTCCATCTCAAGGTCGATGATGTCGTCCATTATTCGCTGCGCTTTTGCCACGTGGGTGCGGAATAGATCGAAATCAAACTTTGCCTGGGGTGTGAACGGTTGGGTCACATAGGAGTATAAGTTGATGGCGAGCAAACGGCAGCTGTCGTAGGGGCATAGTGGAATCTCGCCACAGGGGTTGGTGGATATGGTCTGGAACCCGAGGTCGGCGTAGCAATCGGGTACTGATTCCCGTGTTATTGTATCCCAGAACAATACTCCCGGTTCGGCTGATTTCCAGGCGTTATGCACGATTTTGTTCCAAAGTTTTGAAGCTTCGATGTCTTTGGTTACGGCAGGCTTGTCGCTGTCGATAGGGTATTGCTGAGTGTACGTGGTGCCATCGACTGCCGATTGCATGAATGCATCGTCGATGCGTACGGATACATTTGCGCCTGTAACTTTTCCTTCAGTCATCTTGGCGTCAATGAATGCTTCCGAGTCGGGATGCTTGATGCTTACTGTAAGCATCAGTGCTCCGCGACGGCCGTCTTGCGCCACTTCACGGGTGGAATTGGAGTAACGTTCCATAAATGGAACCAACCCTGTGGAGGTTAGTGCTGAATTCTTTACCGGAGTCCCTTTGGGGCGTATGTGCGACAGGTCATGTCCCACACCGCCACGGCGTTTCATGAGCTGTACCTGCTCCTCATCGATTTTAATCACACCTCCATAGGAGTCGGGTTTCCCGTCGACACCAATAACAAAGCAGTTGGACAGAGATGCCACCTGGTAGTCGTTGCCTATGCCAGTCATGGGGCTACCTTGTGGTACGATGTATCGGAAATGGTCGAGCAGGTCGAATATTTCCTGTTTGTTCATGGGGTTAGGGTACTTGTTTTCTATGCGTGCCAGCTCGGATGCGATTCGTCGATGCATGTCGGCGGGGGATTCCTCGTATATATTACCGAATGAATCCTTAAGGGCGTATTTGCTCACCCATACACGTGCGGCGAGCTCGTCGCCATCGAAGTACGTCAAAGAGGCTTTATAGGCCTCGTCGTAAGAGTAGGTTTTCGTTTCCACAGTGTCGGAGGATTGATGTGTGTGATAATGTAAATGTTGTGTAAAAGTAAAGTGATTTGAATAACGGATGCAAAATTTGTGATTATTTTTGATATTGCAAAATAATTTAGTGCGGTAATCTGAAATTGTTGATAAGTTTTCCGTTTGAAAGATTCAATTGTTTGGGTATTAGCTTGTTGGTTGTTTTGGCGTCTGCGTAAAGTTGTCAAAAACTTTGAGCCGTTGTTTTGCGGGTAAATAAAAAATGGTTATTTTTGAAACAATTATTATATGAAAAAAGAATTGGTTATGGATTATTTCTCAACGCGCAGAACGGTGCGTAAGTATTCAGATAAAGTCGTTGACGAGACATTGCTTAAAGAAATGCTTGAAGCTGCCGCGCATGCTCCCACTACGGGTAATATGCAGTTGTATTCCGTGATTGTCACGCGGACGGACGAAGGCAAACGATTGTTGTCGCCATGTCATTTTAATCAACCTTCGGTAGAGGGGTGTTCGGTTGTACTGACCTTCTGTGCCGATTTTAACCGTTTTGAACGATGGTGCTTGGTGAGTGATGCGGTGCCTGGATATGGTAATTTCCAATCGTTTGTTACGGCTCTTCTTGATACAGCCTTGTTTGCGCAGCAGTTTTGTACAATTGCTGAGATGAATGGTCTCGGTTGCTGCTATCTCGGAACTACAACGTATAATGCACCACAGATAGCCAAGGTGTTGGAGTTGCCGTCGAGAGTGGTGCCGGTGACGACATTGACGGTGGGGTATCCTTCAGGGGATGCTCCGTTGAGCGACCGGTTGCCCGTGGAGGGTATAATACATGCGGAGAAATATGCGGATTATACCGATGATGATATACGCAGGCTATATGCTGAAAAGGAAGCGCGTGAGGATAGCCGGAAGTATGTGCAGGAAAATAATAAAAAGTCATTAGCTCAGGTATTTACGGATGTACGTTATACTAAAGAAGCTAATGAGCATTTCTCGCGCCTGTATCTTGATTTTATATCAGATATGGGGTTTGTGATGCCGGAATAACCTGTGCTATTCGGGTATGGAATTGGTGCTGAGGAAAATGCGGGAGCTGTGTGCTGTATCTGATGAGTCAGTGGCTGCATTGCTTCAGTGTGTGGAGCCGTGTACATTTCCTAAACGACATCGGTTGGTGAGTGCAGGAACGCGTTGTCGCGATGCTTATTTTATAGAGAGGGGTATGACGCGTTCTTTCTGGCTTGTTGATGGAGAGGAGATTACCACATCATTTACGGTAGAAGGAGCTATTGTGTTCAGTATGGATGAGCTCTATTATGATAAGGTGAGTGAGGAGTATGTGGAGACTCTTGAGGATGTGGAAGCGTACAGAATAAGTGTGGAGGATTTGAGACGGTTGTGGAGCGAAAGGTTGGATTTGTCCAATTGGGGCCGTATTATACACCAGAATGAATATCGAAGATTGCATCGCTCACACAAAGAACGGCTTACCCTGACGGCGAGTGAGCGTTATGAAGCGTTTTTCCGTCAATTTCCGGAGGTGTGCGCGCGTGTGCAGTTGGGATACATAGCATCGTATCTTGGTATTACCCTGCCAACATTGAGCCGTATCCGTGGTCGAAAATAATCATAAAAGAGATGAAAATTTGATGCAGGACAAAAAATTAGCTGATACGATAGTGTAAATTTGCATTGTAAATGAAAAAATCTTGACAATGCAGGTTAATAATAGTAATTTGACGTATAGTGAAAAGCCGCGTTATGAGTTGCTCGACGGATTGCGTGGGGTGGCTGCGCTGATGGTAATATGGTATCATGTGTTTGAGGGGTTCTGTACCTCATCGATGGATCAGTTTCTTAATCACGGTTACCTTGCCGTGGATTTCTTCTTTATGCTTTCCGGCTTCGTCGTGGGATATGCGTATGATGACAGATGGGGCTCCGGTGGATTGACATTCAAGGGATTTGCGCGACGCAGATTGATAAGATTGCATCCTATGTTGCTGATGGGTATGCTGATAGGTGTCGTTACATATATAATCCAGGGCTGCGTGCATTGGGATGGTACGCATGTTTCGGGACATTGGGTGGCGATAGCTGCCGTGCTCAGCTGCTTTTTTGTGCCTGCATATCCCGGAGCCGGGCATGAGGTGCGTGGCAATGGTGAGATGTTTCCGTTGAATGGTCCGTCGTGGTCGCTGTTTTTTGAATATATAGCCAATATATTATATGCGTTGTGGCTTCGTAGGCTGAGTACGCGTGCGCTCATTGTATGGGTTTGCTTGTCCGGTATCGGACTTGCGTGCTATGCTTTGGGTAATATGTCGGGATTCCATCATCTCGGTGTGGGGTGGACGCTTGCCGATTACGGCTTTATCGGGGGGTTATTGCGTGTAGGGTTCTCGTTTTCATTGGGCATGCTTATGGCGCGTGTTTTCCGCCCGTTAAAGGTGCGCGGAGCATTCTGGATTTGTTCGGTGGCTATTATTGGATTGCTCGCCGTGCCGTTTATGGGGATGGATGGTGCCATGTGGACTAATGCGCTGTATGATGTGACATGCGTGGTATTGCTGTTTCCGATAATACTGTATGTCGGGGCTTCGGGTGTTACGAGCGATTCGCGTTCATCGGCAGTGTGCGATTTCCTTGGCAAGATTTCATATCCGGTTTATATAATACACTATCCGTTTATGTATCTGTTTTATGCGTGGGTATGGGCCGAGGAGCTTGCGTTTGGCGATGTCTGGTACGTGGCTTTGGGCATAGTTGCCGGCTGTATTGTGCTTGCTTACCTGTGTCTGAAGTACTATGATGAACCTGTGCGCCGATGGCTCAGCAGTCGTTGTGGAAAGGGCCGCGGAGCCGCGTTGGCGAAGGCTTGATATCACGTATGTCAGTAGTACATCACAAAAAAGATTGAATAAAGTAATCCGGGTCAGCAATCATCCCTTGCTGACCCGGAGTGTTTTTATGGTAGATTTGTATCTTCCTTATTTCATAAGAGCGCTTTCGATTTTGCTGACATCGATTTGCAGCTGCTTTTCCAAAGACAGGCGTTCTTCGATGTTTTTGCAGGCATAAATCACAGTTGCGTGATTGCGTGAAAGGCGTGTGCCGATGGCTGTAAGGGGCATTTTGGCATGCTTTTTGGCCATATACATTACCATTTGTCGGGCATCGGATATCTCGCGTTTGCGTGATTTGGTGAATATTTGGTCGGGGTCAATCTGATAGTAGCTTGCCACCTCTTGGGTTATCATCTCAAAATTGGTTTGCCGACGATTTATTTTCACTGCATTGGAGAGTACTTTGCGTGCCAAGTCTATGGATATGTCCACGTTGAGGACTGTGGCGTGAGCTATGAGCGAAACCACTATGCCTTCAAGTTCACGGATGCTTTCGGTTACGTTTTCCGCGATGTAGTCGAGTACTTCAGAGGGAAGTTCCACGCCGTCTTGTTCTGCCTTCTGGCTTAGCACGTTTTTGCGCAGGTCGTAGTCAGGGCGTTCGAGTTCGGCGGTCATACCCATGTTGAATCGGGATACTAACCGTTGCTCCATTCCTTCCATTTTTGATGGTGCGCAATCGCTTGCAAGGATGAGTTGCTTTTGGTTGTGCATCAGGTGGTTGAATATATGAAAGAAGGTGTTTTGAGTACTCTGTTTGCCTATGAGGTCCTGTATGTCATCAATTATCAGTGTGTCAATGCTCTGATAGAAGTTGATGAAATCGTTGATTTTGCCATTGCGTACGGCAGTGGTGTATTGGCTCTCAAACAAACGGGCTGTGATGTAAAGGACGCGGCTACGCGGGTTACTCTCCTTTATTCGTATGCCAATTGCCTGGATGAGGTGGGTTTTGCCTACGCCCGGAGCACCAAATAAAAAGAGAGGATTGAAAGTCTTGCACTTCGGGTCGTTAGCAATGGCTTCGCCTATGGAGCGTGCCACGCGGTTGCTCATGCTGCCGCAATAATTCTCGAATGTATAATGAGGATTGAGCTGAGAGTCTATTTCCTGCGGTTCCTGTTGCTGGAAGGGGTTGGAAGTCGCTCCGGGCTTCGGGGCAACAGCGGTGCTGGGCTTTGAGCTGCCCATGGTGACTCCTGTCGACGGTTCGTTGCTTATCTGATTGAAATGGTAGTATAGCTTGACGTCCGGGCCATATACTTTGTGGAGTGTATGGCGCATGAGATTGAAGTAGCGTTCTTCGATTTGTTCTATAAAGAATTGCGACGGTACCATCAGTATCAGCTTTCCGTCGGAAAAGCTTACTGATGTCACCGGTCTAAACCAAGCGTCGAATTGTTCGGCGGGAATGTTGTCGCGAAATATTTCAAGACAACGTTCCCACATTTGGGAGTGTGGTTCCGTCATAGGAGTTTTATTCAAAAAATTCAGCTATACTTTTACAATACAAAATTCAGATTATTTTTTTTGAAAAACAAACGCCTTTTTATTTGGAAATATTATCTAAAGTGCAGTGTGTTGTAGTTCAGAGGTTTACGAAAAGGCTGTTGGTGTGATTGAACAATCGCTTTAATATGTGCGTGTAATTGTGTGTGATACAATTGAATATGTGGTATTGTTGTTTTGGGGATATAAAGTTTTGGTTTAAGGATTTGAGTGCTAAAAATGACCGATTTACCGCGGTTCCCAATGGGAATTCAAGTAAATCGGTCATGAATATATTATTTGTACTAATTCTAAATAAGATGTCGCTTCCCCTTTAAAGAAGTTTGATGCTGATATAGCGTTTGGGGTTGCGTTTGATGTCTACAAAGAGGGAATCAAGCGAAGATATTGTTGAGTTTAAGTTGTCGTAGAGAGCGGGGTCGTTTGTTAGTTTTCCTATAGATGAATTCGGGTTGTTAAGTTGGTCTGTGAGTTGCTTCAAATTAGCCATTGTCGCAGCGAGGTCTGTCATCATGCTGTCTATTGGAGCTTCGCGCA
>OFHB01002198.1_pt1 | contig 10411 bp, 5 predicted proteins | sample 1521881 | NCBI WGS metagenome assembly OFHB01 (sample SAMEA3504090, study PRJEB24116) | mouse gut metagenome | biome: mouse gut; feature: mouse-associated habitat; material: faeces | place: Denmark | collected 2011
GCGTAAACGACACGGCAAGATCCACTGTTTCCCCTTTACTTTTCAATGTCTTCTCCGTCGGGTTTAGTGAAATCGCCGTCACCGGATTTTCCGCTTCCGGAATTTCTACACGGATTTCCGCTTCCGCCGTTACGACGTCTCCATCTGCCGCGCCCTGCGCCGTCGCCGTTATCGTCGTTTCGCCGTTTGCCACTGCCGTTACCCTGCCGTCCGCCACTCTCGCCACTGCCGGATCGCTGCTGTTCCAGATTATCTCCTTATTCGTCGCATCGCTTGGCGTAAACGACACGGCAAGATCCACTGTTTCCCCTTTACTTTTCAATGTCTTCTCTGCCGGACTTAATGAAATCGCCGTCACTGGCTTTTCCACCGCTTCTTCCTGCCATTTTGCATATAATTCAATGTCTGTCGTCACCGGCCCTAAAACATACGCCTGCGTACAAGCGGCATCCGTAAACCAGCCAACGAATATATGCCCATCGTAAATCCCTTCCGCTAAATCGCTCTCAGTCAAAGCGGTTCCATCTGCGACCGTTTTTACCGCATCCGGTTTGTCTCCTGCATTGTAATGAAGCGTCACCGTATGCGTCGCTGAAATGTCTCCCTCTTGTACGCCTGACATCGTGATTTCCCGAATAGAAAGACCCGCCGCGTTTTCATTTCTTTTACTTATCGTAATTTTTAGAAACCTTTTTAACGCCGTCCCTAAAACAGTTCCTTTTATCACGCTTACCGCGCTGTTTGGCGAGCCGTCTTCTTCCGTAATTTTCAGGCCGTCTTCCGTCAGGACGTCTACTGTTTTTTGTGAATCCGCATTTCCTTTTTCGACGTCCGCAACCATTGTCCACGGCCCATTTGTGTGATCCCCCGTCTCTATTTTATAGATAGAGGCATACGCTTTCATATGGTAATAAATGGATATTGACTCAAAGACTGTCTTCTGGCTCTGCAAATCTATTAAAAGCTCAGATGGATTTGCCGCCAGAACTTCATTTCCCTGTCCCTGTTGATTTCCGGCGCGGTCATTCGGCTCTGCCCATCTGGTTTCCATATCGCCATCCGTAAGATAAACCGCCTTAAAATCATTTTCCAAATCCTCAAAATTAGCCGTTGCCGGTTTGCCCTGAACAACCTCAGACGGCTGTGGATCAGTCCCGCCTGATATAATTTCTACCGTAATGACAGCCGATGCCGTCACAGCATCCGAGCCTTTTTCAGACCCCTGAGCCGTCGCCGTCACTGTCGTCTCTCCATTTGCAACTGCCGTTACCAGACCATTTTCGCTTACCGTTGCGACAGCCGGATTGCTTGTCGTCCATGTAATCCCCTTATTTAATACATCTTCCGGCGTAAAAGCCACTATAAGCTCCACCGTTTCATCTTTTTCCGTCAGCTTCTTTTCCGTCAGGTTTAATGAAATGGCCGTCACCGTTTTCTCCTGCCATTTCGCCACAAGGGTAATGTCTGCCGTTACTATGGCAGTGTCAAACAGATACTCCGCATCCGCTAAATACCAGCCTAAAAAAGCATACCCCGCCTTTTTCGGATTCTGCGCCGGCCTTGACGCATGTTCCCCTTCCGCTACCGTCTGTGTGGCAAATGCCGTCTCGTCCGCCGCATCCGCTTTAAACGTCACCGTATGGGTCTCTGCGCTGTTGTCTATCCAATGGGCAAACAACTGCATATTGCTGTCCGGCTTGAATTTGCCGTCTGTAAACGCAATCTGGTTTCCGCCGCTGGCTAATGTATACCATCCATTAAACGCATAATCCGTCCGCGTCGGTTCTGCCGGGGCAGGCACATAGCCGTCGTCATCTGAGATCACTTCTTTTGTCGTTTCTCCACCGCCAAACACTCCCCCGTTTGCGTGAAATGTGACAACTGCGGCAGCCTTTGTCACCGTAAGCTTCACGTCGCGCTCCTTCGCCCTATTCGCCGCGCCGCTTGCCAGCGACGCTGTCACCGTAACAGTCGCTGTCCCCGCTCTTGTCACTGTCACTTTGCCACTCACAGGATTCACCAATGCATTTGCCGTATTTGGCTCTCCCGCCTTAAGCGCATACGCATATGTGACGGCATTATCCTGCGGATGCCCTTCCACCGCGCAGCCTGCCTTTTTCGTCACTTCCGGCGTAAGCGTAATTTCACCGCTTTCCTCGCCTACGGCAAGTTCAAGCGTATTGCCGCTCACCGTGAGCGTTTCAATTTCACAGGAACATTGCGGCTCCTCCTCCCAGATTGCAAACAGCTCTATATCCGCCGCCACTGCCAGCGGCCAGTCCGCATCCGCAAGAACCGCCCCATCTGCCGTCCTGCTCCAGCCTTTAAACTTATAACCCGTCCGCAACGGCGTCTCTGCCGGCTTACTCAGGCTCTGACCAATCGCAACTGTCGTATTGCCGGGCATTCCAGTTACCGCATCCGTTCCGGCATTCGCCCGAAACGTCACATTCGCCGGAATACGCACCGTAACCGACGCCGTTCCTTTCACATCCGCGTCTGCCGCAGCCCCATTCGCCGCCGCCGTAATAGTCGCCACGCCATTTGCAACTGCTGTCACTACCCCATCTGCGCTTACCGTTGCAACGTTTTCATCACTGCTGTCCCATGTCACCGTCCGGTCCGTTGCATTATCCGGCGTAACTGTCGCCGTAAGCGTCTCCGTCGCCCCGGCAGCCGTCAAAGTAACGTCAGACGGCGCCACGGTAACCCCTTCCGCCGGAACAGCTTCCGCATCTTTTTGCGTCCCCTTAATCTTAATCTCATAAATGCTTGGGAAACGCATAGCCGCATCCGCATTCATATTTTCAAAATAAAACCGGAGATGGCGCAGGCACACACCGGAAAACTGCGTATAAGACACTGTCGCCGCCGCGCCTCCGGAACCACTCATCGTTTGGTTTGCATTCTCATAAAGATTCTGCCAAGAACCGTCTTCCCCTGTCGCGCTCGTCTGAATACTAATCTTTTTGGGGTATCTTGGCGCAGCCCAGACAATTTCAACCGCTTGAAGCTCCGTTTCCGCTTTCTGCAAATCCACTGCCAGCCACTGAGACGGCTCTCCATCATTCGGAGATGATTCAGCCGCAAGCTTCCCGCTTCTCCATTCCGTCGTAAGATTCCCGTCCACTAAATTCGCAAGCTGGCCTGTCTCTGTCGACGATGCTAAAAGCCAGCCCGCCTGAATGTCAATCGGCGGTATCTCCACCCACTTCGCCCTTAAAGTCAGCCTGCCCGTCACTGTTGCGTTTGCAAAGTCGAATGCCGTCTCCGGATCATCTCCTACATACCAGTGCGAAAAAATATAACCCTGTTTTGACGGTGGCTCAGGCTCATCCACCTTCTCGCCCGGCTGCTTCGTCTGAGGCGGCACTTCAGAACCGCCATCCGAATCAAACTGCACTGTATAAACCGGATTCGACTGTTCGCCCATAATCTTTATTTCCCGGATAGATAAACCTGCGGCGCTCCCGTTTCTCTTGCTAATTGTAAACCTCAGAAACCGTTGTAGCTGAGTCGTCAGGACGCTTCCCTTTGCAATGCTAATCTCACTGCTTTGGGCACCATTCTCATCTTGAATCTGAAGACCGTCTGCCGTCAGGACATCTACCTGCTTTTGCATCCCCGAATCTCCTTTTTCAATATCCGCCACCATTGTCCATGTGCCGTCTTTCCCATCTTCGCTCGTTTCCACTTTGTAAGCAGCGGCATAGGCTCTCATATGATAATAAACCGATATAGATTCAAATGCCGTCTGCTTACTTTCTAAATCTATAATCAGTTTAGACGGGTCCGCCGCTAAATTCGCATTTCCATCACTGCCGCCGGCGCGAGTGTCCGTCTCCGCCCATCTTGTATTCATATTTCCATCTGTAAGATTGACTGCCTTTAAATTATTTCCCGCATCCTCATAATTCGCGCTGGCTGGTTTGCCTTGCGCAATCTCAGCCGCTCCTGCCTTTGCTCCTTTTTGGTTTACTCTTAAGAGGGATTCGGTAATTTCATTTGTACCCCCCCCCGCAAGATTTTCAGCCCCTAGAGCTTTTTGTGGAATTCCGGAAACCACAGCTCCAAGAGCCATGGCTGAAACCAAAATTCCGGATAAGATCTTTTTCCACCTCATTCTTCATTCTCCTTTCATACAATCGTTTTACAATCTGTTTTTCGAATTGCCCGATAGTCGGATTTTCCTATATCCCAAAACAATGCGCCAAACCTATGAAATGTGTGAACAAAAATAAAACGCATGTCATGGCTATTTGGATGCATTGCAGACGACACATTTATCCAAATTTGTATATTAATTCTAATTATAGCAAATCAAACATAATTTGACATTGGAAAAATTCCACAAAATACATCACAAAAATTTGTTTAAATTACTTAACTGAAAAAACACATTATTATAAAACCAGTCCCATATACGCATTCTGAAAAATTTGCAGAAAACATGTTTCTAACACACTCTAAACATCTATGTAAAATTCAAAAAATCCCCCACACCTCTATAAGATGCGGGAGATTCCCCTACACTTTCATCGTTAGCTGAATCCTCTGTTTTTTCAAATCTACGCTCATCACTTTCACTTCCACAATGTCCCCTACGCTGACAACTTCAAGCGGATGTTTAATAAACCGCTCCGTCATCTGGGAAATATGCACAAGGCCGTCCTGATGCACGCCAATGTCTACAAATGCGCCAAAGTCGATGACATTGCGCACTGTCCCTTTTAATACCATTCCTTCCGTCAAATCCTTCATTTCCAAAACGTCATTTCTTAAAATCGGCTTCGGCATATCCTCCCTTGGATCGCGGGCCGGCTTTTCCAGCTCTTTGACAATATCTAAAAGCGTCAGTTCCCCAACGTCCAATTCCGCCGCAAGCGCCTTATAATCTGAAATTTTTTTGGAAATCCCTTTTAAGTTCCCATCTTTCATATCCTTTTGGGAAACGCCAAGTTTCGCAAGTAGCTTCTCTGTCGCCTGATAGCTTTCCGGATGGACGCTCGTCGCATCCAGCGGGTTTTTCCCATCTGCAATCCGCAAAAACCCCGCGCACTGCTCATAAGCCTTTGGCCCTAGTTTTGGCACTTTCAAAAACTGTGTCCGCGCTGTAAATCGCCCGTTTTCCTCCCGATACGCCACAATATTCTTTGCGACCGCCTTACTGATTCCGGATATATATTCCAGCAAGGAAGCAGACGCTGTATTGACGTCCACGCCGACCTTGTTCACACAATCCTCCACAACGCCTGCAAGCGCCTCTCCCAGCTTCTTTTGGTTCATATCATGCTGGTACTGGCCCACGCCAATTGATTTCGGATCGATTTTCACAAGCTCGGCAAGCGGGTCCTGCAGGCGCCTTGCGATTGACGCCGCGCTTCTCTGCCCAACGTCAAAATTCGGAAATTCTTCCGTCGCAAGCTTGCTTGCGGAATACACAGATGCGCCCGCTTCATTTACAATCACATATTGCGCCTTTGTATCCATTTCTTTTAACAGCTCCACAATCACCATTTCCGATTCCCGTGAAGCCGTCCCGTTGCCGACTGAAATTAAGGTAATCCCATATGTCTCAATCAGCCGCTTTAATGTCGTTTTCGCTTCTTTTACTTTATTCTGGGGCGCAGTCGGGAAAATCACTGTCGTATCCAAAACTTTTCCTGTCGTATCGACGACTGCAAGTTTGCATCCGGTGCGGAATGCAGGGTCCCACCCCAGCACAACTTGGTTTGCAATGGGCGGCTGCATCAAAAGCTGCTCTAAATTCTTACCAAACACCTTAATCGCTCCATCCTCTGCCTTTTCCGTCAGGCTGTTGCGGATTTCCCTTTCAATCGCAGGCGCAATCAGGCGTTTATAACTGTCTGCTATTGTCTCTTGCAATAACGGCGTTGTATATGGATTGTCCGTCCGGATAATTTTCTTTTCCAGATAACGGAAAATATCCTCCTCTGGAGCTTCAATTTTTACTAAAAGGGCTTTTTCCGCCTCCCCGCGGTTTAGCGCCAAAATCCGATGCCCCGCAAGTTTTGCCAGCGCCTCGTCAAATTCATAATACATCTCATATACAGATTCCGCTTCCTTATCCTTTGCCGAAGAAAGAATCCGCCCTTTTTTCATGGTCAGTTCCCGAATCCTTATCCGGTAATCCGCTTCATCAGAAATGCTTTCCGCAAGAATGTCCTTTGCCCCGTCAATCGCTTCTTTTACGTCATGGACTTCTTTTTCCAGATTCACATACGGCTCTGCTTCTTCCTCCACCGGCCGTTTTGCCATCTGAAGCAAAATAAGATTTGCAAGCGGCTCTAACCCTTTCTCTTTTGCAATCGTCGCGCGCGTCCGCCGTTTCGGGCGGTATGGACGGTACAGGTCATCTACGACTACCATTGTTTCGGCCGCCAGAATCTGAGCCTTTAATTCTTCCGTAAGTTTTCCCTGTTCTTCAATCCCTGCCAAAACCTGACTTTTCTTTTCTTCCAGATTGCGCAGGTAATTTAATCTGTCATACAGATTCCTTAAAATTTCATCACTTAACGCGCCCGTCATCTCTTTGCGGTAACGCGCAATAAACGGAATTGTATTCCCTTCGTCAATCAACTGCACAGCCGCTTCTGCCTGATGCGCCTTGATCCCAAGCTCTTTCGCAAGCGTTTGAATTAGATCCATTTCATTTCTCCCTTTCTCTTTCCTCACTTGTCCCAATCATACCATAAGTTTTGCGCGTTTACAAATCTTTCGCTCCATGCTATACTAAAATCGATGAATTATCTGAATGAAAAGAGGACGCTATGGACTTTGAACAAAACACAACCACCCAAAATATGCCAAATACAAATCAAAACACACATTCTAACGGCATGGCGGCCTCTATGGTTTTAGGCATAATAGCCGTCGCCACATTTCCATGTATTTATATTGCCTTAATCTGCGGCGCGCTTGGGCTTTTGCTTGGTCTTTTATCCAGAGGCGGCGAAATGGCTTTTTCCACACAGGGAAAAGCAGGGCTGGCGTTAAGCGGCATAGGGCTTTTTGCCACTCTTGCAATCTATACCGGGACGCTCGTTTTTATCTTCACCCAATATGGCGGCATAGAGGCCTTTTTGTCAGAATACGAAACCCTATATCAAAGCATGGGCCTTATCCAGTAACTGTAAAAGATCGATCCGGCAAACCAAAAGCGCAAAATTTTTTACGAAAAAATTTAATACGACGATTGCCAGCGCCACATACAGATACCAGCTCCGGAACAAAAGCCCTACTTTGAGCCTGCATCCTGACAGGCGTTCTGCCGCGTGGGACGCCATAAACCAGACATAAAACCCTGCGGCATACGCCACAATCGGATGATAGCATACCGACGCAAAAACATTCCCTTCCAAAAGGACTGCCACAGCCCTTGTCCCACCGCACCCCGGACAATAAAACCCTGTCACTGAATGAAACACACAGGGAACCAAAAACACCTCACGCGCTCTATCCGGAAGCAACTCAAACCCCCAAAACACAAAAAACATCACAAGAGGAACCCAGATTCCCGCCACAAACATCTGATCTTCCACCCTGTCTCTTTTCTTAAAAATCTGCCCCATCAAGCCGCCTCCTATGTCAAATGCCAACTGTATTCCCCGCCCCGCCACAAATCCGCATACCCAAAAACAAAGCTAAAAAGCGCATCCCCGCCTTGTTTTTTCCCTTAGTTTTGTTATAATAATACTAACTATCTATTTTGTAAAGGAGGAAACTGTATGAATATAGGAAATATCCCAAATTTTAATTCCGGATACCAGCCAGCCGCCGCAAAACCCGGCTACGAATCTTCTCCGGCAGACTGTGAAACCTGTAAAAACCGCAAATATCAGGACGGTTCCAACGAAAACGTTTCGTTTAAATCCGCCGCCCATATTTCCCCGTCAGAATCCGGCGCCAGAGTGCGCGCGCACGAAGCGGAACACGTCTCAAACGCATACGCAAAAGCAGCCGAAAAAGGGGGCAAAGTCGTATCCGCCGGCGTTACGATCCGTACTTCCGTCTGTCCGGAATGCGGACGCGTGTTTACGGCAGGCGGTGAAACAAGGACGACTTTGAAATATCCAAACGAGTCGAACCCTTACCAGAAAAACCAAAAAGCATTAGACGCCGCCAAATATACCGGCGCTAACGTTGATTACGCCGCCTAAAACGGCAAAAGGAGCGCCAATTTCATGAAACTGACTTCAAAAGAACTAAAAAGACGCGCAAGAGGAATTTTAACAGGACATTACGGACTTCCAATGAGAGCGGTTCTTATCATTGAGCTTATTGTCCTTCTTATCAGCTCCCCGTTTGGACTTCCCCTAGAGACCCGCCCAAACGCATTCCAACTTGCGATCTGGCTTTTGTCCTCCTTAATTATCTCTCTGCTTTCGACTGTTTTACGCAGTGGATTAACGCAGATCCACTTAAATTTATCCAGAGGAAAAAAAGCAATGCTGATAGATTTGTTTTACTTTTTTACAAAACGGCCGGATCGGTTTATTCTTGCGGAATTAATGAAAACAGGGCTTTTTACCGCAATTTTCATACCTGTGTACATTTGTATTGCAGCCACTGTCCTGACGGGACAGACATTTCTCACCCTGACTGTTGCCGTTTCACTTTTGACATTGGCGGCTGTGTATGTCCTGTCCCTAATGTTTAGCCAAGTGTACTATCTTTTAATTGACCAGCCGGAACTTGGGCTTTTCGATGCCTTTCGGGAAAGCCGTATGCTTATGAAGGGCAATAAGGCGCGTTACTTTTATCTTGACCTTAGTTTTATCGGCGTATTGCTTCTTGGCGTTTTGTCTTTAGGCATTGGCCTGTTATGGGTGATTCCTTACCAGAGCCAGACGAAAGCGGAATTTTACCGCAGCATCCAAAACGACTTCATATAAAAGAGCCGCCGCAAAATACATTTTGCGGCAGCCCTTTTTTAATTGTCAAAATAGTCTTTAAGCCCTTCTAAAATTGCATCTACGCATTCTTCTACGCTCTGCCCGTTTTCCCCTACCACAACGTCCGGATACTCCGGCGCCTCATACGGACTGCTGATTCCGGTAAAATCAAAAATCTTACCTTCCCTAGCCGCCTTATAAAGCCCCTTGACGTCCCGTTTCTCACATTCTTCAAGCGGAGTGGCAACATAAACTTCTATAAAATTATCGCCAATAATCTCTTTCGCTTTTCTCCTGTCTTTGCGGTACGGGGAAATGAACGCCGTCAGCACAATCAGTCCGGCATCGTTCATCAGCTTGGACACTTCCGCAATCCTTCTAATATTTTCTATCCTGTCTTTCTCCCCGAACCCAAGGTTTTTGTTCAGTCCCATACGCACGTTATCGCCGTCTAGTATCATGGTATGCTTCCCCATGGAAAACAGCTTCTTTTCCAGCGCATTGGCAACGGTCGACTTACCGGAGCCGGACAGGCCCGTCATCCAGATTGTCAGCGCTTTCTGGTTCATCTGCCCTTCCCGCAGTTCTTTCGTAATGTCCATATCGTGCCATGTAAGGTTGTTGTCCCGGTTCATTTCATGCACAACCACCCCGCATGCGGAAGTCATATTTGTAATTCTGTCAATTAAAATCATGGAACCTAAGTCTTTATTGTCCTTAAATTCATCAAATACAATTTTGCTCCCAACGGAAATCTCACAAAAAGCAATTTCATTTTTCGTAATGGATTCCGCCTGTACATGCGCGCCTGTGTTGACGTCAATTTTATACTTGATCTTCATTACCGTTGCCGGAACCTGAGACGTCCCGATTTTCAAAAGAAAATTCTTTCCCGCCACTAATTGGTTGTCGTCCATCCAAAGTATCGATGCGGCAAATACGGAACCCGACTTTAACGTATAATTTTTTACAAGCGCGCATCCCCTTGAGACATCAATTTCCGTGTCAAGCGAAATCGTCACGCCATATCCTTTTTTGCTTCGCTCTACTTTTTTATCCCCCTGAAGAATCGAAGCCACTTTCGCCGTCTCCCCGCTCGGGCATACCGTCACTGTGTCACCCACTGCAATCTCACCGGAAGCAATCTGCCCTTGAAAGCCGCGGAACGTATGATCCGGACGGCAGACGCGCTGTACCGGCATGGAAAAGTTTTTATTGCCGCCTTCTTCCGATATGTCGACACGTTCTAAATAATTAAGCAGCGATATGCCATGGTACCACGGCATACGGTTTGACTTTGTCGTAATATTGTCCCCTGCCGTCGCCGACAATGGAATCATTTGCAGGCTCTCATAGTGAAACTCCGCCATCAGAATCTTAATGTCCTTCTCAATTTCACAGAACCGTTCCTGACTGTAATTTACCAAATCCATTTTATTGACTGCAAACACAAAATGCTTAATGCCCATCAGATGGCAGATCCTTGCATGACGTTT
>OFHB01002199.1_pt1 | contig 10409 bp, 9 predicted proteins | sample 1521881 | NCBI WGS metagenome assembly OFHB01 (sample SAMEA3504090, study PRJEB24116) | mouse gut metagenome | biome: mouse gut; feature: mouse-associated habitat; material: faeces | place: Denmark | collected 2011
TTCGCCACTTTACCAACATCATTGAATCGCTGCGCCATGGCTCTAAAGGGTAAAGTCGTCTCGGCACACACTCCGGAGAACAAATTTCTCTCGGTAGTTCTCTCGCGAAATTTGCTCTCGTGCGCCTTCGCCACTTTACCAACATCATTGAATCGCTGCGCCATGGCTCCCTGTCTTTTATCTGCGGCGGGCCGTGGATTCTCCTTCCACGAGTCTCAGTTTATTCAAATAAAACCCTGTGGTATCCTGTACCATATTGGTATAGAGCAGGTCGAAAGCCTTCTCCCCGAATGTCTTCGCGTCCACTTCCATTGTCGTCAATGCCGGGGTAATGTACCTGCCCATGGCAATCCCGTCAAATCCCATGACGGAGACGTCCTCCGGAATGCGCAGCCCTTTTTCCCGGAATGCCCGTATGGCGCCTATGGCCATCAGGTCATTTCCGCAGACGGCTGCCGTAAAACGCTTTCCGGACTCCATCAGCCGAACCGCCTGGCTGTAGCCCGCCTGCACATTGGTGGCATAGGGGAAGCTCCCGTCCACCAACAGGCCGTCCCTGCATGCAAATCCCAGTTTTTCCATCTGCTCCAGGTAAGCACCGCACCTCAGGTCACAGTTCAGTTCACGCCCCAGCCCGCTGAGATAGGCGATGTCCTCATGCCCAAGCTCCGCCAGATACGCAATTGCCTGGCGCATGGCATTGGGATAATCATTCTCGATGGAAGATATCCGGCGGAAATCCGTATTGATATTGCCGCTGACCACCAGCTTGATATCGTTTTCCAGCAGGCGGTAAAGGTTATCCAGATTATATCGATAAGGCAGCGCCGTGACGAAGGCGCCGTCCAGCCCCCTTGAGACAAAGTTATCCCAATAGTCGTCCAGGTCGCTGGTCCCCACACAGATATTGACGAAGTAGCCGTTCTCCCTGGCCCTGGACTCAAAGTACTGGATGATGCCGCCGTAATAGGGATTGCGGGCGTCTTCCAGGATAAGCCCTATCTGCATGGTCTTGCGGGTGGAAAGGCTGCGTGCAATCATATTGGGCTGGTAATTCAGGCGGGACATCGCATCCAGTACCCGCAGCATCGTTTCTTCTTTTACTTTATCCGAATTGTTCAGTACGTTTGAAACTGTCGCGGTGGAAACCCCCGCCATCCTTGCCACGTCCGTCCTGGTTGCTTTCATCTGTGATGTTCTCCTGACTGTCGTTTATAGTAGAAATAGAGTGTATAAGAAATCAATCGTCGACATAATACCTTCTGTGTCAACATTATACCCTAATTTTTCCAATGATGAAAGCCTTGTTGTAATACTTTCTTCACACCCCATGGCAAAATCACCTCTGCCTCCGTTCCGTGGGGGACGCTTACATACAAATGCACCTCCCCATACCTGCGTACCCACCGCACATTTATGTCGCCGTAAGGCGTCTCCACCACGGCGCTTGCGGACAGCAGCTTTTCCGGCAGGTACGGCTGAACCCGGAACCGCTTCCATCCCGCCTCCAGCGGACTTACCCCTGCCAGGAATGCGTAATACCAGTAAGACACCGCCCCGTACATGGGATGGTTGTGAGAGTTCATGGTGGGGTTTTTCTTCAGTTCAAAGCGCTCCCATATGGTAGTGGCCTCATTTTGGATCATATAGCCGAAGGAAGGATATTCTTCTCTCACAGCCAGCTTCCATGCGTCTTCCAGATATCCGTAACGAGTAAGCACTTCCATCATATAGCGCGTACACAGATTTCCGGTGGTAAAACGGTACTCCTTTTCCTCCAGGTCCCGGTGAAGGTAATCCGCCGCCTTCTGCCGCCCTTCTTCGGGCAGAATGTCCAGCCACAGGGCAAAAGACTGGCATCCCTGGGAGCCTGTACCCACCCTTCCGCTGTCTGCGTCATACCACTTTTCCAGGAACGCGGCTGCGATTTCCTCCGCTTTCCGGACGTGTTTCCCGCTTTCCTCCTCCTTTCCCAGCGCATGTGCCATCTTCGCCAGCAGGCAGGCATTATAGTAAAAGTATCCCGTGGACATCAGCTGCCCCGGCGTCACGGCGGAAACCGCGTACTCTTCGCTCATACAGGCGTAAGCCGGCGCCGCCCAGTCCCCGTAATAGCTGTAGTTCACAATCCCGCCCTCGCTGTTTTTCTCCAGGAAACGGTTCCATCGGCAGAACCCCTCATACCCTTCCTCCACAATCTCCAGGTTGCCGGTGTGCAGGTATGCCTGCCATGCGGCGATTAAATAGCTGGAACACACCGGATCGGCAGGCCGGCAGCCAAAGGCAAAGGGCGCGGTACAGGTAATGCTCCCGTCCTCATCCTGCACGTCCATACAGTCCCGCACCACCTTGGGAAACAGCCTGCCGACATCAAAGCTGTAGGGCACGGACTCAAAACGCACCGTGGCATCATTCAGCCAGCCCACACGCTCGTCCCGCTGGGGGCAGTCCGTAAATAGGCTGTGAATGTTGGCCTTCTCCGTCTGCACTGTATTCCGATAAATTATATTCACTAGGGCGTTTCCACTGGTAAAGTAACTCCCGGAGGCGGCATCCGTGTACAGGCTTACCGCACAGATATCTTCCTTCACCAACGGCCCGGGATATCCCGTCACCTCCGCATACCGAAAGCCGTGGTATGTAAATTCCGGCTGCCAGTATGCCGCCTCTTTTTCCTCCCCCGAGGCCACATAGGTATCCACACTCACCGCATTGCGCAGCTGCGGCAGGTACAGGCGGTGTTCCTCGTCCAGGAACTCCATATGCCTTAAGGTGATTTCCCGTCCCGGTTCAAGCTTCCCCGGTATCCGGATGCGGCATACGCCGGCGATGTTCTGGCCGAAGTCCACAATCCAGACGCCTCTTTCCACCTGGTTTACCGCCTGTGCGGCATAGATTTCCCGCTGCCGTATCTCCTCCATCGCCTGGGGCACCATGATTCCTCCCGGCGCCTCCGTCACAGCCGCTGGCAGCAATTCCGGGAGCGGCGTATCCGGACAGCTGAATCCGGGAATTGCAAGCCCGGCTTCGTACCTCTCTCCCAGGAATATGTCCCCCGATACCACCGCATCGTAGAAATATTTCCAGCTGTTATCCGTTCCCTTCCATTCCACGGTTCCGTCACAATAACGGATCCGCAGCAGGGCGCTCAGCTGCCGCCTGCCCACGTAGGCCGGAATCCGGTTTACCAGCTGGTAGCATATATTTTCCCGGTTGCGCCAGCCGCCTGCAACGCGGATTCCGATCCGGTTCGTACCTCTTCGAAGGTGCTTCTCCAGCCCCGGCAGCACCGTGTAATAAGCCCTTTTCTCATACTGGCTGTACGCCGGGTTCATCGGGCTGTCAAATACGGCTTCGCCGTTCAGATACGCTTTATGATAGCCAAGCCCGCACACAAACAGGCAGGCCGACTCCGCTTCCTTCCCGCAGTCAAATTCCCCCACGTAAACGGCAACGCCGTTTTTCCGCTCCTCCTGCTCGCAGAGCCACGCCGCGTCCCAGGAGGCAAGCCTGCCGGGACAGAAATCCTGTGTGACAGCCTCCGTCACCTGCCCGTCCTGCCCTCGCAGCCGCACGCTCAGCCGATATATTTCACCGGCCTCCAGCTTCTCCCCGCCGTACCTGTGTTCCTGGCAGGCGGATTCCACCCAGCCGCTGTCCCAGGCCTCCCTGCCTCTCTGCCCGACATTCAGCCGGTAAGCCGCCTGGCGCTCCCCTTCCAGGGCCGCCACCGCCCAGGAAAACAGCGGCTGATCCTGTTCCGTAATACAGACCCGGGAAGGGTCCGTCCTTCCGTGTTCCATTCGAATCTTATATGGTTTCATTTCTACCTTCCTTCTTTCATTTCCAAAATCCCGGTTTCGTCCGGGCGTTTCCCCCATCCGTTCCCGGGCAGCCACACGCACCGCACTACCCCTTGACCGCCCCAATCATGATTCCCTTCACGAAATATTTCTGGATAAACGGATACACCAGCATCAGCGGCACCGTGGACACAATAATCACGGAATACTTCAGGGTCTGAGCCGTCTTCAGCTTGGCAATCACCGCCTCCATCTCCATTCCGCTTGACACCATGTCAATCTTTCCTACGATAAGGATATCACGCAAAACCGTCTGCAGCGGCATCAGGTTCCTGTCCTTTAAGTAAATCAGCGCACTGAAGTAGTCGTTCCAATGGCCTACCGCATAGTAGAGTACCAGTACCGCTATGGTGGGCTTCACCAGCGGCAGAATGACCCGTACCAGCATCTGGAAGGTGTTGGCCCCGTCCAGGATGGCCGCCTCCTCCAGGCTCCTGGGCACGCCGTACATGAAAAAGCTGCGCAGGATAAGTACATTATAGACGGAGATTGCGCCCGGTACGAGCATTGCCAGCGGCGAGTTATACAGCCCCAGGCTCTTTACCTGCAGAAACAGCGGTATCAGCCCTCCCGAGAAATACATGGTAAACACAAGGAATATGGTGAAAAACCTCCGCAGGACAAAATCCTGCCTGGAGATGGGATAGGCCGCCAGTATTGTCATCACAATATTCAGCGCCGTCCCCGCCACCGTATACAATATGGAATTGGCATATCCCACCAGAATGTCCCTGTATTCCATGATCAGCCGGTAGCCGTTCAGGTGGAAGCCCTTCGGCAGCAGGAACACCTTCCCAGACGTCACCAGATTGGGATCCGAAAACGAAGCCACGGCAATAAACCAGAGCGGCCACGCATAGATGAAAAATATCACGCCCATCAGAATCCCGTTGAATATATAAAACCTTTTGTCTGAGCCGCCGGGCTTGTACCCTCTGCGGCGCGTTTTCTTAACCTCAGTCCCCATAAGCGCCCCCTACCATATACTGTAACCGGCCAGTTTCCGCGTGGTACGGTTCGCCCAGAACAGAAGTACCATGCTGACCAGTGAGTTAAACAGGCCCACCGCCGTTGAAAACCCGTAGTCGCTGTTAATCAATCCCATTTTATAAGTATAGGTGGACAGCACCTCGGATGCGGCCAGGTTCAGCGGGTTCTGCATCAGCAGGATTTTCTCATAGCCTACATTGATGGCACCGCCCAGCCCCATGATAAATAATACGAAAATGGTAGGCCTCAGCTCCGTCAAATCAATATGCCAGATGCGCTGCCAGATGGACGCCCCGTCCACAATCGCCGCCTCATGCAGCTGCATATCCACCCCCGCCAGCGCCGCGATATAGATAACGGAGCTGAAGCCAAGCCCCTGCCACACCCCGCTCCATGTATACACGGAACGAAACAGGCTTCCCGAGGACAGAAAGGAAATCCCTTCCGCCCCCAGAGACTTCAGGGCAACGTTGACAATACCGCTGTCCCCCAGGAAAATGCCCAGCATACCCACCAGCACCACATTTGAAATAAAATAGGGAAGGTACGTAACCATCTGCAGAGTCTTCTTCCACCGCCCGCTGCGCACATAATTGATCATAAGGGAGAACAGTATGGGCACAACGGACCCGGCAATCAGGCTGTACAGGCTGATGTACACGGTGTTTTTCAACAGCCCTCCGAAATTATAGCCGGAAAAAAACCTCCTGAAATGCTTCAGCCCCACCCAGGGACTCCCCCAGATGCCCGCTTTAATCTGGTAACTTTTAAAAGCCATCTGCACCCCCGCCATAGGTATATAGCAGAAAAGCACGAAATACACCGTTACAGGCACCAGCATCAGGTACAGGATATAGTTCACCCGAATGTCTTTTCCCAGGCGCGCCCAAAAGCGCTTTTTCTTTTTATCCTCTTTCTTCATTCCGTATCCTTTATTGTCTCTCCGCCAGCCATCTGTCATAGGCAGCCCTGTCAATCTCCTGAAGCCGTTCCAGCTCCATGGAATTTAAATTGGAAAGATACTCGTCCCAGGTGGCGTCCAGGTCTGCTTCCCCGGTTACTACAAGTGCCTGATACTGGTCAATATAACCGTTAATTGCCGTCACCAGATCCGCCTTCTCCGCCAGCTCTTCTTCCGACCAGTTTAAGCTGGGAAATTCGTCCGCCGCATACTCCAGCAGACGCTTTCTCTGCTGCATCAGGAACAGTTCCTCCGGGTTGGACTGCCCTTCATTAAACAGCACAGCCTGTCCCAGCGGCGCAGGGTACCACCCCACCATGAGCGCGTTATTGCGAATCGTGTTAATATCGGCGCCCCAGGACCCGTCTTCGATCCAATGGTATTTTCCATCCTCGTCCAGCGTGTAGGTCTCTCCTTCCACACCCATGATCCCCAGCCTGGCGCCTTCCTCGGAATAGAGATAATCCGCCCAGGCACAAATCACTTCGGGGCGTTGGCATTTGTCCGTAATCACCAGGCCGCCGTACTGGACGCCCTTTCCGGCCGGCATGCTGTGCTTTCCGTCAAAGGGAAGCAGCGCGTCATAGTCCTCATCCCGCTCCGTGCCCACATGCTGGTATACGCCGTAGGTGGGAATCGTGCCCAGCGTATCACTGGTAGCGCCAATGGCATTGATGTCGTCCCAGGTAGCACTGTAGCAATCCTGGTTCACCAGCTTCTCCTCATATGCCTTCGCCATAAATGCCAGGAAATCCCTGTATTCCTGAGACGTAGGGACATATGTCATCTCGCCGGCATCCACATCATACATGGACATGGTATTCCAGTCCATGGTAATGCCGAAAACGGGCAGCAGCATATTGACCGCACCGTTGGGACAGTAGAGCGGATACTCGTCCTGTTCCCCGTTCCCGTTCGGATCATCGTCCCGGAATGCGCAGAGAACCTCATAAAACGCCTCCTTTGTTTTCGGAACTTCCTTTCCCACCTTGTCCAGCCACACCATATTGATAAAGACCGCGGGTCCCGCAAGCTCCGGCCCGTTCATCTGAGGCAGTGCATAGATATTGCCGTCAGCAGAAGTGATATCCTTCCATGCGTCCTGCTCGTCCAGCTTCGCCTTCAGGTTCGGCATATACCGTTCAATCAAATCATTCAGCGGAATGATAATGTTCTGGGAGCCGTACTTATAGGCATCAATGGCGCTGATACCGCTCTTGATATACACATCGTAATAATCGCCCCCGTTAAAACTCAGATTCCGCTTCTCATCCAGTTCCGCCTGGCTGTAAGTGGCTAAATCCCAGTGGACATTGGTCTTCTCCTCCAACTTCTGCATGGTCAGCGTCTTGTCCAGCTCCTGGCCGGTATTGGAAAAAGCAAATGCCTCCACCGTCCACGCCTCATCCAGCGGAAAGGTAATCTCACCTGCGGCGCTTCCGTCCGCGCTGCTTCCGCCGTCTGCCGCTTCTCCCGAAGTGCCTGGCTGCCCTGCCGCTTCTCCCCGGGAGGAATCCCCTGCACCGCAGCCTGCCAGCATGCTGCATGCCAATAAACCCGCCACCATAACGATATGCTTTCTCTTCATTTCCATATCCTCCTAATTCAAATCGCTGCGCGATAGCACGAAAGGGTAAAGTCGCTGCGTGAGAGGTCCCGATTTCGCCGGCGGCAATTTGGTGTCATCCCTTCGGCGTTCAATCATGAAAGTTCCTCCCATGGGCCTACGCGGCTTTCCCGTCCAACGGACATCCGGCCGGTTCTGAAAGTGGCCCCTTTCATTTTCCGCCGTTTCCGCTCTTCGACCCCCATGCCATTTCACCTTTTGGTATCTCTAAAATTTATCCGGGTAAATTTTCTTGCAAAAAAATTTTGGAGCATTTATTGCCATTTTTTACCAAAACAGGATACATTTTTCTGCTGTTTATGTCGAAAATGATACTGTCTCCAACCTTTTTCTACTCTTTTGACACTTACATGATACCTTATTTGGTAGATAAATGCAAGTCTTTTTTGAAAAATAATTTATGCGGGTAAATTTTGGTGGCCGGAATATTTTCATTTTCGGAAACATATCTATTATAAAGAAAAATGACAAGATAAAATGAAGGGGAATAGGATGAGTGCTAAAACAAAGATTGTCGTACTTCACATGAAAGAACTGATTTATACCGGAATATTTGCCGTTCTGGGAGTTCTGCTCGTTATTCTGCTGATTCTGATCTTCCTGCCGGGCAAGGACAAAAAAGACCCGTCTGTCTCCGAACCGGAGCCGGAAGCAACGCAGACCGCCTCCCTCTACATACCGGGCATCTACACCACCGAGCTGGTGCTGGGCAGCGAATCCATTGACGTGGAAGTCATCGTGGATAAGGATTCCATAACTTCCATTCAAATGGTCAATCTGGGCGAAGCCGTCGCCACCATGTATCCGCTGCTTCAGCCCACCTTCGATTCCATCTGCGGGCAGGTAATCGAACAGCAGTCTCTGGAATCCATCAGTTATGCATCCGACAGCAAGTATACCTCTCTGGTGCTGCTGGAGGCGATACAGAATTCGTTGGAGAAGGCGAAGGCGGGGGAGGGCTGAATTTACAGGGATTCTGTAAGGAAGCGTTACGATATAAATTTACAGGATTCCGTATGGGAAAGCGCATATATGCTGGTGTTTTTTGGTATTTCGTGGTGTTTTGTTCCTGAAAGTGCCGATTTATTTTTTCACAATTCGTAAGAGAATGTCTGTAAAGATGCCTGAAAAATAACAGGGCCGGAAAGCAACAGGAGGTAAGCCTGGGAACTTTCCGGCTGTTCAACCAGAACTTCTTTACCGGTCCAACGCCCGTCTATAGATTTCTACCATATCTTTATAATATGGCTCATAACTCAGATTATATGCAGTTTCAAAATGCGGCAATGCATTTTCATCTTCGTCAAGCCTGCCATATGCAACTCCAATCCAAAATTCGCTGGAAGCTATCTCCTCATTATCTGTTTCTGCAAAAGTCAATGCTAACTGGAGCTTTCTAAATTGAAACCTGTTAACATTGGCGGCCATGCCGCCTACCCCCCAATCAAAAGGTCTGTACCGGCTGTGCCGGAACGAAAGATACCTTGTTAATCAAGGGCGCGAAGCGCCGCACATTTTGTACGGTTTGTCAACCCCTTTTTTTAAAAAAGCTGGGGGAATTTATAAAAAAGGAATCCCAAAAGCCGCATAAAATAAGGCTTAGAGATTCCGAGAGTCTATTATAGAGATTGGGGTGAAGCGTATCTTGCTCTGGGGGATCAATATCAGGATGTCGAAGCGGGTGAGCAGAATTCAGAAAAAGCGTTTAGTTATTATAGGGATGCGCTTAAATGCCCAGATACAGGAAATAATGTCGTTTACTATATGTAAGAATATTTCCGTCTGAATATCAAAAATGCATATAGGTAGAGTTCGCAGTCAGGTACCGGAAACCGTCCGGGAGGAAACGCGGTTACAGGGGATGAAGCTGATTAGTGCGTTTCTGGTTGGGATTGGAATGGTAAAAATCCCAGTACGTACCATGAGCAGAAACGTGTCTGGGGAAGCGTGGCTGTCAGAAATCTTTCGGTCATTTTTCTGGCACGCCCAGAATCTCCAGGCTATGGTCATACAGCAATTCGTTGGTTGCTTCAACATTCATCTTTTGATTCAGGGAAAACAGAAGTATTGCATCCCGCTCGTCCTTTGCGTACAATTTCCTATATCCGGAAAGTTTCAGCATTGCCTGCGTTTCTTCAACGGACAGATGCATCCCAAATGCTATAGCTATTAGCTTGTTGCGGGACGGCATCCTGCGGCCATCAAATATCTGGTATACATAGGTACGGTTAAGCAAGGAATTCCGTACTACATCCGCCCTGCTGATCCCTTTTTGATCCAAAAGCATTTTCAGGTGTTCGGGCAGGCTGCGTAAAAGCAAGTGGGAACTGTGCTTTTCGAAGTAATCCTCGATATTTGCAGTGGCTTTGAGTTCATGTTCCAGCTCTAAAGTTGACGGCGTCTGGTTTGGGACAGACACTGTATTTGAATTCAATTTCATATTGAGCCTCCTGATTTATCTGGTATAATAGACCTTATTCAAGGCAATCAGCGGCCGAATGGCCATCCATACCATATGCGGGTTTTGCACATGGTATAATTATATAGCATGAATGATGACATGGCAAGCAAGGAGGTGAAAATAATGGAACACTTGGATTATGAAGAAATTGAACTGATGAAACAAAGTGAAAATAGTACGGTGCATTTGATAAGGGAAAAAGAAGGGGGGAAGTTTTTCGTAAGAAAGGTAATGAAGGGGCAACATCCGGTGTATTTGACATTACAGAGCTGTACTCACCCGTGTTTGCCGCAGATTTACGATGTCGCCATAGCAGAAGGGGACACAACAATCATAGAAGAATATATAGATGGCCCATCGTTAGGCGGCATAAAATTGTCTGGAAAACAATTCAAAGGTGTTGTAAAGGATTTATGCTCTGTTTTGGAATTCCTACATGGTAAGGGTATCATTCACCGTGATATTAAGCCTTCCAATATTATTTATAAAGAGAGCGGGCATATAGGC
>OFHB01002206.1_pt1 | contig 10382 bp, 6 predicted proteins | sample 1521881 | NCBI WGS metagenome assembly OFHB01 (sample SAMEA3504090, study PRJEB24116) | mouse gut metagenome | biome: mouse gut; feature: mouse-associated habitat; material: faeces | place: Denmark | collected 2011
CCTCGGAGCCAGCGGCATCGGAGGACTCGGGAGCCTCCTCGGAGCCAGCGGCATCGGAGGACTCGGGAGCCTCCTCGGAGCCAGCGGCATCGGAGGACTCGGGAGCCTCCTCGGAGCCAGCGGCATCGGAGGACTCGGGAGCCTCCTCGGAGCCAGCGGCATCAGAGGACTCGGGAGCCTCCTCGGAGTCAGCGGCATCGGAGGACTCTACGGTGCTCTCTGTGCTGCTTTCCGCGGAGGATTCTCCATCGCTGGGATTGCCGCCGCAGGCGGTCATGGCAAGCGCCATTACAGTTGCGATAAATGCTGTTACGATTCTCTTTTTCATAATAATCTCTCTCCTTTTATTGATCTATGTCTAACGGCAGCCAGATGCACTCTGCCGTAGCCACCTGTCCCAATGCCTGCCCGAAGAACCAAGGGCAGTGTGCTTATGTATCCCCCCTGTATTGTCCCATTATACTCATTATCGGGTGGATATAGCAAGTGCCAGAATGCTGAATTTCTCGCTCTGCCCGGGTTTTATGGTCATCAAAATTAAGCCCTGCCCCGGATTGGGGGAAGCTTTTTGACGGATGGCGGGAGAAGCAACGGAACAAAAATGTGCACTATGCCTATAAAATATTGGCGATTTCTTCGCGTTTTGGGGGCAGAATCCGCTGTACAGGCCCGGAAAACCGCGGAATTTCCCTGTGTATGTCAGGGACATCATGATTTCCTGCGGGTGAGGGATGGATTTATCTGCCCTTCCATGGTATAATTCTAGGCGTGCCTGGATGATGCATCTTTGGCGGGGAGAGAGGGATTTTTATGCGGTAAGGTATTGCCCGGAAATGCCAGGGGCATAAATTGAAATTTGGATAAAGGAAAGGCGGACAATAGCTTGAAAATCGGAAACAGGGAATTTCAGACCAAAGGACATACATACGTGATGGGAATCCTGAACGTGACCCCGGATTCCTTCTCGGACGGAGGGAAGTGGAACGACAGGGACAGGGCCCTGCGGCATGTGGAGGAGATGCTGGAGGAGGGGGCGGACATCATCGACATCGGCGGCGAGTCCACCCGGCCTGGCTACACGCTTCTGCCGGAGCATGAGGAAATCGAGAGGGTGGTTCCTGTAATCGAGGCTGTGAAGGCTGCTTTCGATGTGCCGGTGTCCCTGGATACCTACAAAGCCCGGGTGGCGTCGGCGGGAATCGCGGCCGGGGCAGACCTGATCAATGATGTCTGGGGATTGAAATATGATAGCTGGTCCCGCAATGGAGCGGACGCGCCGGGCAACGGAGCGAGCGGCCAGGGGGGCAGCGCAATGGCGCAGGTCATCGCGGAGAGCGGGCTGCCCTGCTGTCTGATGCACAATAGGAGAGATACGGATTATCGGGATTTCGTCCATGATGTCATCGGAGATTTGGAGGGGACTTTGCGGCTGGCGGAACAGGCCGGCATCGGCAGGGAGAGGATTATCTTAGACCCCGGCGTGGGATTCGCCAAAAGTTATGAGCAGAATCTGGAAATCATCCGCCGCATGGGGGAACTGGGGACGCTGGGCTGTCCGCTGCTGCTGGGCTGCAGCCGGAAGTCCGTGATTGGGCTGACCTTGGATCTGCCTGCGGATCAGAGGCTGGAGGGGACATTGGTGACCACCGTGGCCGGGGTCATGCAGGGAGCCATGTTCGTAAGGGTGCATGACGTCAGGGAAAATGTGCGGGCCGTGCGGATGGCGGAGGCGATTTTTGCGGAGCGGGTTTCCGGCGGCTGACGGACGGATTGGACAGGTGCTTTTTGTGAAGATTCTGGTTGTTCTGGCTTGGGCAAGACAAAATTGGCTGCTGGTGACTGGAAATCCCTGTTAAAAGGGTTGAGACTGGAAGCTTCTTCGTGTGAGGGCTTCGGTTCGTAAAGGTACTTCGCAAGCATTTAGACCTTGTCAGGAACAGAAAGTCGAATTGGGACTATAGGTATGCCTGCCGATGCAGGCGGATGGGAGGAGAAATGTATTCGGAATGGGCAAAGGACGAGATACGCATTGAAGGCCTGGAAGTATTCGCGCACCATGGGGTATACGTAGAGGAAACGCAGAACGGACAGGTTTTCTATGTAAATGCGACATTATATACAGATGTAAGCCAGGCGGGAAGAACGGACGATTTAGAACGAACCGTAAACTATGGAACGGTCTGCCGTTTTATCACCGACTGGATGCAGGAGAACACCTGCCTGTTGCTGGAAGCGGTGGCGGAGAAGATGGCGGCAGCGATTCTGCTGGAGTACAAAAGCCTGTCCGCCATAGAACTGGAAATCCAGAAGCCCCATGCGCCCATCCCGCTGCCCTTTGGGAACGTCTCCGTGAAAGTCCACAGAAGCTGGCACAAAGCGTACATCGCGGTGGGATCCAATTTGGGGAACCGGGAGGAGCATATCAAAGGTGCGGTGCGCGCCCTGAAAGAGCATCCTTTCATGATTCTGAAGAAGACCTCTGAACTGCTTGTCACCAAGCCTTACGGCGGTGTGGAGCAGGAAGACTTCCTGAATGGTGTTCTGGAAATCGAGACGCTCCTTGGCCCGGAACAGCTGCTGGATGCCCTTCATGAAATCGAGAACGCAGCCCGGCGCGAAAGGACAGTGCGGTGGGGCCCCAGGACGCTGGACTTGGACATTCTGTTTTACGACAGGCTCTGTTACGACAGCGACGATTTGAAGATACCCCATGTGGACTTGGAAAACAGGACATTCGTCCTGAAGCCCATGGCAGAAATGGAACCGTATTTCCGCCACCCCATAAGCGGAAAAACAATGATAGGGCTTTTGCGGGAATTGGAAGAGAGGGAGGATAGCCTCTCGGAATTTTAGGAAGCAGAATCAGGCATTGGGGGCTGAAATCCTGATAGACGCGCTTTAATATGCATAGCTGTTGCTTCATACCGAGTCCCAACGGCAAAACCTATGATATCGCCTATTGTGTGCACAAAAAATACTGGAGAAATGGTATGACAAAGACCTTAATATTAAACGGTTCCCCCAGAATAAACGGCGATACCGCAGGCCTGATCGGAAAAATGACCGGCAGAATCGGGGGAGAATATAAAATCGTAGACGCATACAGATGCAGCGTCTCGCCGTGCCTTGACTGCAGATATTGCTGGGAAAACAGCGGATGCGCCATAAGAGACGAGATGCAGGAGATATACGAGTACATACAGGAATGCGACAATATCCTGATCGCCTCCCCAATCTATTTTTCCGAGCTGACCGGAAGGCTGCTGGATGTGGGAAGCAGGCTCCAGACATACTTCTGCGCCAGATTTTTCAGAAAAGAGGAACCAATCTTAAAACCGAAAAAAGGCGCAGTCATACTGGTCGGCGGCGGGGATGGCCACATGGAGAAAGCCTATGGCACAGCATGCACCCTGCTGCACCATATGAACTGCCGCCAGATCCACGAACCGGTATATAGCCACAACACCAACGAAAGACCCGCAGTCGAGGACGAAAGCGCGCTTTCGGGCCTGGACAGCATTCTGGATTTTTTCCACCTGTGCGGTTAAAATCTGCAGTCCACTAAAATCTGCTCCTTGTATTTCTGATATAAATATATTGCCGGATCAGAACGCTGCTATCATGCCTGACATGGACGCAACCGCGCAGCTGGGATTTTTTGAAGCTTAGGAACCGCTCAGAAATAACTTTTTCAGAGCCATTTCTGGTTCCAATCAATTATGGAGCAATTTGCAGAAATTGTTAAAATTATGACAATATCTAAGAAGATTCGAGGTGAATTCACATGATGAAACATATCCGAGATAACGACTCAGTACAGTTGCCACAAACTGTTAGCGGATTGTGCTGAGGAGAAAGAAGACTGCTGACAGTCGCAGCTGTACTGCCTCAATGGAAACCATGACATGTGAGAAGGAGGACAGCTATGCGCTATATGAAGGAAATATTAAAAAAGAACAGAAATTGGGTACTTGTATACCTGGCTTTGGGGCTGGCCAGCGCGTTTCTGGCAAACTACAAGGCCGACTATTTTCAGAAAATTGTAGATGGCCTGACAGACAGGACGATAACATTTCATGGAATCCTGCTCTACGGCCTTGTCCTGATCGTGAGCTACGGCATGAACTATCTGGACAACTATCCGGACGCGAAGCTGGGAAACGAAATCTACCTGGATTTCAAATTGCTGGCATTGCGGAAAATCGGCAGGATGGACTATTCGGAATACCAGAGACTTGGAACCGGGAAACTGATACAGCAGATTGAAAACGGAGCCGATGCGGGAAAAGGCGTCCTCTATGGCTTCTGGTTCAGCGTGGTCAGGGACCTGGTTCCCACGATTCTGTTCAGCCTGTACTTTATCTGGAAGATAGACAGGAACATCACCTGTTTCCTCATGGCGGGATACCTCATCGTATTCCTGGTGACCAACCTGCTGCTGAAGGGTCTGTACCAGATAAAGGAGAACATCCTGACCAATGAGGAGGAACTGAACCATTTTCTTGTGCGGGGATTCATGGAAATGCCCCTTTTCCGCATGAAGCGGCAGTTTCCGGGCGAAATCGGGAAAGCGTCCAAAGCCAAGCGCATCATCGTAGCGTCAAAGATAAAAATGACCATGATACATGAAGCCTTTTTTACCATATTTGCCTTGTTGGTTGCCTGCCTGGATATCGGGCTTATGGTCTATGCGTGGAACAACCGCCAGTTGTCCGTTGGTTCTGTCGTTGCGCTCATCACGCTGATTGACAACGCATACACGCCCATTGCCATATTAAATGTCATATATATTCAGTACAAATTGGACAAAGCCGCATGGGTACGGTTTGAAGGACTGCTGGATTTGAAGGAGGACAGGCAGCTGCAGGAAGGAGAACTTTTTGATGCGTTCTCTAATGAAATTCGTGTTGAAAACGTTTCATTTTCTTATAGTTATGAAAATATCGCAGAAAATAACAAGAAAATACTAAACAATGTGAGTCTGACAATTCAGAAGGGGCAAAAGGTGGCATTTGTCGGGGAGTCCGGTTCTGGAAAATCAACATTGGCAAAAATATTAATCGGCTTGCTCAAGTATGAGTCTGGCGAAATTCTGATTGATGATAAACCATTAAAAAGGTTCTCGCTGGAATCGCTGTATGAAAAGGTGTCTTATCTCTCTCAGGACACGCCCGTATTTGATGGTACAATCAGAGAAAATCTGGTTTTTGAGAAGGAAGTCCTGGAGGACGAACTCTATACGAGTCTCGAAAATACACAACTGCTGCCACTGCTTGCAGCTTTGGACAGTGGTCTTGACACGAGAATCGGTGAGAAGGGAGCTTGTCTGTCTGGCGGTGAGAAGCAGCGGCTTGCACTGGCTAGACTATGGTTTGACCATGCAGAGATTGTCGTTTTGGATGAAGCGACATCCGCGCTCGACAATGTCACAGAGCACATTGTTATGAAGAATGTTTTGGCACAGGTAAAAGATGCAGCCGTGATTGCAATTGCCCACCGCCTAACTTCCATTCGCGATTTTGACAAAATCTATGTCTTTCGGGAGGGAAGTATTGTCGGCAGTGGAACTTTTTCTGAGCTGTTGGAAAAGAACGCATATTTTAACGAATTATATCAAAAGGAAAAGAATTTAATGTGAGAACTATTGGCTCGCAATAGCGCAGGTAGTATCCCTAAACTTATGTTGTATTAGGGTGGAAGGATGAGGGGAGTGCATATCATGAAAAGAACTTATCAAAAAAGTTGTGTGTTTATTCTGGGACTTTCGCTGTGTATCTTGCTCACAGCATGTAAAATTGGTGACAAAAACGTATTTGAATTTTATACAGATAACAACGGAGAAACACATTTTATGCTTGTTGGCAAGCACAATATGCAAGGTCCAGACAGCGAAACGATGTCAGAAGAACAGTCAGATTTGACCGGTGAAACTTCGTCTAGCAAGCCGCAAGATGCAGACAGCGAAACGATGGTAGAAGAATCATTAGAACTATCTAGTGATGCAGCGTCAAACAGCACTGAAAATGCTGAAAATCCGAAAAGCATTGTTGGAAAATCACTCAAAAGAGGGTGGACCTCCTCTGACCACTCCATTTTAAAGGGAAAAGATGTGCAGGTAAACGAGGATAGTAAGTTGTTTTCAGTTGATTTAGGACAGGAAAAAGAAGTTACCATTTCCTATAACATTGCATTAGAGGCAGGTACATACCAGCTTGTACAGATCAGTCCAGACGGTACAAAACATGTTTTATGCGACAGTAAAAATATGCAGGCAGATGAAACGATACTGTTTGAACAAGGGAAAAATGAGATCTATATTTTAAGCAGTGATGCAGTTTTCAAAAAAATAAATCTATCAATCGAGGGGATAGAGGTGTCTGACTTCATGTGATCATTACCATATAAGCAGTGAAAGACATTCCATATCATGGTGTTGTGTAGGCTTTTGTGGTAAGATAATGACGGCGAACTATTCATAAACACTTTTTTCGCCCAATGATAGAATAGCATATTTTGTTGAAGTTTTTTGTATCAAATCAACTGGCACAACAGGTTAATTTAATATAAGTGTGATATGATCCCCCTTAAGTAGATAAGGTAAATAACCAAAATCTATTTAGGGAGGATTTTTTGCTGCGAATAGTAATAACAATTGCTTGAGATTCAACGAAGCAGTCTGATAATACTTGAAACAAGAACATATAGTTGATATAATGAAAAGAACGAATTGAATATTGACAGGTGAGAAAACAGTTTTTAAAGGAATCCATTTCAACAAGTCTAAAAATGCAAATCTTGAATAAACAAAAGTTTATTCAGAAAGGGGTATTAAATGAAGAAAAAAATAATCTCAATGCTGTTAGCGATAACAGTTGTAATTTCTGAATTACCTATGTACAATGCACTGGCGGCGGAACAATCGGAGTACGTTGTTACAGCGGCAGAAATAGAGGCTGATGACGCATCTGCGGAAGAAGAAACCGATCAGGTTCAATCAACAATGTCTGAAGACATTTCTGTGGCAGAAGAGACAGTGCCGCCACAGACAATAGAATCAGAAATGGTAACAACAAATGAAAAACAGCGTAATAGTTACAGTCAAGTCTCTGATTATGGAGAGTTAGAACTTTCCGAAGATGGCAAGATGGCTGGCAGCAATGGGATTTTGTATGATGATGTTGTCTATTTGTCAGCAAAGACTGTACTGGCTATGGATGAGGAAACACAGAAGGTATATTACAATATCTGTGATGAGATAGCTTCATGTAAAGAGAGCGGTTTTGAGATTCAAGATGCTGTAATTGCAGTAGATGGAGAAGGAACAATCCATTATTCATCTTCTGTACCAATGATAGTGCTTGATAAGATACAAGCTGATATGGCAAAAGGAATTTCTGAAAAACTGGATCTGTCAACAGAAATCAAAGAAACCAACGAACCAGAAAGCAAACAACCAGAAACGAAAGAATCTGAAATCGAAAAATTAAAAATAGAAGAATCTACTATAAAAGAATCTGAAATCGAAGAATCTGAAATCGAAGAGTCTGAGATAGAAGAATCTGGTATAGAGGAATCGGAGGAAGAAAGCACAGAAATAAAAGAGTCCCAAACAGAGGAAGAAAGCGCTGAGACAGAAGAATCTGAATCTGAAATCGAAAAATCAGAGGAATCCGAGTCAGAAAGTCTTTCTGAGGAACATTCTTCTACAGAAGAAACCCTGCCAGAAGAATCCGAGATAGAAGAATCCCAGTTAGAAGAGTCAAGTATAGAAGAATCTGAGATAGAAGAATCAAGTATAGAGGAAACGACAATGGAGTCTGAGGCTCAAGAAGAGACAACCATTGAGGAAGCATCAGAATTGGAAACCCTATCTGAGGAAGAATCCATTGTAGAAGAAACAAAAATGCTTTTAACAGACGAAGCTTTGGAGACGGATGGAGACGCTCTCACCTTGACAGAAGAAAATATGGATTGTATTCCCGACCTTGAAGAGGAAACATTTGACGCGGTAGAATCCATAAAAGTAAAAAATATTATTGATTTGGGTTATGGAGTATCGGGCAATACAGCACAAATTTCTTCTATACTGCCGACAGAGGGGTACTTTTATAACCAACTGACGGCGGCACAGGAAAAATATTATAATGCGGCAAAAGCAAGGTTCCTGAGTGGAAACAATTCGTTTTCCTATGTAGGCCCTTATCAGAATTTTAATTGGGAGCCAGTTTGTCATGCAGTGTCGGCGCTGGTTTTGACATATCCAGATAAGATGGACTGGGCAGCAAAGCCAGGCAATATTCATATGAAATACACTTATCGAAGAGGGAGCTCCACTGCAAATATGGTTTTTACATTGGATAAATCAAAATATTATAGTGGTACTCTGAATTCCAAAGCAAAAACACAGATTCAGACCCTTGCCAATGCAGCGCAGCAGTATGCAGTAGAACAGTATCCACAAGCGCCTGTATATGGGATTATTACGTATTTTGACGACTGGATTTGCGCCAATAATTATTATAATTATACAGGAACAGAAACAATAACAAATAAAACGCCCGATAAAACACGAAAAATTTATTATTATTGTCATTCGGCATACGGCATTTTGCTAAATGGTTATGGTGTCTGCGAGAGCTATGCCAAAGCCATGTCAAGGCTTTTGGACGCGATTGGGATTCCAAATACATATGTTGTTGGTGTCGCGGGCGGCGGTCATGCATGGAACTATGTACAGATGCCAGATGGAAACTGGTATATGGTAGATTCAACCTGGAATGATAATGGCCTATCAACCAAGGAATACCTTCTGGTACCCGATGATGGTAGACATATACCAACAGGAACTGGCTGGACCAATGAAAAAACAAAATTTAAATTTCCAACACTTGCAGCAGTTCGGTATGAGCCGAATCTGGAAACGATTGCGTTTACAAAGCAATCCATAGATCTAAAGCCCAAAGAGACGATAGATCTTATGCTCAATGACGGTGATTTTGTCAAAAATGCACCAAAGACATGGACGAGCAGCAACAGTAAAGTGGCAAAGGTTAGCAGTAAGGGAAAGCTTACTGCTGTGGCACCAGGAACAGCGACAATTACATTGGCAGCAGCAGGCATGATAACCACTTGTGAAGTCTCTGTCGATCAGGTGAAATCCCTTGTATCAGCAAATACAAACAAGACAAGCGATACCATATCATTTGGCATGATAAATGGACAAAAGGCAGATGCGAAGACCGTTGTACTGAATGTGAATATGGGGAATTCGCCGCATACAGCGGAGTGGATGCGGAATAATCAAGCGTTAGAAGCGCCCAAGATTACCTATACAAACAAAAAAGTAAATGTTGCACAGGCGTCTGTTGAGGAGATTCGTGGAAATCAAATGATACTTCATATTCAGCCCATGACAGTAGGAACAACTACTGTAAAAGTGGCATTTGCTGGAAAAACAGCATCAATTAAAGTTGCAGTTGGAAACGCAATTTCACCAGACTGGTTTGAGATTGCAAAATTTGAGAATAATGCTACACCTTATACAGGAAAAGCGATTCGACCAAGAGTAACGAAAACAACAAAAGAAAAAATAACGTATAAAGTAACGTATTTGAACAATAAGAATGCAGGAACGGCAGCTGTAAAAATAACAGGTACAGGAAAATATGGCGGTGAGATTGTCTATCCATTTGAAATCACGCCAATTGATATTTCAAACGCAGATTTTTCGAAGGCATTGAAGGCAAAAGTTTATAATGGTGGTGTCTGTGCTCCTGCAACGACGGTGAAGCTTGGCAAAAAAACACTCAAAGCAAATACAGATTATACTATTTTGTATGATGGAGAGGAATTAGAAGTGGTTCCGGCAAAATCATCGTATACAATCTCTATCAAAGGAAAAGGAAATTATACAGGAATTGTTTCAAAAACACAAAACTACACTGTGAATAAAAATACAATTGCAAAAGTTACTGCAGCATGTTCTTCTGTGAAGTATACAGGCGCGAAACTAAATCCTGTGACAGTAAAGATTGGAAAGAATGTATTGCCAAAAACGGACTATCAAATCATTTATCATCAAGGTTCCAAGAATGGCGCGGTAGTGCCTTATCCGCTTGCAAAAGGGAAATATACTGCGGTAATCACTGTTACAGGGGATAATGTGATATCAACAGCAAAGAAAACAGAAATTGCCAAATCATTTACCGTAAAATAAATTACAGGAATTGGATCTGACATGGAGGGGTAGTATGAGGAAAAAAATTATTTTTGTTATGATGATTGTATTCATTGTCATAGTGGCGGCTGTTATTATGATAGCAATGCGCTATCCTTCGGTTGATGCAGAAATGAATCTGGAAGAACTTACACAGGAACAGACA
>OFHB01002214.1_pt1 | contig 10354 bp, 11 predicted proteins | sample 1521881 | NCBI WGS metagenome assembly OFHB01 (sample SAMEA3504090, study PRJEB24116) | mouse gut metagenome | biome: mouse gut; feature: mouse-associated habitat; material: faeces | place: Denmark | collected 2011
CAATCAGAAAATCAAGCGCCGCCTTTCCGGTCTCAAACGGCATAAGCGCCCGTTTTCCATGATATTCCCCTTCCTCTGCAAAACAGTACCTGCATTTTAAATTGCAGTCATGCGAAATATGCAGGCAAAGAGCCTTCACGACCGTTTTACGCTTCGTCACATCAAGAATATAATCCTCGTAATCATCTTCCGTAAAAAGAGTTCCATCTTTTATTAAAGATGCCGTCTCCTCCATTGCTTCCCGAACCGAAACTTCTCCATATGCCGGTTTTAACCGCTGCATAATTTCATCCTCTGTATGCGTTTCCCACAAAGAAATCACATCATACGCCGCATCGTCCACCACATGCACAGCTCCGCTGTTCACGTCCAACACAATATTATAGCCGTTGTTTTTATACTGATGAACCACTACAATATGCCCTCACTTCCTATACACATAACAACAAATGACCGCACGCTGCGCGCGCGGCCCATTATGTAATCCAAATAAAATCTACTTTCCATTCTCACAAGACTGGTTGCCAACCGTGCAGGAAGTCTTGCATGCTGACTGGCAAGAAGTCTGGCACTCTCCGCATCCGCCCTTCTTCAACGTATTCTGTAATCTCTTTGTATTTAATGTTTTTACATGTTTCATAATAAAATCTCCTTTTCTCTCTGCCGTCAAAACTAATAAATCCGGCTCATATTCGAAAGACATTATACCACAAATCTCCCAATATGAAAAGCTTTTTTTCAAACTATCGGCAGAAATCGCTTCTGCATACAACGGATCATTCTAAATTTCTGTCATGACTGATATCTTTCAGGAACTGAAAAATGAAATGTCAGCGCATAACGTTCTTCATCTTCTAAATTATATTAGGAACTGGAAAAATGAAACGTCAGAACATAGCGTTCTTCATCTTCTAAATAATATATAGAAGAAATATTTTCACAATAGTCGGAAATATGCTGTTCCGTAATAAAATAGTCCATTGCCATACGATAAATGTCCTGTGACGAAAATTTTACCGCAAGCTCCTCACCGCCCCCATTCCAGACCTCTGCCAAAAGCGTTCCGACCGCCTGTGGGTTCCAATCCGTAAAATAACGGTTCTCCCTGACAAAATAGTTGCACGCCATACTGCTGCACACTGGCAGGGGAAAGCTGTTATCAAATGTATGCGTCCGCTCTATTTCTTCTGTTGTCATTGCCATATAGCTGTAATTGACATGTTTGCCTGACTGGCTGGAATGATCCAGATATCTGGAATTGCCCCATGTCGTATCCATATAATAATACGCCCCGTCTAAACAGATTAAATTCCACGCATGGGACTCCCCATTCGCCCTTCCCGTCACAATCACACTTTGGATGCCAAGCTGTTTTAAAAGATATTGCGCGGCGCTTGCATATCCCTGACACACTGTTGCGCGGTTCAAAAATGCGCTGATAATATTCTGGTTATGCTCCACCGAAGAATCATAGTCAACATTCTGCGCCAATATTTCAAAGACATACTTCGCCTTTTCATAGTCTGTATCCGTAATGGAAATTCCTGCAAGGAGTTCTTCCACCGAACCGTCAATCTGCTGTTGGAACCTCTGGCGCTCCTCATAATCCATAATATATTTCGGCGTAAACTCCATTCCCGTTAATTCCCCGCCTCTGGTATACTGGGTATACACATAGCCCGACATCCAAAACAATCCGCCATAATCCGCGCATACCGCCCGATACGCCCGTTCTAACACTTCCGTATCTAATGTAGAAACTTCTGTATTTTCCGTATGCTCAAGCGCTGTTTTTAACACTTCCTGATAAACCGTCTGTTCTTCTTGCGTCAAAGTTAAAAACGCGTAATCCTCCGCATGTATCTCCTGATCCCCCAACGGCTTTTGTTCCTCGCCGTCCTGCTGGACACTAGACGGTTCTTCCGTTTCCAACGCTTCCTGTTCCGTTTCCGGAGAAAGCCCGTTTTCACGGGCCTGTTTCTGTTTTTGCTTTGCTTTTGGCTTTGGTTTTGGTTTTGCATCTTCTGCTTTGCCTAAAAATTCCGTTTTTAAAACTTCATACTGCTCTGTCAGCGCGCAGCCTGCCTGAAAACTCATCAACAAAATAGCCACGCCTGCCAAAGCCGCCTTATGTAGTTTCATTTTTATGCCCCCGTTAAAAAATTAAATAAGTATTATTTTACTACATTCTTTGGATTTTTCCTAGGACTTATGTTAAAATAGATGTATCTTTTTAAATGAGGTGTGACTTTGATAGCATTAAAACTGACCGATATAAAAACTTTTATGAATCAACTGCTGTGCAGTGAACTATTCGACAACTTTCTTCTGGCAGAAGCTTCCATCGCCAAAGATGCAACCTTTCATATTGACGGCCATATCAACGCTTCCTATTACTCCACAGAAGAAATCGAAGAAACCGGACTAAACGGAATCTCTGTTCTCCCCTATTCCAAACTCCGCCCTGCCTGCTACCAGCTAATCCGTGGAAGGCATACTCCCGTCTCGTTTAAATTTATCCTAATGCTCTCGCCGGAAAATATGGCAAACACCCTTGCCCGTTCCGCAAGCCGCCTGACCGTCCGTGACATTAGCGGAATTTTTATTAATTTAGCATTTCATAACGGAGAACTTACCTTAACCACCGGCATTTCCTATGCCGTCTTTACGGAAGATCGCACTTTAGAACACGAATGGGATGCGATGGCCAAAAAATTCCTGAATAAATATGCAATATCTTTCGAAGAACTTTAATGGTTCCGCTTTACTTTTCCTACCAAATATGTTATAGTTAAATTATGCATACGATAGCATATATTATTTTTTGGAGGTACTGTGATGAACAAAGGTACAGTAAAATGGTTCAACAATCAAAAGGGATATGGTTTCATCTCCGATGAATCCGGTAACGATGTATTCGTTCATTACTCAGGGCTCAGCATGGAGGGCTTTAAATCTTTAGATGAAGGCGCTACCGTTGAGTTTGAGATCGTGGATGGGGCAAAGGGACCACAGGCAACCAACGTAACTGTAGTAAATTAGTCTGAATTAATTTACTACCAACTTAATCACCTACTTTTCAACGTACCTTTTTCATAATATACAGTGATGATTAAGATAGTGGAACAGGAAATGATTAATTGAAAATCCATAGAAAAACCGATTGAAAGGCAAACGTTTTTCAATCGGTTTTTTTTGCCAGAACGCCCAATCTGTTCCGTTACTTTTTAGAACTGGAATTATATCTGTAAATCCGGAATATATAGTAACCGATTGTCCCAATCACGCCAACCATAATGAAAAGGCTGTACGCCGCATTCATTTCTACACTGATGGCGTCCGCAACCGAAGGCGCCAATACGCCCACAATCAAAAGCAGCTTACTGTTTCTTACCATACGGACTGCATACATACGAACTGCTTCCTGAAGAACTTCCGAACTTCCATTCAGCAATTCCGGATAAATCTGTAAAACCGTCATGCCCACATAAAGAAGAACCACCGGCGCCAAATGATAAAACATAGTCAGAATGCCGCTTTCATATATATACGCATAATAAATCTGCAATCCGAAAAAAACACAGACTGCAACCGCTGTAATTGCTTCTATTATAATTTCCCAAACTTCCGGATCTTTTTTGCCCATGCCATCACTCCACGGAACTGAAATTTTACTTCAAGATTGAAACAGGATATGTTATACTGATAAAAATAATAATAAGAGGGGAACAAACACAGATATGTACATTCAATTAAACGGACAAGTCATTTATTATGAAAAAACCGGAGAAGGATCTCCTGTAATTTTAGCGCATGGAAACCACGAATCCCATAAAATCTTCGACGCGCTCATTCCCAAACTTTCCAAAAAACACACCGTATACGCCATAGACAGCAGGGGACACGGTTTAAGCGCATCAACGGAAGAATTTCATTATGCCGATATGGCAGAAGACATCGCTGCGTTCGTACATGCGCTCGATTTAAACCTGCCTGCCTTTTTCGGCTTCAGTGACGGCGGAATCATCGGTCTAATCGCCGCTTCCCGCTATCCTGCCATGTTTTCTGCGCTTGCCGTTGGCGGAGCAAACCTAACTCCATCCGGAATGAAAGCTCTGCCAAAACTTGCTATCCGCTTCCTTAATCTGAAAAAGAAAGACCCGCTCACCCGCCTTATGCTCAAAGAACCGCATATTACGAAATCTGATCTTTCAAAAATCACGGCGCCGACCCTCGTCCTTGCCGGCTCAAAGGATATGATAAAAAAACGGGAAACGAAACGGATCGCCGCTTCCATTCCACACGCTTCCTTAAAAATACTGTCCGGCGAAACCCATTCCAGCTATATCGTACATAGTTCAAAACTCTATCCCGTATTGGATAAGTTTTTTTTGAGAAACGGCTGTTAAGCCTGAACTTACTTTTATTCTTTATAAATTTTAAAAAATGGCTGTTACGCAAAACTTACTCGTCTTCCTCTAAATCTTTCTGCGCGATTGCGGCTACAGCGCTGGTAACTGCCGACACGACAGTAACTACTGCAACTGTAATCACAAATAAAACAAGAATCACTAAAAATATAAATAACCCGCCTTCTGTCATAGTTTCATCTTCTTTCCAAATAAGATTTGTTTCTGATGGCAGTATATCACAGACGGCTCTAAAATTCAATGAAAATCATTTACTTTTCACAGAATCGGATGCAAAAATGCCTTAAATTAAGATTTGATTTCCTCCCGTATCCGTTCCGGTTTAATATTCAGATAGCTGCACAGATCTAAAAATTCCTCTGCGCTTAATTCTTCATCCATTTCGCCTGTAAGCTTCTTTTCCGGCAACTGAAGCATAAAAGAAAGTTCCTTTACCGAATATCCCTGATCTTTAATATAATTCGCAATCCATTCCATTACATTTCTACTCTGCATAAAAAACCTTCCTTTTCTTATTATCTGAGATTTATTACCATTATATTCTTTTATTAACAGATTTTCAACCTTCGTTTTATGAAAAACTAAGAATTATTTGACGGAGTTTGGATACTGCTATAATATAATGTTATCAGAATAGTTTTTTACCATCGGAGGTTCTTATGAAAAATAAAATGATTGCAAAGACACTCAAAGAGGCCAGAAAGCAAAATGCGCTTTCCGTAAAAGAAGTTGTAGGCAAATTAAAGGAGAAAAACATCTCCGTTTCCGCAAAAACAATCTATGGTTGGGAAAATGCCCAGTCGCAGCCGAATGCAGACACTTTATTGCTTCTTTGTGAAATTTATAATATCAAAAATATACTTGGAAGTTTTGGATATAACGACGAACCGCCGCTTCGGATCACACATTTTGAAGAAGACTTGATTTTACATATCAGACAACATCCGGAAATGCTGTCTGCTGTAAAAAAGCTGGTAGATTTTAATTAATACAGCCATGGGGCGAAGGTTTGATTTAAAAAACCTTCCGCCCCTTTTTACGTTTCCAAACGCAAATCCCTAAAAACAATGCCAGACTGCCGGCGCTTAACGCCGCGCCTTCTTTTAAGCCTTCCGTCTGATAACGCAATGTAATGCGATGCCTGCCCTTAGACAAGGGAACTTCCATGAGACTGTCCATAAACGCCCTGCTTTCTGTTTCCACCCCATCTACATATACGGTAAACCCATCTTCTTTCGGAATCGACAATAGCAGATTTCCGGCTTTTTTTACATCAATATGGCCTTCTATCTTTGTATCGGAAAAAACGTCTATCTCCATGGTCTGTTCATTGAGCGTCCGAAATGCATCTAAAAACGCGTCCATATTTAAGCAGTATACTTTGACTTGAAACTCCGAAACATTCGAACTGTTGGTAATTTTAACCGTATCGCCAGCCCTGCACCAGCCCAAATCCAAGATATACCCATGGTTGCATTTCGTAAACTTCCTGACTTTTTTGCCATTCGCCACCGTCAGGTTTGTCACGGAAGTGTCTGTATACGTCCCATAGTAGTATCCGTCCTCCGTAATCGGGATTTCCGTTTTCTCATCTAACGCTTTTACATCTCCGTTAAATGGCAATAACATATCTTCTTTTGCGCCAAGCGCATACGCCAAACGGTTTAAATTTGCGATTGGAACTCCACTTTTCGCATTCCAGTCCGCTTCTAACCCAGAATCAGTCATAAAGCCGAGGGGAAGCGTATACAAATTCTGATAAATAAAATTTTTCCCATCTCCCGCAATATACATACGCAGCGGGCATTCCTCATACGGACTTTGCGAAATTAAATATTTGACGGAAAGCATAGCGGAAAGCAAAGGCGTCGAGCCGCTGTAACTGTAAAAATTCTTGCCGCCCTCCATGCCTGCCTTCCGGTAAAACCTGCTGACTCCAATATTCATCAGGGAAGAAAAAATAGTGGAAGAAGAATAACCGTAAATCGCAGCGTCGTTTTTCGTTAAGCGTTCCATTTCTTCCGTCCGGTAAAACGGTTCCATTTCCTCATCTTCCACTTGCTTTAACAGCGTTTGCGCAGATTCCCAATTTTTAGTGTAACTTTCACGGTTAATCGTTGAAAATCCCGTTACGCTGAAATTCCACAGCGCTTCAAACACTGCCACAACCGCCAGAACATTCAAGGCAAGCGGCTTAAGCCATGCCGTCCCCTTTTTCAAAGCAACAAGCAGCGCCGCATATACTGCCGTCCAAACAAAGGTCATGCGTATGGAAGATCCCGTAACCATTCCTGAATCCACCACAGAAACCGCCGCCGTCAAAAATGCGGCCGTCAAAAAAACGCCTAACCCGATATGCCAAAACCGGCTGCCCTCCCTTTTTAGATACGTTTCATATGCCATTACTAAAATTAAAAAAACATAGAGAAACGCCTGCCTTGCCGGAAGGGAATCTGGGAAATGCAGACCATGCCAGATAAAATCCAGCATATTATTCGAAAAGCCTGCCCAAAAAAGCAGTAAAAAAGCGGCATTTTTTATTTTTTTCTTCCATGAAATGTTCCGGTTGCAAAAATAAAGCGTCAAAAACAAAAAAACCGCCGCGCCACAATATAAATTAGGCCAATGTTCACGCCCCGTATATTCCTTCACTGAGATGCAATGCCTAGAAAGCATAGAAATCCAATCAAAATACCACTCCATCTTCTCCGGAAACGTAAGCCCCGCGGAACCGCTGTAGCCCAATGCCGCCGAAACAGGCAGGATTAGAATGCCGCCCATGCCTCCTGCAAGAAGGGAATACAGACAAAATCTTCCTGCCGCAGACAGCGCTTCTTTGATCCCATGACATTCTTCCAGACAAACCGCCACAAACCAGAATGCCAAAAAAATGCAAAGCATAATCGCTATATAAAAATTAGAAAGGATCGCCACTGCAAGGCTTATGCAGTACAGCCCGCATCGGCCCTCTTTCACAAGACGTTCCGCCCCAAGTATGGCAAGCGGCGCCAACACAAGGCAATCCAGCCACATTATATTCCAGCTATACGCCGCCATATAGCCGGAAAGCGCATAAAACAAAGAAAATGCCACAACTGCAAAATCCCTGCTTTTAAAATGATTCGATAAATAAATGGAAAACGTCAATCCACACAATCCGATTTTCAGCAAAATAAGAACCGTCATAAATTCAATCACATGCGCAGAAGGGCAAAATGCCACAAACCAGTTAAGCGGACTTGCCAGATAATACGCATACAACGCCACAAAATCCGATCCTAGCCCTAAATGAAAGGAATACATCAGGCTTTTCGCGTTTTTTAACTTATCCATAAGTTCCGTAAAAAACGGTTCATATTGATGATACATATCAATATGCAGAATGCAGTTTTCCCCAAATGGATAGACTTTGTTCCTCATGCAAATCAGAATTAAAAGCAGAATTGGAAGCAGACATGCGCATATATATAATTTCCAGTTGGTTTCCCGCTTTACCATAACAACTCCTCTAGTCTTGTTTCTCAAAAAGCTGATAATATTGAAGTTTCTTATATTCTTCTATATCCGGCTGCGCCGCTTCTTCATTTGGACGCTCTGCCGCAGATAAAACCGGATAAGATTTGGAAAGCCCTTTTAAATAATTTTGATAGACTTTTTTACCTTTCCCATTTATCATACAAGAAAGGGCATAAAAAAATAAGGTCATTTTCCCACAAAACCAAGGACCTTATTTGCAAATATACGGCAAAGGAATAACAAACGCCGGGCAGGCGGTCATTCCTCCGGAAGGGAATCCATATGGACGAAATGTTATTGCAATATTTTAAAAAGATCACTGACGAAGAAAAAGCACTGCTTAAGGGGCATACGGATATTCAAAAAGGCATCTATACATCCCAAAAAGAATTTGTGGTGGATAACGCCAAACTGCTGCAAAAAGGGCATCTTATCGAGATCCGCCCCCACACCCGCTTTGTCCACTTCTCAGCCCACACCCACGACTATGTGGAGCTGGTGTATATGACAGGAATCCTTCCAATCAGAAAATATGGAAACCATTCCGCACTCAATATTTTCAGGGAATACTCCATGCTGAATCCGGGGCATATCGCCCGGTATTTCGGATTCACGGAAGCAGAGGTGGAGGAGCTCTGCACAGAGTATGGAATAGATTTTCACGAAACGAAAGAATGGTATGACGGATATCTGTTGGGAGGAATGCATATTTATAACCCGCTGTCTGTGGTGGAACTTATGGATAACATGGAATTTCAGAGCTACTGGACGGGAACGGAGACTTATGAAGCGCTGAAAGTCTATATCGATATGAATCTGGATGGATTAAAAGAAGCTGTGGTGGATATGATTGGCAACGGACGGTGTAAGATTGATACCACTACTGCTCAGAATGATATGACGACATTCCGAACAAAGGACGATGTCCTGACACTGCTGATTCATCTGGGCTATCTGACTTATGACAAACAGAAGAAAGAGACTTTTATCCCGAACCGGGAGATTGCCTGGGAGTTTATGCGCTCTGTAAAGACCGGCGGCTGGGACGGACTTGTGCAATCTCTTGCACGCTCGCAGGAACTGCTGCGCGATACATGGGAGATGAACGGCAAGGCTGTTGCGGATGGGATTTCAAAAATCCATGAAGAAACCTCGTCTATACTTAAATACCATGATGAAAATTCCTTAAAATGTACGGTTCTTATGGCCTATTACAGTGCGCAGGCTTATTACCTGCCACCGGTCCTGGAACTGCCGTCCGGGAGAGGATTTGCCGACGTAGTATATCTTCCAAGACGAGGTGTGGACCGTCCGGCACTGGTGGTGGAGCTTAAATGGAAAGGAACAGCTATGGGTGCGGTTTCGCAGATTAAAAACAGGCAATACGCTTCATGGATTGAAGAGTATACAGGGGATATTCTTCTTGTAGGAATCAATTATGACGGGAAAAAGGAACATGATTGTCAGATTGAGAAGTATTATAAAGCAAATAATCTTTGCCGGTAAAAACCGGGCGTCGCAGCCATTTTGCGACTGCGCCAGTCCATCCGCTTTGATGCCTCCCCGATTTCCTTTCCTGCAGTCTACATTCTCTAAAGTAATGTGACGAAGAAGCGGCAGTTTACAATATTAATCCGTCTGCTGGAATCCGGGTCAATGCCGTCTGCGTTTAAGATATTAATATCGTCTGCGGCTCCTGTCTGGCTGTATCCCTTTGAAATGATTTCCAGATTGTCAAAGGTGATACTGTCGCAGTAAATCAGATGAATCTGCCAGCCCGGCCAATAGACCAAAGTCGGGTCAGATACCAGCGCATTTTGGGCATTGTGGAGGCGAATCAGGCTGCCTCGGAGACTCTGGTTTTTTACGGGGGAAAAGGGAACATACATAGTTTCCGCTGGTCTCCCGGTATTTCGGTGTTTCCCCGTCGAAACTGCGGGATTATCATGCGGTTAACCCGACGGAGAAGTAAAATACCATTGTCAGCTGCGGGCCGGATGCCGATTCTTGACAGGACCATGATTTTTGAACTGCAAAATATATAATACAATTCTGATATGAAAAGAATGCCTGTTTTTCGGACATTTTTTTGTATAAAATAAACCCGGGCGTTGCAGACTCGCTTGCGATACCCGGGTTTTAACCTATTACTCCACCTTCTCTTTCGCCGCCGAAGCCAGCGCCCGGTACTTTCCTTTTTCCTTTGCCATTTCCTCCACGCTTTTTTCCTTCAAAGTAAAGCCTTTCACCGGCCGGTAAGGAACAGTCTTATTTTCAAGTCTCTTTTTTGCCCTCGCAATTTCCGAAGCATACTGTGGCAGCCACTTTTCTCCGGCAACCAGCATTTCGTCCACCATCTGGATGATTTCGTCCGGGGTGCAGACAGCGCCGGTCAAGGGGTCCATCAT
>OFHB01002215.1_pt1 | contig 10354 bp, 10 predicted proteins | sample 1521881 | NCBI WGS metagenome assembly OFHB01 (sample SAMEA3504090, study PRJEB24116) | mouse gut metagenome | biome: mouse gut; feature: mouse-associated habitat; material: faeces | place: Denmark | collected 2011
CCTTTATTTCAAATACTGCCCGGCATCCCGCTCCAGCGTCTGCCAAACGGGATATATTGCTCCGGCCTCGTCATAGAATGTCTTCATATCCCGGTTCAGGGCGCTCATTTCTTCGACGGCATTCATGGCGTGGTCGCTGGCACAAATCTTCCTTCATACATTCTTTTTTGTATTTTCCAAAACTCCTGTAAAGAAACCCAATCACAGGAATCATTCTGTACAGCTTCTTTTCACGCTCTCTGTTCGGCATCATACCCGTCAGATGGCTGACATTCGGATAAACAACCGCCCTGACCTCTTTTTCATAATGCTTATTCTCTAAATAAGTCCTGATCTCATTTACGGAATACTCCGCAGGCCATGCCTCGTCCGCACCTCCAGCGATCAGCAATATCCTTGCACCTGTTTTCTCAAGCGGGAGAAACGCCTCCTTTTCGGCAGTCTTATCCCGATAAGCATCGTAAAACGCAATCCACATTCCCATCACCTTATACTTGGCAGCTGAATGCCGATAATATTTTGGCATTTTGACTTTACCGAAGTCAGGTTTTACAAAAGGAATATCCCGCCCACGCCACGTGGCAACGCTATGCCCGGTCATAGTCTTTTTATCCTTTGTCGTTCCCTCAAACGGAACGTGCGACGGGGATACCATAACCACATTTTCAATGCCATCGATATACTGTGCGGTCAATGCCGCAAAAACAGAACCCATAGACTGCCCATAGGTGCTGATATGCGCTATCTTTTTTGCGTCCCGAAGGTATTTTACCGCCGGTTCAAACATTTCAAGAGGGCATTGATTTGGAGAGTCTGGAATCCCCTCCGCTCCGAACAAAGACACCGCCAATCCTGTGATACCGTAATCGGCAAGTCTTTCCGCTATTTTTATACCAGGCAGCAGGCTTTGTTCGCCGCCCATTATGACTATAACAGCCCTGTCACTGCCATTGTCGGGTTCGGCAAGATGTCCTGCAAAACCGTGTTTTATATAAGAGAAATCTTCATGCAGCAATTTTCATGCCTCCTCTTTATGTAAGCTGTGATTTATTGCAAAAGCAAGCCAATGCAGAAGTTGCTGCTTTAATCGTTATACCAATATCCCTTTTCATCTGTTTTTCGCGGGTGTTCTTTCGCTATGTCGCTTTGATCTCCCACAATCCAATAATCGCATATATTGCTATTGGCACAGGTGTGCCTGCGAATCAATGCACCATTTATCACATCCATAGCCGGATAATCGCCATTGCAGAATGCGGGCATAATATCAAGGTAACCGTGCTCTTTTGCGAATTCTGCAATCGGGCAGCGGTGAAAATGGTATCTCACACCTTCTGTTTTACTGTATGGCTCTACATCCATGATGTAACCTGTCGGTTGATTTGGAGATTTATTATCCTTTAACTTCGCTGTCATCATAAAAGCCAGATGAAGAAGCCTTAAAAGCAATGGTTTGTTTGCATTGACTACTCCGGCTAATTTCTGAAAAGACGGGAGAAACACTGCCATATTCATTTCGCAAAGTTCGTTGACAGATGGCTTTGGATCAAGGACTTCGTAATATGCGAAAAGCATAATGCAGTCATATGTTCCGCCCGCGCCGTTGTGTATGTTCTTCTTCCCGCCAAGATACGGAAGATCCTTTAGGAAAGCTGCATATTGCAGTTGAACTTTTTCCCATACTTTATCTGCACCGCCTGAATCGTATCTTCCGGATAACTTTTCCCGGATGACCTTCTCCATTTCAGGCGAATACAAAACATGTTTGTTCAGGTCGATATTCAATTCAGATGCCCTCATGAAACTCTTCTCCTTTATAAATTTAATCCCGATTCGTCATCCTGCTTTCCTCCTAACGTTTTCCCGCGCTTCTTTTTATATCCGCAGTCGCAGTACGGGCCGCCCGAAGCCAGTGTGTACTCCCGGACAAAGTCAGAGGCGCCGCCCGCCTCGGCCATTGTATAATCCAGCCGGCACAAGGCAAAGACAAGGTCATAAAGTTCCAGCTCCCGCATCAGGGTGCATATGCCGCAGGCAGTAAATCGGGCTTCATAGCCGCTGACGTCCGGATAAGGACAAAAATCCATGTTCCACGAATAAGGGTTCCTGTCCGCAGCCCTTAACCGTTCGGTGGCTTTCATTGAGGAAATATACTTTTTGGTGAACTTGGATTTTCCGCTCTTACGGCAGAACCACTTCATGGCCGGAGTCATCGTGGAATCGGAATAATATGCTGTCAGCCGTTCTACATCGGGACGCTCCGGCATATTCAGCGCAAAGGCGGCAAGCAGGGCGCAGTTTACGATATTCATTTTGAAACGGTCTGCTTTTTCAAATTCCGGCAGCCCGGCAATAATCTCTTTATACCGGGGCTTTGCTTTTGCCGTAACCGCCTTTGCCGCAGCCCTGTCCAGCCCAAACCCTGTAAGCAGATTCCGTTCAAAAGATTTTCCAAACAACGCCCACATACCCATGGGCATTCCTATATATTTCATATACAGCCTCTCTTTCCTGCCGGCACGTTGTATGCCATTGTATACAGCGAAATGCCATGCTTCAATCTTTTCTCGCCGCAAAGCTTCATACCGCCGCAAATACCATGGCCCCGGCCGCAAAGCTCAGAAGATACGGCAGTACCGGAACCACAAAGTCCGCCGCAAGTATGGTCAGCGCCGCGCCCACCGGCTCCACCGCGCCGGAAAGCGTACCGTAAAGGAACGCCTTTCCCTTGCTGACGCCCTCCGCCCGCAGGGGCATGGAGATGATCGCCCCTTCCGGGAAATTCTGTATCGCAATCCCAAGGGAAAGCGCCAGCGCGCCCATGGCAGTGATCCCTGCATCCCCGGAAAGCCATCCGGCATAGACCATGCCCACTGCCATGCCCTCCGGCAAGTTGTGGAGCGTCACCGCCAGCACCAATAAGACCTGCTTCTGCAGGCTGCTTTTTAGTCCCTCCGCCTTGCTGCTGTTCATGTGGAGATGGGGGACTGCCCGGTCAAGCAGCAGAAGGAACAAGATGCCGAGCAAGAACCCCGCTGCAGCAGGGAGGAACGACAGTTTCCCCATAGGCTCCGACTGTTCCATTGCCGGGATCAGCAGGCTCCAGACAGATGCCGCCACCATGACGCCCGCCGCAAATCCTGTCAGTGCCCTCTGCACCATTTGGTTCAGCCTGTTTTTCATGAACAGCACGCAGGCAGAGCCAAGCGTCGTCCCAAGGAACGGGATCAGGATGCCCTGAAACACTTCCGTCTTCATGGCATCACCTCCCAAATGCTCTGAACAGCCCTTTCTTCTCATACGGCTCACTGCTTACGGATACGGCATCGTATCCCGCCTTTGCCACCACGCTTTTCAGTTCCTGCTCCGGGATGTCCTTCTCCGCAAGGATGACCGTCTGCTTCTTTGAATGTGAACTTGTCACTTTTTTTACCTGAAAGGCATTCCTTACTGCCTCATTGATATGTGTCTCGCACATACCACAGGCCATTCCTTCTATTCCCACTGTTATCTTCACCATAAGATGTCCTCATCGCTCCTCTAATCACAGTTAGCAAAGGCTAACTTTCGTCTCTAAAAAATGCGGCTGTTTTGTGTTAGTAGCCGCTAACTCGATTTTAAGTATAACTCTTATGCCTTGCTTTTGTCAATAGGATAGGAAATGATCCGCAGAATTTTCAGACTCTGACCACAGCCTTATCACAGTCCTGTCACAATACGCCGCTTATAGAAAAACAGCCACCTCAATGCGAAAATTAAGTTGATAACCTGCGGATTCAGAGTTAATATGCACCACTGAGGAAAGGAGGGATTCTGCCATGGATAAGGATTCCGTACTGTACCTGCTGATGGATATGCGGGTAAACGGCGTACTGGACCGCATTCTGGAAAGGGATGCGGAATACCAGGAGATCATTCAGAAATCCGGTGAATATTCGGAAAAGCTGGATGCCATGCACCTGCCGCCGGAAGTCATGGATTTGGTTGACCACTATGTCAGCGAACAGAACGCCCTTGGCGCACGGTACGGCGCTCTTGCCTATCTGCTCGGCTTTTCGGACTGCGTGGAGCTGATGACAAAGCCGCTGCACCTGTCAGCCGCACCAAGGAAAACAGATTAAAACCGCAGAACGCAAAACAAGCCCGCAACATCGTTTCAAATGCCGCGGGCTTGTTTTTCTGTCCTCCAATATTCAGTTACACTCTCTGTGCATAATCCAGACTCACCCATCCATTTCGTCCGCTCTGATAGGATTTCAGCAATCCCCACCTGGATGCGCCTTTGCCGTCTGCCTCTTCCACAATCGTAAAAGTGCCGGCTCCCGTATATTTCCCGGTCTTTGCATGGTCAGTGCCAGGGCCTTTCCGGATGTTAAGGTCGGGGATGGACACCCGCACCAGATACGGCTTGAACGCTGCCGCCTTGGTGTACACCGCTTTCCCGGATTCATCAAAAACGGAATAGTCAGGGTTCTCATCCGCACATTTCTTTGCGTTCTCTAATACTTTAAATGCCCCTTTCTGTGAGGATGCATCTGCCCAGGTCTTCCGAACGCGGTACCAGACTTCCGTTTCTGCAGGCGCGGAGGCAGATGCCCCTCCCACCGTGCCGAGGATGCCTTTTAGGATCGTGAGGATCTTCTCCCCATAGCCAACAGGGCAAAAATCCGATAATTGCAGCTTCCTCACAAAATCCCTTCCAGGTCAAGCATGGGCAAAGATATCTCCAGGGCACCAACCGTAAATCCCTCACTTTGGTTAAATTCTCCGTGGCAATCACAACCGCCGGTGATTCGCATATGGTTTTCCTGGCAAAAATGAACACAGATATCCGTAGCATCTTTGGTGTGTGATGGGTAATAACATTCAACCCCTCCTAACCCACACCCCCTCATTTCTCTAAGCATGGCTGCAAATCCGCCCGGATTTCGTTCGTACAAATATCCCGGATGTGCCAAAACGGGCACTCCGCCCGCCCGTTTGACCATTTCGCAGAAATCCGGCATATTGCATTCACCCAAATTTGATAAATGGTTCTGCATCCCATATCTGCCGTATATGGTTTCATTCGCTTCTTCATATGTTTTTGCAGCCCCCTTGGCCACCGCATAATACAGATATTTCCATCCGCCCTTTTCTTTTGGATATGCAAAATGACGGTATTCTTCCAAAGACATTTGAGGATAATCCTGCATCATATTATAAACGATATATTCACACTCGGCCGCCTCATGCTGCTTATCCATAAACGTTTTCATATCTGCATCGTTTGGATTGAAATTGTATGCAAGCATATGCAGGCTTTCCCCTTTCCACAGGACTTCCAGTTCCACCCCCAACACATATTCCATCCCGTTATCCCTGCAAATTTCCGGCAAAACAGAATACGCGCCGATGGTTGCATGGTCACATATGGAAAGCAAACCAACATTTCTCTTTTTAGCAAGCGCTACGATTTCTTCAGGCGAACGGGAACTGTCAGAATATATTGAATGAATGTGTAAATCAGCTTTCATAATTTACCTCCTCCGTAAATCAACGATATTAGAAAAATCAGAAAAAATATGCCTAAGTTCCAATTCGCCTTGCTCTATTTGGTAAGTGCATTTATACATTTCACAATTCTTTTCTTTACATACCACTTTAAAATCGCCCTGAATTTTGGCATCAAAATTTGTGTCCTGTAAATCTTCGATTTTTTTCACATTGTCCGACATATTTATTTCTCTTACAACAAATCCAAGCATAATATTTTTCCCATAATATGCCGAATATTTTTGAGTTATAAATCGTGCCACTCCTTCTTCAATGTATTTTCTATTTAAATCTTCTGTTCCATCAATTCTTTTGCACTCAATTATGTAATATGCACTATGTTTATCAAAGTCTGTTTTTAATTTAATCCTTATATCTGCGCGTCCAATGTAGTTTCCTTTCCCATCGTAGTTTTCTTGTGTTTCAGGGGTGAAACTATAATCCAACATATCATAATTTCTTCTTATGATATCGTTATCCAAGTATTCTTCTAACATTATACTTCTAATTCTGTTTTCATTATTGGGAAGCTTTCTATTTTTTCTTGTAAAGTCTTCTACTAGCAACTCACAAATTTCCATTATATAACCAGTAATCTGCTCCAAATCATCAAGCCGCAATGCATCGCTTATTTTATGATTTATTTTCCCCCTCATCCACAGTCCTCCTCTCCAAGAAGCACTGCATTTAATACCCTATAACTATCTTTTACCGCCATTGCAGCTTGCCAATTCTTAGACTCTATGGGCTTGACAATAACAAATGCGTCATCACCGAACTCCCCTATATTCTTAGTCTGATAAAAACAATCATTCAATTTATAAATCATAAAATTAGTCAATAATTCTAAATTGCCATCCACCTCTTCCATAATGTTTATCGTATTTTCTTTTTTATCAAAAGAGAACTGCATAAAAAATGCCGCAAATTTTCCTTTTATATCAGGATATAAATTTATTGAATAACTTAAATTACTTCTTTCTAATCTTTTATTCCAAACATTACTAAATACCTCCGCATATTTTATAAGCATTGCGGGATTGCACTTCGATTCAGTATAGTTTCCGCAAAGCATTGGTATTTGCACATTTAAAGCATAGTCTATAAAATAATTGTTTTGTACGCCATACATTTCAAAAACGCAATTATCAATTTTCTTCTTAATCCCTTCTGTTGGCCAGTTGTTTTGAATTGCCAAATGCATTTTTTTTACTAATTCAACTAGATTCTCACTGTAAGCATATGGAAACCTCTCCAATTCATCTAAAAACACCTGCTCTCTTTCTATCCCAACTGATGAACCAAGCATAAAATTCAAATAAGTAAACAAAGAAGAATTTAATAGGCCTTCGAAATTAAGAAGTATATTTCTATCCTCTTTACTTCCTTTTATACACGATATTGTACACTTATATAATAATCTTTCTTCTGTATAAGCAGCCCTAATTGAATAATCTTCACAGCTCAATCCTTTTTTAAACAAAACATATGGAGGTTCAAATATCTCTTGTGCCCTCACACGATGTATTTTGCTTTTATTGAAAAAATACACATTATCCAAAGATATACAAAAAGGCTCTATACAACCATCCGAATCAATCATACGTCTTCCAACCAAATGTGACGCATCCTGCCTGGCCCCCATATGGTCTTCTATACCTTTCTTCAATATAAGGCCATATTCTTTTGCTACATCTTCAATTATCGGCATCTCTTTCCATAAAGAATCAATCAACTCATAATCCCAATAACTGCCATATACCAGCACTTTCCATAGCCAGTCATTCTTTAAAAGCAACTCTTGTAAAACATACTTAAAATCGTCAGGTTCTATCATTATGATGCCATATAACCTTAAATACTTATTGGGTTTAAGGCTGATATATTCCAGCTTATGATTATACGGAGCTTTATGGCATTCAAAAGATAACACTGCCGCGGGTGCTGTTGCCCCTTTGAATATTTGTTTTCTCACTGATGAAATTTCTAATATTTGCCGTATACAAACATTACTTAAAAACTTATTCCTAAATTCACAAGAAGGCTTTTTCCCTTTATATAAAATTTTAGAAGGAATAACCAGACTACATTCCGTATTTTCATTCCCTACTTCCTGTACTTTTAACAAAAACGCAACACTTATTTCTCCATCCTGAGGTATAACGTTTTTGTTTGCACAATATTTTTTATAACCTTCTTGCTGTATCCTTCCCCAAGGCGGGTTGCCAACTATATATTCGAACTTAATTCCATCAATTAGTTTCAATATATTCTCATCAAAAAAATCTCCAAAAAATATATTTTCTCCCTTCAGCAATGGTAATTGGAACTCCTTTAGATTTTTGGGATCCTGAAAATCAAAAAGTGTAATATACAAAGAGAAAATAGTAACATCTACTGCTTCTTCATTATAATCCACACCATATATATTACTTTTAACCAATCTATTAATTTTTTCTTTGTCATAAATATAACCATCTACTGCATTTTTCTCTAAAATTTTTCTAAGAGCTTTTACCAAAAAAATTCCTGACCCACACGACGGGTCAAAAACTGTGCATTGATTGCTTTTCAAAAGACGTTTTCCTACTGTATGCTGGATAATATAATCTGCAAGGTACTCAGGTGTATAAAAAGCCTTGTCTTTATCTTGTTTTTCTTTTCCTAACAAAATTTCATATATATTACTAATCAACTCAATTGGAATAATATTAAAATCATAAAATGGAAAAAGGCAATATTGTCCTGTCTTCATTTCAATTTGTGCTGTCATAAAGCCATACAACATAATAAGTGCGGAATCACTTATCTCACGCCATTCACTCTGCTCGTCCATTTCAAATAAATTTCCATTGAACTCCTGCTTTAAAAATTTAAAAAGTAAAAAAATTTCCTTTTTTTCCCGTACGATTTCAAGAAAATTTTTCTGTGTTTCTTTAACATTACTATCTAATCCTTTGTATCCAATACACACCCCTCTATCTATTAGATATCTTATAAATAAAATTCTAAGGACTAATTTATTAGCAAAAGATATATGATATTTTTCTTTCAACTCAGATGTAAGAAATTTCAAATTTCCAATCAAAAAATCATTCAGATTTTTTTTTGATAAATCTTTTTCATACAGGCTAAGTGTCCTACTGCTGGTAATATTCCAATATGAAAAATTATTAGTTTCATCACATTGGCCAATGTTATAGTTTGCAATATCAGAAAGCTGCATTTTTTTCTTAGCATTTATCTGCATACTTTTTCCACTATAAATTTTAACCCAGTTTCCCTCATCAGAAATTATTATCGGAATCTGTGCATTCCAAATTTTGCATTGGATATCCTCATCTACCCTTTCACTCAAATCATCAAAAAAAGCAACTAAGGCTCTGTCATCTATAAGATACACTGCATATGGGGATAGCTCATTTATTACCCTCTTTTCATGCCAAGATATTTTTTCACAAGTATTTATTTCTGATAAATATAATAAATTATCTGACTTCTCATATCCCAATCTTTTTATAATAGACTGAATACTCCCCATCAGGCTACCTCCTTTTCTTAGTTTCTAAATTTTCTATACAATAACATTATACTATAAGTACTGTCCCATAAACTTCCCTTTCAAATATCATATGCCCCTCTTTTTCCGTAACAATTCCTCCTTAAAATGATTACAATGAACAAAGAACGGGTCTTTGCTCCTATATATTACCATATAACCGCTTATTTTATAAGAAAAATATGACAATACGCTTCACACTGGGAACTGCCACATTGCCATCTTTTCTTTACTGTATCATGGATTGCTCCCTCTAATGCATATAAATGTACCAGACACCCATCCAGGTATTTCTACTTTGAATTGCGTCTTTTGCACCTATCTCAATAAGTTTCCCGGACGATTCGATGCCAGCAGATATTAGCTTTTCTATTTCTTTACTAATAAATGGACAACAAAAATAAGAGCTCCCCTTTAGGAAACATGCCCCATGCGGTAACACTTACTTCCTAAAAGAGAGCGAAATAAACGTTTCAATCCCTAACATTTATAAATCATAATACATTTTAAACTCCGCCGGATTAGGAATCTGCTCCAACTGTTTTAATTCCTTCCGCTTACGGGCAATCCATAAGTCAATCAGCCTTTGAGGAAAAACGCCGCCCTTGGTAAGATAATCATGGTCTGCCGCCAGGGCATCCAACGCCTCTCCCAGGGACTTGGGAAGACCCTTGATCTTTCTCTGTTCTTCCTCCGACAGGGTATAAAGGTTGAAGTCATAAGGCCCCCATCCATTTTCCGCCGGGTCTATCTGTTTTTCAATCCCATCAAGCCCTGCCATCAATATGGCAGCATATGCATAATAAGGATTTGCCGTAGCGTCAGGGTTACGCAGCTCGAACCTCTTCGTTTCCGGTGACTTAGCGTATGCAGGAATACGGATTACCGCACTGCGGTTGGATGTGGCATATCCTACAGTAACCGGCGCTTCGTATCCCGGGACCAGACGCTTGAAGGAGTTGGTAGAAGGATTGGTAAAGGCGCACAGGGAGGCAATATGCTTAAGCAGCCCCCCAATAAAATAATGGGCAGTGCGGCTTAACCCTGAATAACCATTTTCATCATAGAAAAGGGGCTTTCCTTCCTTGAAAAGCAGCATATGCACATGAAGCCCGCTGCCTGCCTCCTGATAAATGGGCTTGGGCAGGAAAGTAGCCGTTTTTCCCTCCTGTGCTGCCATATTCTTAATAATATATTTGGTAATCATGGTATTGTCCGCCATCTCAGGCATATCCGCAAGCTCCACCTCAATTTCCATCT
>OFHB01002217.1_pt1 | contig 10341 bp, 10 predicted proteins | sample 1521881 | NCBI WGS metagenome assembly OFHB01 (sample SAMEA3504090, study PRJEB24116) | mouse gut metagenome | biome: mouse gut; feature: mouse-associated habitat; material: faeces | place: Denmark | collected 2011
CCAGCCGCAGCGTGGTGGCCAGCCGGAAGGACGCCATGTACAAGAAGCGCCAGATCTTCTACATGCCGGATGCGGCCGGGAATTCCCGCGTATGCGAGGACCGCATCGTGCAGGCGAGGGTCATTGCCGTGGCCGAAAAGGTGGTGCGCGTGGAGATCTTCGGTGCGGAATGCTCCATCCTGGCCCGCGACCTGTCCTGGGACTGGCTGGGGGACGCCTCGGAGCGCTTCCATGTGGACGAGCAAATCCTTGTGCGCATCCTGAGCGTGAAGGTCCGCTCCCTGGAGGACATCTCCGTGAAAGCGGATGTCAAGAGCGTAAACGGCAACACCAGCAAGGACAGCCTGAGCAAGTGCAGAATCCAGGGCAAGTACGCCGGGGCGGTCACGGACGTCCATAAGGGCACCGTCTTCGTCCGTCTCCATATCGGTGTCAATGCCGTCGCCCACAACTGCTACGACAACCGGATGCCCGGCAAGAAAGATGATGTGAGTTTCGTGGTCACGCGAATCGATGCGGAGCGGAACGTGGCCGTGGGGTTGATTTCAAGAATCATTAAGCAGAATATCTAAGAAAAAGCAGGTGGCATATTTCTCTCCAGAGAGCCACCTGCTTTTCATTTTCCCATAAGTTACATCATATCACACTGTCTGAAGCCCAGCAAGCTGTTCCACTTCTGCCACACTAAGTTCAGAGCACTCTGCAATCTCCTCAATAGTGAGTTTTCCCATTTTGAGCATCCTAAGTGCTGTCTTTTTCTTTGTCTCGCTAATGCCTTCATTCTTTCCCTGAGTTAGGATAATGCGTGCTTCCGTCTCAATCAATGCTCCGCCCATAATATCACCTACACCTTTCTGCACATTTTCATACTTCTGTGCAATCTCTCTAATCACATCATTAGAAAGCTCTATGATTGTCCGCTTATCAAACGCCCCTATCACTTCCTGACGTTCCAGTTCATCCAGCCTTTTTAGGATTTCAAGATACTCTCCCTTTAATTCCTCCAACTTTTGTTCATTTTTATTATACTCTGAAAAACTCTTCTCATGTGAAAAAATATAAAAGGGAATCAACAACAGCAGGTTCTTCTCAAAAATATCATCCAGTGAATATGCCTGTACCTTCATGAGAGGCACATCATATTGTACCGTCCCACCCGGTGTAACAATCACATATTTCATTTTATCTGGTGTCTTTCTGTATGACCGAAGATATATGACCGCCGTATTTGGGAAGGTCACTGTCAAAGTCTCTTCCCTGACCTCCCCTTCGTCAAGGGCAATCTGCGCATCATACTCAAAAAGCCGTATTGTTATCCGTCCGTCTGGCAGGCTGCTCTCGCACTCAAGATGATACTTTTTGGTATGTTTCCCAATAATCCTTAAGTTTGTATCGGTTATCCGTTCCCTGTCCGCAGCATCCTGCTGATCTAAGAAATGTTCATTAGGAAAAAACTCTATTATTTCCTCCCCGGTATAGCTTTCGCAGAATATTTCATTGATGACTGGAATTATCAGCTTTCTACAGTCGTTTAGGATTGTCCGGAAAGCCCCATCATATATATTTCCCATATTCAGTACCTCTCTCGTTTGCCAACTCTATAATACCATTTTTCAGCCCTAATTTCAATATTCTCTGTTTTGCAGGCATAAGCAAATCCTATGTTACGTTACAATTCACGTCCTAACCGATTAGGATTTCTAGAATTTCTGAGTTTTCATAGCCATATAAATTAGAGTGTGCAAGTGCCAAAAAATACTGGATTTTCAGTATTTTTTGGCTTTTTTCTATTGCATTTCATATGGTTACGTGGTATGATATATACATAACCATATGGAGGTGGAGCTTTATGGCAATCATTAAACAGCACGACAAACGTTCCGACATTACTTATGTATATGAGTCCCATTCTTACTGGGATCCTGAAAAAAAGATGACCCGGGCAAAGAGAAAACTTATTGGAAAGGTTGATCCGGATACCGGAGAGATTGTCCCGACAGATGGACGCAACAAAAAACCCAAAACACCGGCTTCAGGTGATACTGATTATAAAAAAATGCCACCTGTGCGGTTGGATTTTTCAGCTAATAGCCCTTGTCTCTTTTTGACAAGGGTATTATTACGCCCTTTGACAGGATGATTTGTAGTCAAGAAAATACTTGCACAATCCGTATAATTACTTTATAATTCATATCATGTAGTTAAGAAAGGAGGCTTTTAATGTGTTCATCCATGCAGTACCAGATAACCGTGGAAAGAAAGACGGATACTACTGCTCTTTAGTGGAATCCCGCCGTGTTAATGGCATTCCCAAGCACGAAACCGTGCTTTCCTTTGGCTTTATTGCCACAGAGCGGCTCCCTTATCTGAAGGCTGCATTTAACCGTGGTGACCCCGAAGCCATCCTTCAACGCGAAAAACGTAGTCAAGAAAAGAGGAAGGAGCCTGTATGACTATGGAAAAGCATCCAGATGATAAGAAACCTGTTGTTGAATATACTGCAAAGATCACGCTTCCTAACGGCGAGGTGATTGAAAAGACTGTTTCTACAGAGGGGGATTTCCCTTCCCTTGAGGAGTTTGACCTTTCTACCCGGGATGGCCTTCTCCGTGACTTTGACCTTTTAGAAAAACTGTCCTCGAAACCATCAGAAAGCTTAATGGGGAACTGTCCCGTGAATATCTGGACGCCTCGTCTAAAAAAACCGGAAACAAAAGCAGCATCCACTTCATTGGAAGCAGAGTCTGGACGGATTTCCATTCGTGTATATGGCTCGCTTGCTGATTCTCTTCAGCCAAAAGAACGCGTCCTTTCTCTTTCCTTTCTGGAAGCCGCTTCATGTGCACGTACTAAAACAAGCTATCGGGATGCTGCCGATATCCTGAATCGATTTCTTGGAAGGACAGACATAAATTTGATTAAACTCCGCACATCATCGGACAGCATAGGCCGCATCGGTACTGAGGTTTCCGAAGAACTTTCCGATGTTACCGCACACATTCTGTCCATGTACAGTTTTGACGCTGAAAGCGCCCTTCCATTAGAGGGTGTGGTGCTCTCTGACAACATAATGACTGTCTCGGCCTCTCAAGATGCAGGACCAGATAAGCCTGGGATCAATGAGGCCATTGCTGCGGTGAATGATTCCCGCGAGGAGAAGATTCCGTTTTCAGCAGCAGGAATAGAAATCGAATCGGTTCCAGAGGAATGCGTCTATGTTTCCATTGATGACATTGGCGTCAAGCACCAAAAGGATTCCCGCAAAGAAGGCTCCGTAAGGGACTATAAGTATGTCGAAAATACAGTCGCTCATATCCAGTATGGTGGTGAGTCATACATACTGACAGGAATAGGCATGAGAAATGTCTTCAAATCTGTCCTTGCATTTCTGCTGGTGAACAATCTCCTCTCACGGGAACTCGTATTTCTGACCGATGGCGCACAAGATATCAGGAGCCATATCCAGTCAGTCTTTCAATTCCATCCCTATATGGTCATCCTTGACTGATTCCATCTCAAGAAAAGATGCCAGGAATGGCTCAGTATGGCAATCCGCGGAAAGGACAAGCGCAACGCCATTCTTGAAAAAGCGCTGCGCTACCTTTGGGCAGGTGATGTAGCGGGTGCTTCAGAATACCTTTCATCCTTGGATCCTGCAGACATCAAGAACAGGAAATGGCTTGATAATCTCCTCGGATACTTCCAGAAAAAAGGCGACGCCATCACCTGTTATGCGTTAAGAGCGAAACTCGAACTCAGGAATTCCAGCAATCCTGTCGAAAAAGCAAACGATCTGGTCGTAGCCGGACGGCAAAAGCACAATGGAATGGCTTGGTCTCCAGAGGGAAGCGGAGCACTTGCCGCTTTGCAGATGATCTACCTGAACAACCCGCCCGATCTATGGTTTCACAGAAAAGAGCTGTATCTGTTCCCACCTTTACTTGAAAACACAGAAAAAGCAGCATAACCAGAGCTTGCAAATCGTATAGCATTTCCAACACAGACTGCGGAGCAAAAACAGATAGCAGCCTTGTTTGCGTTCGCTTTTTCTATGATGTTTTTCATCTTCAGGATCATCACTTGAAATCCATCTTTACTTCCATCACGAATAATGTTATTTTTCATATCCCAACCGCACAGGTGGAATTATTTTGTCATTTTTTTATTGCCGCTCCTAACCACTCGCAACCGCACAGGTGGAAAAATTTTTTAGTATATTGTAATCGAAAGCCGTATATGCTATAATGTAAACGGTTATGACGACTGAAATATGCATGACAGCACAAAAAGGAACGAAGCCCCGAAAGTAGTGTTGGTACTTTCGGGGCTTCTCCTTCTTTTTGGCGGAGAAGTGAAACGCTTGGGCTGGATTACCGACTACTCATCTCCGTCCAACCGCTTGCACAGATAGTATGCTACTATACTGGCCAACACAGAGACAACGAATGACTGAAATATGTCCATAACAGCACCCCCTTCCTGTCACCAGTATTGGGGCGGTAACAGGAAGATTGTACCATATCAGAACACATATTGCATTGTACGGATAGTCCAAAATGCGCCGGGCGATTCGCTTACCATTCCCTGGTTCTGGCCTCCTTCCCCAGCCGGATCAGCTCAAGCTGGTACAGCGCCAGCGGAACCAAGGAAAATACCGCGAAAACGCCTCCCAACCAGGCCCTGGCCAGTATCCCCAGCGCCACGGACATGGCGAAGAGGAACAGCCAGGGGGCCCGCAGGTTCCTGTAGTACTGCATCCTGTCCTCGTAGGTGGAGTGGAGTTCGAAGGGCCGCCCGTCATTCTCCTTCTCCACGATGAACAGTTCCCGGTTGAAGGTGGTGGAATTGGTGGCGATCCGGCCGCCTTTTTCCGCCCAGGGCCGCAGGCGCACCTTTCCCACGGAGTAGTTCAGATTGATGTTCTTGTAGAACACCCGATAGCCCATGCCCTCCAGAAACGCGCGGTACTGGGCGGCGCTCAGCTTCGACTTCCCGCCGATGAACTCCATGCGGTATCTCGTCCGGGCCGGCGGGCATTCCTCGAATTCATACAGCAGCTTTTCCGTGCGGATCAGCCGATAGCCCTTATCCGCCATCTTGTTCAGCCACCTTTCCTGGGCGATGAGAAAACTGCCGAAAAAGCGATAATATTTTTTTGCCATAACAGAATCCCTCCTTATGCTCTTGACTTCGTTCTTCTTTTTCTGAAAACGGTACGCGGTGCGCCTTATGTCTGCCGGATATCCATGATATGTGCCGCCACATCGGTCAGCTCCTGCAGCCGCCCGTATTCCCTTGCGGCGATTTCTCTGCCCAGGGGCGTAATCATATATTCCTTCTTTCGTCCGTCCCTGCTTTTCCAGGGGGCCGTGCCCCTGTTGCCCGAGGCACCCTGGTTTTTCCGGTGGGTGCTGTCCGACGGAGAGGCATCCTCATTTTCCCGGGGAGCGTTGTCCCCGCATGTGGCGCTGCCCTCCTTTCCCCGGGGGGCGTTATCCTCGCATGTGGCGCTGTCCTCCTTTCCCCAGGGAGCGATCCAGCCCTTATCCGCCAGCGTGTTCAGCGCGCCGTATAAAGTGCCCGCCCCCAGCACGAGCCGTCCACCGGTCTTCTCTTCAATGAATTGCATGACAGCATAGCCATGCCTGGGAGTGTAGAGGGCCAGCAGGATATAGAAGGTCACCTCCGTGAGCGCGCCGCCCTTGCCATAATCTCTCATAGAACCTCCTGCCATATTTATTACGTTTACTGTAATAAATATATCACTAACCGTAATATCTGTCAAGCATAAAACAGCCGCGAAACACAAATCCGTAAGCATTGACGCGGCGTATTTTATATATTAGAATAGAGAGCGGAACAGAGACGCTTTTTATCTGTATCAGAGAGGAACGGACGACTATGAAGACACAGAATGAATTGAGGACATTATTGCGCTCCATCGACCATAAGAGCTACCCGGCCTACAAATCCCTGGCGGGCGCGTGGAAATTCGACCGGTACACGCTGGTCATCGACCATGTGCAGGGGGATCCCTTCGCCGCCCCCTCCAGCCTCCATGTGGAGATCCCCCACGGGCTGGCGAAATTCCCGGCGGCCTATTACGCAAAAGACTGCTCCCGCATCGCCCTGCAGGACTTCCTGGTGAGGCAGGTGGGAAAGCAGTTCGAGCAGTACAATTTCAAGGCCAAGGGCTCGGGGAAGAGCGGCCTGCTGTCCATCAGCCGCTGCGGACAGGCAGTGCTGGAGCGCAGTGCCTGCGAGATCACGGGAGACGGCCTGACGGTGCGGTTCCATGTGGGCTTCCCGGCCTTCGGGCGCACCATCAACGCGGGGGAGCTGGACAAGATCCTTTTCGACTTCCTGCCCCGCTGCGTGGAGTCCAGCCTGTTCTATGCCAGGCTGGACGGAAAGAAGCTGGAGCGGGTGGTGCACCTGGCGGAGGATCAGAGCGCCATGCGGCGCATCCTGAGGGAGGAGAAGCTGGTGGCCTTCGTGGCCAACGGCTCCGTGCTGCCCAGGAAGAGCGGCATATCCGACCTGCCCATGGCGGACAGCGTGGTCTTCACCTCCCCCCAGTCCATGGAACGGACTTTCGAACTGCCCCACAGGGGGAAGATTACCGGTATGGCCATCCCGGAGGGCATCACGCTGATCGTGGGAGGCGGCTATCATGGGAAATCCACTTTGCTGGAGGCCATCCAGATGGGAGTGTACGACCACATAGAAGGAGACGGACGGGAATTCGTCATCACCGAGGATACGGCCCTGAAGCTGCGGGCGGAGGACGGCAGGTCTATCCGGAACGTGGACATCTCCCTGTTCATCAACGACCTGCCCAATAAGAAGGACACCAAGAAATTCACCACCGAGGATGCCAGCGGCTCCACCTCCCAGGCGGCTGCGGTGGTGGAGGGGATTGAAGCGGGCACCAGGCTTTTCCTGATTGACGAGGACACCTCCGCCACCAACTTCATGGTGCGGGACGAGTTCATGCAGCAGGTGATCAGCCGGGACAAGGAGCCCATCACGCCCTTCCTGGAGCGGGCAGGGGACCTGTATGAAAAAGCGGGGATATCCACCATTCTGGTGGCAGGCAGCTCCGGGGCCTTCTTCTACATTGCGGACCATATCCTGATGATGGACTGCTACCGCCCTGTGGACATCACGGAACGGGTGAAGGGGCTGTGCCAGGGGCATGCCGCGCCCAGGGTGCAGGCGCCGGGATTTGCGGTGCCCGCCTTCGACAGGGTGCTCCCGGCCTTCCGGAAAGCCCAGAAGGGCAGAGGGAGAGGATGGGACGGCAGGGAGCTGGAGACGAAGAACATCGGATACGGCGCAGGCGACGCGGAGAGCGGGAGCTTTACCGTGGCAGAGTCCCGCGGTGCGGGAGGAGGCCGGGGGTATAGAGGCTCCGAGGGCCGGGGGAACGGCGCAGACGGAAGAGGATATGGCTCCGGAGAGGACAGGGGGCATGGCGGAAGAGGACGCGGCGGCAACCGCGGCGGAGACGGACGCCATGAGCACATGAAGACGAAATCCTTCGGCCTGGAATCCTTCTCCATGGACAGGGAGGAAGTCAATGTGCGCTATCTGGAGCAGCTCCTGGATTCGGAGCAGGTGAATGCCCTGGCCCATCTGCTGCGGTACGGCTTAGAGGAGGTCATGGACGGAAAGAAGACCGTGCGCCAGACCGTGGAGGCCATCTGGAATGCCTGGGAGAAGCAGAACTGGAAGCCCTTTGCGGGCTCCTTCGTGCCCTGCGGCCTGGCCAAGCCCAGGATTCAGGAGCTGTATGCCTGCCTGAACCGGTTCCGGGGATAGCGGACAGACGGTACGGGAGCCGGAACGGAGGGTACATGAGAGAAAAAGAGCGCATGCTGTATGCCTGTCTGGGGGACAGCATCACAAGCGAGCAGGTGACGGGAATCGGAACCATGGTGTGCCGGAAGCTGGGCATGGAGCTTTTGGGCAATTTTGCCTTCGGCTGGGCCACAGGCTCCGACTGGCATGACGGGGAGGAGACATTGACGCCCTGCTGTCTGGAGGATCTGCCCAATGAATTCTCGCCGAAGAACGTATTGTCCAACCAGGTGAGGCGCCTGCTGAAGGCGGCAGAGGGCAAGGGGCGCAGCCCCCGGGTGATCTACATCGCCATATCCACCAATGACGGAGCCAGGGACTGGAGGGAGGAGAGCCCCGTCCCCCTGGAGGACGACACGGAGCAGGTATGCAGAAAGGAATACGGAGCCCTCACCAGAAGGAGCCTGGGGAGCGCGCTGCGCTGGGCAGTGGAGACCTTGCAGCGCGGATGCCCAGGGGCGGAGATCTTCGTGGCCTCTCCCCTGCAGGCCTGTGCCCCTGAGAGCGACCAGGCTGCCGTAGGCCGGGAAGCGATCCTGATAAAGAGGGAGATCATCAGGAAGATCAGCGGCTTCTGCGGGGTGAACTTCGTGGACTCGTACTATGAGAGCGGCTTTACCGGGGAGATCGCCAGAGACCATGGGCACATCCATCCGGATGGGGAATGGGCGGAGCGCATCGCGGAATATGTGGCGGCCATAAGGGAAAAGATGTCGCTGTCGGAATAGCCGGATTTGGGACCGCCTCAGGGGAACACATGAGGCGCCGCAGACAGAAGTGGGATGCTCGCTGTCTGCGGCGCTTTTTGCAGAGCTTATTGCGCGGTTCCGAAGGTCACGCTGTCAAGGATGCTCTGGAACAGGGGCACGGCCTCGTCCATGTAGCTGTCGTGGATTATGTAGTCCAGGGAGACAAAGGCATCTCCGTCCTGCACCAGCACATAGCGGTCATAGAAAGAATTGCCATCGTCATCCTGGGGGCTGCCAATGCAGTCAAGGGCAGGCAGCCCGCCCACTGTGGTATCCGTGACTTCATAGCCCTGTTCTGTCAACTGGCCCTTCAGATCTGCCAGGCTCCCTCCGCCCTGCAGGGTGAAGCCGGAGAGGTACAGCATGGACATATCCCAGGCATTGTCGTCCTCATAGCGGGAATAGAGGGACGTCTCCTCCTCGTCGGAATCATCGATCACCCACACATAAGGACAGGAAAGGGTCAGCCCCAGCCAGTCTATGGTGCGGGAAGCCATCACAGGCACAGGAACCTCCGGCTCCCGGGCCATGGCCGCGTCCAGCTCCTCCTGGGTGATGGAGATGGAGCAGGATTCGCCGGTATCCGCCAGGATCTTCTCCGCCGCCAGCCTGGTGAGAGGGGCCAAAGTGGAGAAATGGTCGGCTCCTTCTATGACATAGCCGTGGATGTTCTCATTGTCCGTAGCCTGCTGCATCCGCTCCAGATTCTCGGAATTGCCGTCCCTGCCCTCGATGAGGAAGGTGGGGCTTTTCACATTGTCCAGCCAGTGGATGGGGGAGCGCATGGTGAACTCGTCCTCATTCTCCGTATCGAAGGTGAACTGGCTGTTGTTGTGGTACTTCACCTCGTCCACCGCACCGTAGCAGAAGACCGCCCGGAACTTGTCCGTGTACTCGGAGGCCAGAAGCGCCCTGGTAGCGCCGGTGCTGTGGCCGCCCAGGTAGATGCGGTCCGGATCCACATAGGGCAGGGAGGCGGCATACTCGTAAGCGGAGACGATATCGTCCACCTCGCCGAAGAGGGCCTCATAATGGCCGGGATTGCCGTTTCCGCCCCGGAACGAGGGGTACATGGTCAGGACACCCGCCTGCCAGAAGGCGGAGCCGGTCTGGTCATTGTCCCAGGCCGGATAGCACCAGGGGAAGTCGTCGATGCCATTGCCCCAGCCGCCTACCACCCAGATAATCAGAGGGTGCTTTTCCCCGTCGCCGGGGTCGCTGGACACATAGGCCGCCAGGTCGCCCACCTTGGAGGAGTAGGAGACCAGGTCGAAGAGGCCCTCCGGAGGCTCCGGGACGGCATCGCTGTCGTTCTCCTGCCTGGCCAGGGTGGTGGTGAACGCGTCATGGGCCTCGGCGAAGCTGCCGTAGCTCTCTACCAGGGCCTGGGCGGAAGCATTGTTCATCAGGAGATTTTTCTTGGGAGAAGAGGACTGCTCCCGGGCGCTCTCGTCCCCGGAGCTTTCGTCCCCGGAGCTCTCCTCCCCGGAGGACTGCCGGGACGCGCTTTCTCCCGAGGGGCTTTTGCTTTCCCCGGGCTGGGAGGAAGCGCAGGAGGATGTGGCGAAAATAGTCGCCGTGGTCAGGAAAAGCGCAAAGGCTTTTCGGATTGAGATTGCTTTCATGAGAATTACCTTCCTTTTCTTCTAAGTTTCAGTTCTCTTATGAGCCAATATTGTACCAAGCCACTTACGTGGCAGCAAGTTCTAAAAATATTTTCTCCTAAATC
>OFHB01002223.1_pt1 | contig 10324 bp, 16 predicted proteins | sample 1521881 | NCBI WGS metagenome assembly OFHB01 (sample SAMEA3504090, study PRJEB24116) | mouse gut metagenome | biome: mouse gut; feature: mouse-associated habitat; material: faeces | place: Denmark | collected 2011
GGAGGCGGCGGCCTCCACGGCCCCGGCATCTACCTCCACTGCCACATCAATGGGTCGGCTGCGGAGTTCCTCCAGCTCCCGGCGCAATCTGGTGTGCTCCGCCTCGGCCTCCTGGGCGGCGGCATTGGCCTTGCTCAAGGCGTCCTGGAGACGCTGCGCGTTGGCGGCGGCCTTCTCCTGGGCCTTTTTGGCCTGGTCGGCCTCCACATTGGCGCTGGTCAGCTTGGCCTCATAGACCTTTGCCTGATCAGAGAGCTGTTCTTGGAGGTGTACGGTTCTTTTTTCAAGCCGGTCGGCTTCATCCTTGGCGGCGGCAGCGGCCTCCAAGGCCTCCTCCCGCTCCCTTAGGGCTCTCTCCAGCTCCCGGGTGCTCATGTGCTCCACATCGTGCTCTGCCACGAACTGCTCCCGGTCCTCCTCGCCCTCGATGGCCAGCAGCTGCACCAGCTTGTGGAAGCCCAAATTCGCAAACGCCTGCGATTTTGCCTCCCCGCCGAAGAGGCTCTGCTGCTCCTTGCCATAGGCCCGGAACACCTTCATCAGCTTCACGGCCTTTGCCTGGGGGTACCCACGGCTCTCCAGCCAGGAGCCCCACTCGCCGTGGGGGAGCTGGGCCTTGACCTCCTCCAGACGCCGCCCAACCTCGATGTAGTTCTCGATCAGGGCCGTCTCCTTCCGGCGGGTATCCTGCTCCAGGACGTCCAGCTCCGCCTCGATCACCGCCAGCGGCCGCGCCGCCGGAGGCCCGGCCACGCCGAACTGCTCGCTCAGCAGTTTGCCCTCTGATACACTGCCATTCATGCGGCTTTTTTCCTCCTCTTCCTGTTCTGTGCTCTGACAAATTTCAGCCACGCCTTTTCAAACGCCTCCACCTCCGGCGTCCGGTCGCAGTTGCGAAGGCCCCGGTTCTGCCGGACCTCCAGCCGCTTTTCATCGAACTCCAGGGTGAAAAACGGCTCGTCCGGCGCGCTTGCCCGGCGGATGAACAGGATCGCGGTAGCCCCGCTGGCGTGATTTGCGGCATAGGAGCCCACGCAGTGGTGGAGGGCTCTGCCCTCGGCTCTGAGCTCCGCCTCGCTGGCGCAGGGCCGGATCAGGAGGCCGTCCAGGGCGTAGGACAGGCGCTCCAGCGCCGCCGCTCTCTCCTGGAACTTCTCCGCCCTCTCCGCCATCTCTTTCTTCTGCTCTTCCGCCCGCTGTTTTTCCTGGGCGATCCGCCGCTCCTCGATCTGCCGGTGGTGGGCGGCGGTGAGGTCCCGGGGAAACCGGACCAGGCTGTCCGTGAGGTCCCGGCCATCCTCTGCCGCCATCCGCCGGTAGTCCCGGAGGGTGCTCCAGTGCTCCTTCTGCCGGACCAGGTAGCGGACCGTGCGCCAAAAATCCGGCTTGGGGGCCTCCTCCAGGACCAGGTTGCAATCGTAGCATTCGATCAGCTTCAGCACCTTCATATCCTCCGGCAATCGGACCGGGACGCCGCTATCCCGGACCTGCCTGTATTTTTTCAGGTCCGCGGCCGTCCACTGTCCCCGCCGCATCTGCCGGAACTCCTCCTTTGTCAGTCCCAGCATCTGTGCGGGCCGTTTCTCCTTCCAATTGATATCCTCCAGCTTCGGGACCCCGCCCCGGTAATAGCCGCTGATCTCTTCGCTGCTGATCCATTTCTCCAGCAGGCGGCCGCAGCCCTGGACCACCAGATTCTCCACCTGCGGACGCCTGCGCCACAGGGCGAGATAGCTCACCAGCCGCATGCCATTGGCCTTTTGGTACAGGTCCAGCTTGCAGTTTTCCGCCGTGGTGCCCTCCAGCAGGGCGCTCTCCCAGGGGACCACGAGGCCCGCCTCGCCGTACACGTTGCAGAAGGTCTTCCGCTGCCGCCACTCGCCGAACAGGGAGATCGCCCCGCCGATGGCCTTCAGATAGCCCATCAGCCGCACGATTCGTTTCTCCTCCACCACCCAGGCGGTGAAGGGCCAGATTTCAAAGCGCGTGACACCCTGCTTGCTGACGCACCGCCGGATGCACCACTCCAGCAGGGCCAGCCGGTCCCTCCGGCCTTCCACCGGGACCCGGGCCAGCTCCGTCACCCACACATCGTCCACCAACTCCCCGCCATAGGTGCGGATGCTGCCCACATGGATCGTCTTTGCCTCCGCCCCGCACAGCGGGCAGCGAGTGTGCTTGCCGCTGATGACCGCCGTATTGGTCTGCGGGTCCCTCCAGCCGAAGGGCGCGGGCGAATAGGCCGCGCTGCAGGTGCCGGCGGTGACTTTTTCCGCGTAAAAGCTCTTTCCGCACCCAGAGCAGGCGACCAGCACCGCCGGCCTCATGCGCTCCTCCAGCGGATCGTACTCCCGCTCGGCTTTATAGACCAGGTACTGCTCTTGAAACCTGCCGCTCTGCCGGGCAAAGCTGACGATATCCGTCAGGGGCTTCTCAGGGAGCAGGGGCGCATAGTCGATCTGTTCCATGCCGCCGCCTCCTCACAGAAAATCCGACAGGTCCACGATCTTCCTCTGCCGTGTGGGCGGCGGGGGCGCGGGGACAGGCACCGGCGCGGGAATGGCCTCCGGCTCCGGCAGGCCGTAGAACTCCCGAAGGATGTTGTCCGCCTCGCCGGGCGTCACGCAAGCGAAATTCCCGGTCTTGTGGCCGTCGGCAAAGGCTTTGATCTTTTTCTCCGCCTCGGTGATGCTCATGGCCTCCACCTGGAGGTCCCGGGCGATGAGCTCCGCGCTCCTCGGCTCCCGGCGGCAGATGTCCTTGAGCTGTTCGCCCACCATCCACTGAGGGGAGCGGGGCTTCGCCTTGGCCTGCTGGGCCTCAATGGCTTGGATCGCTTCAGCCTGGTAGTTCACAGCAACCCCTCCTGTTCATGCTTCTTCTGCGCCGCCAGCATCTCTGCCTCGTAGAGGTACTCGATCTGTATCCCGGAGCAGCGCTGGGCCTCCAGGCGCAGTTTCTCATTGGCGTAGTCCTCATCGCCGCTCGCCACCAGGGCCTCATACCACTCTGTCCGGTCCTGCAGGCACTGGGCGAACTTCTGAAACCGCTCCGGGCCGATGCCGAAAGCGTCATTCATCGCCACGCACATCATCCACATGGCCCGCTGGGTGTGGATGTCGCTTTGAATCTGCACCATGGTGTCGTTGGCGGCCTGCTGGCAGGCATCGCGCAGCTGCCGCTTCCTGGCCAAAACATCCGCGTAGGTCACGCCCTGGGGCTTGCCGTTATGCCGGCGCTGTTTGCGGTTAGCCATGCCGCTGGCCCCCTTTCCCCGGGGTCCCCCCATCCAGCTTTTTGCCGCAGGAGTGGCAGAAGGCATGGTGGGGATGGACCCTGCGGTTGCAGTCAGGGCAGTGCCACACTCCGTCCTTATGTACCGCGTGACCGGCGGTCCTGTGCCGCTTGTACATCACCTGGTACTGCTTGGCCAGGGCGTTGTAGTCATGGACGAGGTCCTTCGTGTCCTCCACCGTTTTGCATCCGCCGTCCATGAGGGCGAAGAGGATGCCGGCGGCTTCAGTACACACTTTTGCATCGATCTCCGTGTCGCAGTAGGACGCCATTTCACCCAGCCGGGCGATGATGCTGTCCATTTCCATATTGACTTTCCTTTCCCAGCCCCGTATAATGGGACTGTACGTCTATTTTGGGCCTCTAGGGGCCGGGCCGTCTCAAGTGTTGTGAGCACTTGGGGCGGCTTTTTATTCCACCCACGCCCGGTCCGGCAGGGCGGCCAACAGCCGGTCAAACTTCTTTTCCGCTTCCCGCCGTCCGGCCCAGTCCGCCGTGACCAGCGCCTGATACGCGGCGTCAATCTCCTTGACCTGCTGAAGCATGGAGGTGTTCTCGTCCCGCAGGATGTCGAAGGTGGCCTTGAGGTAGTCGTACTGCTGGCGCAGGTCCAGGAAAGCGATAAGGATGCCAAAGCACTGCCCGATGATGGAAATGATCTCCGCTTTGGTCCTGCGCATGAGACGCTTCCCCGATTCGGTCTGGGCCAATCCCTGCTCATAGCCAGTGAGGGAGTAGTAGTCCTCTTCAAACCAATCGTATCCGATGGTTTGGTAACGGTTTCCGATGAGGGCCACGGTGCAGTCGTCGTAAGTCTGACCGAAATCGTCCTCATACCGGCACAGCTCATAGATGGTCTCAAACAGCTCGTCCGCCCTGGCCTTCAGGTGGGCGAAAGCCATTTTGAACTCCCAAACATCTTCATCGTCCCCGTCCAAGGCGTTGAGCAGAGTCTCGTCATCCTGGTCGGTCCACCAGTGGATGGTGTCGCAGGCATCGCAGATGTCATCCAGCTCAACGCGAAGGACCTCGAAGCCCATGGAGGCCAACGCTCCCCGCTTATACCGGAGCGCTCTCGCCCGCTCCGCCCTGCTCTCACTCATGGTGTATCACCCACACTTCTGCCGTCCGGACCCCATGCTCCACGGTCTCCTCATGGGAGGCGAGGCAGATGTCGATGTGGTTGCCGGTGACGCCGCTCCCGGTGTCTGCGGCGAGGTACTTCTGCCCGTCGATGATGACTGTACTTCCCAGCGGGATCACGTCCGGGTCCACCGCGACGATCCCGGGCCCCGCTGGAAGGCCTGTTGCAGTAGTCCCGTCCGCCAAGCGCCCGCAGCACTCTGCGCAGGGGCAGTAGGCTGTGATGGTGCACTCGCCTATGTACCGATAGGCTCCCAGAGCCTCGTAGGCCTCCGCCTGCTCCCGCCGGGCCTTAGCCTCAAGGGCGTAGTCGTTGGCCATGCGGCCCAGCTCCTCCAGGGCGTCGTCCCGGACCGCCTCCACGTGCCGGAGCTCTGTGCGAAGCTGTGCCGTCTCCTCCCGGTGTCTCGCCTCCCGGGAACAGGCGATGCCGTACAGGATGACGTTGCCCGCCAGGGACAGGGCAAAGACACCCACCGCCGCCCGTTTCCACATGTCCCGCTGCTCCCGCACAGGCCGCACCGCCGCCCGGACTGCGCGGGAGATTTCTACATTAGCCATAGGCACCCCTCTTCTCCGGAACGACCTCCACATAATCGAACCTCTTGCGAAGCTCCTCCGCCTCTGCATGGGCGGCGCGGATAGTGCGGAACTTCCGCTCATGGAGGTTCCCCTCGCAGTCGCACCACTTGACGATGTACATCCTGACCACCTCCTCAGACAATCTCCGCATGGTCTCCCATCCACCGGATGTGCATATACTGTCCGGCTGGATTTGTGATCTTGACCTCGTTGGGCCCCAAGAGCTCTGCCGTCAGGATGTCCTCCCGCTCGATGCCCTGCTCCACCAGCCACATGCCGATTTTGAACTGGGCGATAGTCTCGCATTTGTAAAGCTTCACGGTCGTGTCCCTCCTCTCACGCACTCGCAGACTTCCCCGCCGTCTCCGGCGGGACGATGGTCAGAATCGGGTCTCCGGGCCCGCGCTTCACGGGGGTGATCTTGGCCGTGATCCCTTCCTTTTTCATCACCATCTCCAGCAGGTCGCGGCTCATTTGTTCGGCCCTAGCCGCGCTGGGCGGGACAACGATCTTGAACGTGACCGGCTTTTCCCTACGTCCCATCTCTCTACGCTCCTTCCACAGGCTTGGTGTTAGCCAGCAGCCACGCGATCTCCGCCGCGTTCTGGGACGCATCCAGCCGCTCCTGGGCCAGGTCCCGGGCCGCCTCGCCGTCCAGGCAGGCCAGAGCGGCGGCCTGGTGCTCATAAAGCTGGACCACATCCCCCAGCAGTCCGTCCAGAAACTCGAACTGCTCCGGGCTGAGCGTGATGTGAAAATTCATAATTTCCTCCTTGCTTTCCGCCCCGGCCTCCGGTATAATGGAGGGTAGAGGCTGATTTTTCGTATGTTTTGGTCTCGCTTGCCCCTGCGAGTGTTGGTAGCACCCGCAGGGGCGTTTTTGTGTTTGCCCCTCTCTCGGCCCTATTGGTTTTACGCTGGTTTCGATTACTCCTTCTGGGAAAATTGCCGCAGAGCAGCTCTAGCGTCACTCCTGATCTCCCCCCAAATCATTCGCAGTGCTTCCGACACTGCGGAGGTTTGAGGGGGGATTTTTGCTTCGCAAGGTTGATAGAAGCCGTTTTGTTTCTGCGACTTTGATACCCGTACATCTGCCACCCTGCCAAAAGGGAGGGTCCGGAAGGTCACCAGGTACCACACGCCATCCAAGTGGAACGAGACACTGTGTAATCGTAAATTCAGCAGGTTGTATCACCTCTTTCTTCGTTCGTGCATTGCGCGATTTCCATTTCCGCCGCCTAAAAAATCCAAATGACTGCTCCCTTTTTGCCGTCACCTCCTGTGACGGCTTTTCCCCGCATCCCACCGCCACTCGTTTGATTTCTTCCATACGCAGCAGTCACAGATTGTGGGAGGCATATTGCCGAGGGCCTTATGGATGGACATCCTCTGGAGCAGAACCCCCAGAGAAAATCCGATCATGCCGCTAATAACGCAGGATGCCACCTTGCTTTCACCTCCTTTCTGCCGCCCAACAGGGCGGCTTTTTCACGCGCTGGGCCGCTCAGCCTTTCGCTCCTGGTCGTACAAATCGCTGATTACAACCGCGCCCCGCAGCATGTTCAGCAGAGAGCGCTGTTCTTCCTCCGGGAGCCGACGCACGGCCTTCAGGGTATCTTTACATTCTGCGTACAGCGTTTTGGCGTTTTCCATTATTGAGGCCTCCTTTCTCGTGGTTGCCCCCTTTCCCAATTTGTGGTAGAATCGTGCCGGGGAAGGAGGTGAAAATGTGGATAAGTTCTCCTTTTCTGTTCTGAAAGGCATTGGGAAAAGACCTGCTGTGACAATTAAAGAGCTTGCAGCAATATACAACCGGTCTGTGGATTACATGGAAGACCCGGTTTTATATTTGCGTAGATGCGGGTATCTGGATATTGAACGAAATTACGCGGCTCTACATGATCTCACAGAAAATTCGTTGATCGGTCGCGATACGCCGCTCACCATTTCTTATGGCGGAAGGATTGCGATTGAGTGTGAGCGAAAGGAGCGGCGGCAGAGTTCTTTCAACGAATTTCGCGCATGGTTTACATTGGCTATTGCTGTCGCCGCCCTTATCGTCTCTGTTGTAGCTCTACAGTGCTGACACAGCAAACGCGAGAGCCACACACGCCATAATCAGTGCCCCCCATTGGACCGCCTCATAGATGATGGGGTGGTCCTTCTCTAAGCGCGTCCAAAACCACCATTTCGGATACATTCCCTTCACACCTCCTTTATTGTGACTATGCGAATATCTTAACACGCAAAATCATATTTGTCAATATCCATTTTTGACTTTGCGATTTTTATTGACTTTGCGATTTTTCTGTGATATGCTCAATACTGAAAGGAGAGGTGATCAATTTGCATGAACGCATAAAAAAATTGCGCAAGACTCTTGACCTTACACAAAAAGAATTTGGCGAACGCATTGGTGTGAAACCTAATACCATTGCAACTTACGAAATAGGGCGCAACGTACCCATTGATGCCGTAATCTCCCTGATCTGCCGCGAGTTTGGCGTATCGGAGGAATGGCTCCGCACCGGCGAAGGCGAGATGTTCGATCAAAAGCGAAAGACCGCTGTGGACCGGCTGTGCGCGGAACTGTGCGCAAGTGAGCTGGAATCGGAGATTATCCGCGCTTATTTCCAAATATCCCCCCAGATCCGTGAGCCATTTGTCAGACAGCTCATTCAGGAGATGCAGTCCCCAACCCGGGACTCTGGTAAGGACGTCCATGTCCATACGACCGGGCAGGAGCAGCTGGAGACAGCGGAAGAAATTTCACCGCAGCTCCCTATCGGGAGTATACAGTCTGAATTAGTGGACAGCGAGGAAAATGTGTCAACTAAGGAAGCTGAGGCCCTTTACAGAAGCAGCTCCGGCTATGTAGTGAGCGCGGATTCATCTGCTTTGAATTCTACAGGCGGCATAGAAAAAACCGGAGAGGTAAAACCGGCATAAAAAGTCCCCCGCCCTGCCAGACAAGGGACTGGGGCAAGGTCATTGACTTGGCCCGGTACTTAGGGAAGCCACCGAAATAGACGCAGGAGAATAAAAAACCGCCCCCGGTGCTGCCAACACCGGAGACGGTCAAGGGGGTGCTAAAGTTTTCGAGCCTCTAGCGCCTCCTATTTTATCATATCTAACAGGAGGAATCAACATGAAAAGCGAAAAAAGCATGTTCTCCGTCCCCCGGGCGGCGCTGTACATCCGGGTCAGCACAGAAGAGCAGGCGGTCCACGGCCTGTCCATCGAGGCCCAGCGGGAGGCTCTGGACGCCTGGGCGGAAACGGCGGGGGTCCAGGTGGCCAGGCACTACATTGATGCCGGTATCTCCGCCCGCAAAAGCGCGGCGAAGCGTCCGGAGCTCCAGCGGCTCCTGGCGGACGTGGAGGCCGGCCTGATTGACTTGGTTGTCTTCACCAAGCTGGACCGCTGGTTTAGGAACATAGCTGAATATTACAAGGTCCAGGAAATCCTGGAGCGCCACCGCGTAGACTGGAAGACCATCCACGAGGACTACGACACCTCTACCGCCTCGGGCCGTCTGAAGATCAACATCATGCTCAGCGTGGCCCAGGACGAGGCGGACCGCACCAGCGAGCGGATCAAGGCGGTGTTCGCCTCCAAAAAGGAGCGGCAGGAGCCCTGCACCGGCAAGGTCCCGACGGGGTACAGGATCGAGGGCAAGAAGGTGGTCAAGGACCCGGAGACGGAGGCGGCGGTGTCCTGCTTTTTTGAGCGCTTCCTGGCCACCCGATCCATTGAACAGGCCCGTAGAGCCACGGAAGCCCGCTGCGGGGTGCTCTTCACCTACTACCTGTCCCGGCTCATGCTGACCAAGGAGGCGTACTGCGGGTGCTTCGAGGGCGTGGAGGGGATGTGCCCGGCGTATATCACGAGGGCGCAGTTTGAGGAGATCAACGCCAACCGCCGCCGTGCGGAGCGGAGAGCCGATGCGGACCGGGTCTACCTGTTCGCCGGGATCATCTACTGCTCCGAGTGCGGGCGCCGGTATGGCTCCCATACGAACAACTACCGTGTAAAATCCGGAGAGTGGCGAGCCGGTATTACCTATAACTGTCGCGGGCGGTATAATAACGGGGACTGCGCCAACGATGTCAACATCCGGGAGACCGTGGTGGAGGATTATCTCTTGCAGAACGTGGATGCAGAGCTGCGGCAATTCGGCTATCAGCTGGAGCAGACCGCGTCCGCCGGGAGGCCGGCAAAGAATTTCCAGGAGGAGCGTACCAAGTTAAAAAAGAGGCTTTCCCGCTTGAAAGATCTGTATGTTGATGCTATAATAGATTTGGAGCTGTACCGAAAGGATTATGAAGCATTAACCGCGCAGCTGGACGCCCTGACGATAGAAGAGCGCAGTGTGCCCGCCGCCGTGCCAACTGCGGACCGGCTGCTGTCGATCTTCTATCAAGGATGGCAGAGCGCATACCAGGAACTGGGAAGGACCGATAAGCAGGCCTTTTGGCGGTCGGCGTTGGATAAGATACTTGTCCATCCCACGCGGCAGATCACGATCCTTTTCCGGCCTTAATTTTTCGAGAATTTTACTGCATAAACTTTTTATTCCGGTCGGAATTCCTCCCCATTTTCTGAACCGCTTCCAAATCTCTACGCTCCAGGAGGCCAGCTCCCCCTTCAAGAGCAAATGGAATTCGTCCACATAGTAGCGGGTGGTCTTTCCCGCCGCCCGGTTGACGGTAACGCGGTTCCACACCTGGTCCTGGATGACCAGCATCCCCAGTTGCTTCAGCTGTTTGCCCAGCTCCTTGATGTCGTAGCAGACGATCCGATTGTTGATGTCCACGTTGGTGCGGTGGTTGAACACATTCAGACTGCCAGTGACGTAAATTTCCAACGCCGTGGCGATGAAATGGGCCTCCTTCTCGTCCTGTTCCCGCAGGGTGTTGTAAAGGTCCTCCAGAATGGGCATATTCTCTGGACAGGGGTTGTCCAGATACTTCCGGTAGACCAGTCGCACACAGCGGTCAATGACGGTTTTCTCCACAGGCTGGAGGCCGTCCTTGCTGCCCACCACGATGTCACAGAAGGACAGGAGGAAATCCACCTTCAAAGACAGCGGCGATTCATCATCCGAATAGTCCAGATTGAGGTCCATGGGATTAACGTACTGCTTGCTGGTGGGAGAGATTTTAATGACCTGACCGCCCAACCGCTGGACCAGGGGATAATACTCCGCCTCCGGGTCTGCAATCAGAATGTCATCGTCCGTGACAAGGAACACGTTGAGCATTTCCCGCTTGGCGGAGAAGGATTTGCCGCTCCCGGGAGTACC
>OFHB01002229.1_pt1 | contig 10302 bp, 11 predicted proteins | sample 1521881 | NCBI WGS metagenome assembly OFHB01 (sample SAMEA3504090, study PRJEB24116) | mouse gut metagenome | biome: mouse gut; feature: mouse-associated habitat; material: faeces | place: Denmark | collected 2011
ACATGGACGGTTCCCTGGTGGACTCCATGTGGATGTGGCGGGCCATCGACATCGAATATCTGGGGCGGTACGGCATCGCCCTGCCGGAGGACCTGCAGACGAAGATAGAGGGCATGAGCTTCGGCGAGACCGCCCGCTATTTCAAGGAGCATTTCCCCATACCGGAATCCCAGGAGGAGATCATGGAGGAGTGGAACCGGATGGCCTGGGATAAGTACATGTATGAGGTGCCCCTGAAAAAGGGCATACCGGAATTCCTGGCCGGGTGCAGGGACTCAGGGATCAAGCTGGGCATCGCCACCAGCAATTCCAGGGTGCTGGTGGAGAACGTGGCCGGGGTACATAATCTCCGGGACTATTTCTCCTGTATCATGACCGGCACCGATGTGGAGCGCGGAAAGCCCAGCCCGGATATCTATCTGGCCGTGGCGGAGGGGCTTGGGGTATCCCCGGAGCGCTGCCTGGTGTTCGAGGACATCACGGCGGGAATCCTGGCCGGAAAGAATGCGGGCATGCGGGTCTGTGCCGTGGAGGACGACTATTCCGCCCAGTTCAGGGAGCTGAAAAAAGAGCTGGCCGATTATTATATCGAAGATTATACAGGCCTTTTCGTATGAAGGATCCCTCTTTCGTATACAATGGCCTATAGGATATGATAGGAAGGAATCGCGTATGAACATCATCATCATTACAGGGGCATCCTCCGGCATCGGCCGGGAATTCGCGCGTCAGATGGACGGGCATTTCGACAGGACAGACGAATTCTGGCTGGTGGCCAGAAACCGCAGCAGGCTGGAGGAGCTTGCAGGAACCATGCGGCACAATACAAGGATATTCGCCATGGACATCACCCGGGAGGAATCCCTGGAGGCCCTGGAGGAAGCCGCTTTCCGGCACAATGCCGTGGTGCGGATGCTCATCAATTGTGCGGGCTATGGCATCATGGGGAGCTTCTGCGAGCAGGACTGCGGCCTGGAGACAGGGATGATCCGCCTGAACTGCGAGGCCCTGACAGAGTTGACCCATCGCCTGATCCCTTACATGAGGTGGGGCAGCCGCATCATCCAGCTCTCCTCCAGCGCAGCATTTCTGCCCCAGCCGGGCTTCGCAGTATACGCGGCCACAAAGGCCTATGTGCTGAACTTCTCCAGGGCGCTGGGAGAGGAGCTGACGAATGCCGGCATCTATGTGACCAGCGTCTGCCCAGGGCCTGTGGACACGCCCTTTTTCGACATCGCGGAGGCCACGGGCTCCACGCTTGCGGTGAAAAAATATACCATGGTGGACGCGGAGAGGGTGGTGGCCCTTGCCCTGCGGGATTCCTACCGCAGACGCCCTGTATCCGTGTGCAGCCTGCCGATCCGGGCGTTCCGGACGCTGACAAAGCTTGCGCCCCACGGCGTCCTCCTGCGGGCCATGGAACAAATGAAGAAGAAAGGACTGTGAGACCCATGGAACTGAGACGATTCTTCACCACGGACAGCGTGAAGGGAACCAGAAATTACCTGAACACCCAGAAAAAATATGAGATCGTCCGCACGATTCTCTATTTCGCCATCTCACTTTCCCTGTTCGCGGCGGGTTATATCCAGACAGGGCGGCGGGCGAACCTGCTCAGCATCGTGGCCGTATTGGGCTGCCTTCCCGCCAGCAAAAGCGCGGTAGGGGCCATCATGTTCCTGCGGTTCCGAAGCTGCGCCGAGGAGACTTCCGCGGAAATAGAGCGGCATACCCAAGGCCTGGTCTGCCTGTACGACATGGTGTTCACCTCCTATAAGAAGAATTATGTAGTAAGCCATATGGCGGTCTGCGGCAACACCATGTGCGGCTACGCGGAGGGGGAGGGGGCTTTCGGGGAAGCTGATTTCTACAGACATATCGGCGATATCCTGAAAGCGGACGGACATAAGAACGTCACTGTGAAGATATTTACGAACCTGACGAAATACACAGAGCGGCTGGATCAGATGAAAAGGCCGGAACCGGAGGACGGACTGACCCGGTCAGTCGTTGCGACTTTGAAGAGCGTGGCGCTATAGAGGGACAACAGGAATACCAGAACAGGAGAATACGGCTATGGCAGATTTCGGCTTTCAGGAAATGCAGGAGATACAGCGGCAGCTTCAGGAGAAGTACAAGGACAAATGGAATCCCCTGTCGCCGGAGCAGGGGAAGGATCAGTTGATGTGGATGATGATAGAGGTGGGGGAAGCCGCCGACATCATGAAAAAGGAGGGCGTCCGCAAAATCATGGAGGATGCCGGCACCCGGGCGCATTTCATCGAGGAAATGGTGGATATCATGATGTACTACAACGATGTCCTGCTCAGCTACGGCATCTCCGTGGAGGAATTCAGGAGCATCTATCTGGAAAAGCACCGGCGGAACATGAAGCGCTGGTAAGGAAAACCAATATATTTCCGGGAGGATATATGCAGTCAGTGACAATCGGAGCGAACCAGGCCGGACAGCGGCTGGACAAATTTCTACATAAATACCTGCCCCTTGCCGGAAGCGGATTCCTGTACAAGATGCTGCGCAAGAAGAACATCACCCTGAACGGAAAGAAGGCGGAAGGGCGGGAGATTCTCTCTGTGGGGGATCAGGTGTGCACCTTTTTTTCGGATGAGACCTTCGGGAAGTTCTCCGGCAGAGCCCCGGCGGGGGATTCGGATTCCGCCCCAGGGGGAAGCTCCGGCGGCAGAAATTCCGGCGGCAAGGCCCCTCTGCCCGCAGAGGAGAAGCGCCTGGGGGAATACTGGGCCGCTTATCGCAGGCTGCAGGGAATCACGGTGCTGTATGAGGACGGCGACTTCCTGATCATGAACAAGCCAATCGGCATCCTGACCCAGAAAGCGGCTCCCGGAGACGTAAGCCTGAACGAATGGATGATAGGCCGTCTGCTGTCCGGGGATCCCGCTTTTGCCGGGGAGCTTTCCACCTTCCGTCCCTCTGTCTGCAACCGGCTGGACAGGAACACCAGCGGCATCGTGCTGGGGGGGAAGAGCCTGGCCGGGCTGCAATACCTGAACAGGTGCATCAGGGAGCGCTCCCTGGGGAAATTCTACCGGACAATCTGTATAGGGGCGCTGGGGGAGGCGACATCTGTCCGGGGGTATCTCTCCAAGGATTCCATGAGGAACCAGGTGACTGTAGCCCGGACGGCGGACGGCGGAGGCTCTGCCGAAAAGCCTGTCCCCGTCCACACGGCCTATGCCCCCATCGCCGTCACGGACCGCTATACCCTGCTGGAGGTAGAGCTGATAACCGGGAAAAGCCACCAGATACGCGCCCATCTGGCCAGCATCGGCCATCCTCTGATAGGGGATGCCAAATACGGCCTGGAGGGGGTGAACCGTGAGCTGCGCAGGCGCTACGGCCTGTCCCACCAGCTGCTGCATGCCTGCCGGGTCACGTTCCCGGAGGTTCTGTCCGGCATGGGCAGCGCTCTCAGCGGCCGGACCTTTACTGCCCCCTGCCCGGAGCTGTTCGCCAGGCTGGAGCGGGAGCTGTTCCCCCAAAAAACCGAAAGCGATTAGGAAGAGCATATGGCTACATGGAATTCCCGGGGGCTGCGGGGCTCCACACTGGAGGATATGATCAACCGCACAAACGAAAAGTATGCGGACGCGGGCCTTGCCCTGATTCAGAAGGTGCCCACCCCCATCACTCCCATCCGGATAGACAAGGAGAGCCGGCAGATCACGCTGGCCTATTTCGAGCAGAAGAGTACGGTTGACTACATCGGGGCGATACAAGGGCTTCCTGTCTGTTTCGACGCAAAGGAATGCGCGGCGGACACCTTTGCCCTGCAGAACATCCATGCGCACCAGGTAAGCTTCATGGAGAAATTCGAGAAGCAGGGCGGGATTTCCTTTTTCCTGATCTATTATACCCACAAGGACATCTTCTATTATCTGCCCCTGCAGATGCTCCTGTTCTTCTGGAACCGGGCAAAGGAGGGCGGCAGGAAGAGCTTCCGGTACGAGGAGCTGAATCCGGAATACGTCCTGCCCCGCAAGCATGGAATCCTGGTCCCCTATCTGGACATCCTTCAGAAAGACTTGGAGGACAGGGCTTGACAGCGCCGGTGCCATCCGATATACTAAGAGAGTTCAATGCATCGTCATGGTAACAGGGCAGCGCGTTAATGCATTAAAGCGCGCCTGTCATAAAAGGCAGGCGCTTATTGACCGGGCCGCATTGACCGAAATGGTCTTTCCGACCGGATTGGTCGGCAGGCCGGTATGACTCGAATTTCGGATGGGTATTTCAAATGGATTTCAATATAGATATGACAGAAAGGTACGGAAATCTCATGAGCCAGCGATTGTTGCATACGCCGGAGGGCGTCCGGGACATCTACGGAAAGGAATACGAAGAAAAGCTGTACGTGGAGAGTCGGCTGAGGGACTGTATCCGTCTCTACGGCTACAGGGACATCCAGACGCCCACCTTTGAGTTCTTTGACGTATTCTCCAGAGAAATCGGCACTACGCCCAGCAGGGAATTGTACAAGTTCTTCGACAAGGAGGGGAATACCCTGGTGCTCCGCCCGGACTTCACGCCCTCCATCGCCCGCTGCGCCGCGAAATATTTCGGCGAGGAGAGGCACCCCCTGCGCTTCAGCTACATAGGTAATACCTTCATCAACACTTCCAATCTCCAGGGGAAGCTGAAGGAGGTGACCCAACTGGGAGCGGAGCTGATAGGCGATCCTTCCGTGGAGGCGGACGCGGAGATCATATGCATTGTCATCCGGGCCCTTCTGCAGGCCGGGCTGAAGCGCTTTCAGGTAGCAATCGGCGATGCGGAATATTTCAAGGGCCTCTGCGAGGAAGCCGGGCTGGACGAGGACACGGAGCTGGATCTGCGCACCTTTATCTCGGGGAAGAACTATTTCGCGGCCCAGGAGCTTCTGGCGGAGAGGGCCGTGGCTGAGCCATATCGCGACAGGCTCTTAAAGGTGGCGGACATGTTCGGCGACATGGGTTCTCTGTCCCAGGCCGGGGCCATGGCGGGGAACGCCCGTTCCCTGGCTGCCATACGCCGCCTGGAGAAGCTTTATTCCCTGCTGCAGCTCTATGGCGTGGAGTCCTATGTGTCCTTCGACCTGGGTATGCTCAGCAAGTACCAGTATTACACAGGGATGGTCTTCAAGGCCTACACCTACGGCGTAGGGGAGGCCGTGGTGAAGGGCGGCAGATACGACAGGCTGCTGCTGCAGTTCGGCAAGGATGCCCCTGCGGTAGGGTTCGTCGTCGTGGTGGACACCATCATGGAGGCCCTTTCCAGACAGGAGGCCCGGCTTCCCGCCGGGGATGGAATCCGGCGGATATTCTACGGCCAGGGAGACTTTGCGGAAAGGCTGGCGGAGGCGCAGAAGCTGCGGGCGGAGGGAATCCCGGTGGAGCTGCTTCCCTTGGAAGGGGCGTGTTCCGGGGAGGAAGTAGATTCCGGGGAGGGCGCGCATGGAAGGGAGGCATTGCGATGAAAATGGAAGAGAGGCAATATCTGACCTTCGCCCTTGCCAAAGGCCGACTTGCAAACCAGACGCTGGCGCTTTTCGAGGAGATGGGCATCTCCTGCGAAGAGATGAAGGATAAGAATACACGGAAACTGATATTCGTGAACGAGGAGTGGAAGCTGAAATTCTTCCTGGCCAAGGGTCCTGACGTGCCTACCTATGTGGAGTACGGTGCCGCGGACATCGGTGTGGCGGGCCGGGATACGGTCCTGGAGGAGAACCGGAACGTGTACGAGGTGCTGGATCTGGGCTTCGGCAGGTGCCGGATGTGCGTCTGCGGGCCGGAATCCGCGAAAGACCTGCTCCTGCACCATGAGCGCATCCGTGTGGCCAGCAAATACCCTAATATCGCAAAGGACTATTTCTACAATAAAAAGCATCAGACCGTGGACATCATCAAGCTGAGCGGCTCCGTGGAGCTGGGGCCTCTGGTGGGCCTGTCGGATGTCATCGTGGACATCGTGGAGACCGGCTCCACCCTGCGTGAGAACGGCCTGGAAGTGCTGGAGGAGGTCTGCGGGCTCTCCGCCAGGATGATCGTCAATCCCGTGGCCATGCAGATGGAGAGGACACGGATTCAGGAGCTGGTGCTGAGCCTTCGCAGGAAATTGAATTCCTGAGAAGCTCGGCGGAAAGCAGACATGGGGGTAACTATGAGAATCGTAAAACTGACAGCGCAGGCAAAAGCAAATCTGTTGGACGACCTGCTGAAAAGAAGCCCTAACAATTATTCCGAATATGAGGGCGTCGTGAACGGCATCCTGGAGGATGTCCGAAAGGACGGGGACAGGGCCCTGTTCGACTACACCCTGAAATTTGACGGATACGCCCTGGACGCGGATAATATCAAGGTGACAAGGGAAGAAATCGATGCGGCCTACAGCCTTCTGGATGACGGCCTGACAGATGTCATCAGACGCTCTGCCGACAACATCCGCGCCTTTCATGAAAAGCAGCTTCGCAATAGCTGGTTCGAGCCAAAGGGGGACGGCACGATTCTGGGGATGAAGCTCACCCCCATCGGAAGGGCGGGGGTCTATGTCCCCGGCGGAAAGGCCGCCTATCCCTCCAGCGTCCTGATGAACGTGATTCCCGCCAAGGTAGCGGGAGTGGGGGAGATCATCATGACCACGCCGCCTGATGCCCAGGGACGGATCAATCCCGGCACGCTGGTGGCGGCGGACATCGCAGGGGTGGACACGATCTACAGGGCGGGAGGCGCCCAGGCAGTGGCGGCCATGGCTTTCGGCACCCAGTCCGTCCCCAAGGTGGACAAGCTCACGGGCCCCGGCAATATCTTCGTGGCCCTGGCCAAAAAGGCCGTGTACGGCTACGTGGGAATCGACTCCATCGCGGGTCCCAGCGAAATCCTGGTGCTGGCGGACGGCACGGCCAATCCCAGATACGTGGCGGCGGACCTGCTCTCCCAGGCAGAGCATGACGAGCTGGCCAGCGCCATCCTGATTACCACTTCGAAAGAGCTGGCGGAACAGGTCAGTGCCCAGGTGGACGCCTTGACGGAGAAGCTGTCCAGGAAGGGAATCATCCAAAAGTCCCTGGACAACTACGGCTATATCCTGCTGGCCGAAAGCATGGAGGATGCCATCGATGCCGCCAACGAAATCGCCTCGGAGCATCTGGAAATCCTCACCGCCGACCCTTACCAGGTGATGACCAAAATCCGCAACGCCGGGGCAATCTTCCTGGGAGAGTATTCCTCTGAACCCCTGGGGGATTATTTCGCCGGGCCCAACCATATCCTGCCCACGAACGGTACGGCGAAGTTCTTTTCACCGCTGAACGTGGATGACTTTATGAAGAAGACCAGCATCATTTCATATTCCAGGGAAGCGCTGGAAAGGGTACATAAGGACATCGAGGCCTTTGCGGAGAGCGAGGGGCTGACCGCCCACGCAAACAGCATCAAGGTGCGCTTCGAATAGGCATGCTTCCGGCCCGCACCCGATCCGCCATTGGAAGAAGGAGGGAATATGACAAGGACAGCGACCATAGAGCGAAAGACAAAGGAGACGGACATCCATGTTGCCCTGACCCTGGACGGCACAGGGGAATCTGAGGTTTCCACAGGCATCGGCTTCTTCGACCATATGCTGGAGGGCTTTGCCAGGCATGGCTTCTTCGACCTGAGCTGCCATGTGGCGGGAGACCTCCATGTGGACGGGCACCATACTGTGGAGGACACTGGCATCGTGCTGGGCCAGGCCATCCGGGAAGCGGTGGGAGACAAGAAGGGCATCCGCAGGTACGGCTATTTCGTCCTGCCCATGGACGATGCCCTGGCATTATGTGCAGTGGATCTGTGCGGGAGGCCTTATTTTGCCTTTGACTGTGCATTTACCGTGGAAAAAGTGGGGGGACTGGACACAGAGCTCATCAGGGAATTCTTTTATGCCCTTTCCTACAGCGCAGGAATGAACCTTCATATAAAGATGCTCTCCGGCATTAATAACCACCATATGGCTGAAGCCATCTTCAAGGCTTTTGCCAGGGCCTTGGATGAAGCCACCGGAAAGGACCCGCGGATCCAGGATGTGCTAAGCACCAAGGGTAGCCTTTAAGATGGTTTATACCCTGGCACTGGCACAAACCACGTAATGTTTTATATACAAATGCAGAATATGAGGAGTTTGTTAACTTAAGGAACAACCATAAGTGGCTTCCTTCGGATAGCAGCCTCAGATGAGGGAACAATAACGCTATGGACGATAATAAAAAATTCATACCCTGTATTTATCTTTTAAACGGAAAAGCGGTAGCAGGTTTTAAGGACAGTACCATAATCAGCCACAATCCCGCCGGGCTGGCTCGGTTTTTTGGGGAAAACAACGCAGATGAGCTGATCGTATTCGACCTCTCAGCCGATGATGCCTCCCATGAAGCCGCCCTTGACGGGCTGAAAAATATCTTTTCTGGCGCCTTCAAGGCTCTTTCTTCGCTGGCGCTGGCGCCGCTTAATGCGCTGAAAGGCGTTGTTGTCGGCGCGTTCAATGCGATAGATACCGCGACGGGCGGAAAATTGACGGCGATCAAAGAAAAGGCGTCCGCCGCCTGGACTTCGATCAAGGAGAAGGCCGGAACCGTTCTTTCGGCCGCGAAAGATACAATCACGGAAAAACTTTCAAATATAAAGTCGGCATACGAGCAACACGGCGGCGGAATAAAGGGAATAGCCGCGGCCGCTATGGAGGGAGTGAAGGGCTATTATACAGCCGGATATTCCTTTATAAACAACTTGACCGGCGGAAAATTGGAAGAAATGCGGTCAAAATTCAGTGAAAAATTGTCCGCGGTGGGAACGAATGTTTCAAACGCTTTTAACAGCGTGAAGTCTACAATAGGAAATTTTATGTCCCAGGCCGTTTCAAACGTATCTTCAAACCTGGAAAGCATGAAAACAGCATACACGAACGCCGGCGGCGGAATAAAAGGGATTGTCGCCGGCGCGATGGCTGGCGTACAAGGTACTTTTTCAAATGTTATGTCGGCCGTGAACACATTAACCGGCGGAAAACTGGAATCTATCAGATCCGCCTTTGCTTCAAAACTGGACGCGGCGAAGCAAGCCGCAACTTCAAAATTTGAAGAAATCAAAAGCGGAATATCATCGAAACTGGAAGCGGCAAAACAGACCGTACAAAACGGGCTGAACGCGATCAAGAATTTCTTTTCTGGTTGTCACTTATCGCTTCCGAAAATTAAGTTGCCGCATTTCTCAATAAGTGGTTCCTTCTCACTTTCGCCGCCTTCGATTCCGAAAATCGGCGTCGAGTGGTACAAAGACGGCGGAATCCTGACGGGGCCGACGATCTTTGGCGCGAACGGCGGTTCCCTTTTGGGCGGCGGCGAAGCTGGAAAAGAAGCCGTTCTTCCGCTGTCTGAACTATGGTCGAACATGAAGTCAGTCGTCGCTGGCGTGGTTGGAAATCAACCGGAAGCAAGCGGCGCCGCGGATATGTTCGGAAGAATCAAACAGTTAGTTGAAGGCGGCCAGGCGGTAGGCCAGGAAGGCGGATCCGTCACAAAAGAACTTTATAACACAATAAACAATAATAACACCGTGAACAGAACCAGCGAAACGAGTTCAACGGACGATTCACAACGGATCGTCTATTCGCCGCAAGTGATTATCAAGGGGAACGCGAGCCAAGAAGACGTTCAGTCGGCGCTTGATATGTCCCAGGAGAAATTTAATCAAATGATGGCGGAATACAACCGGCAGAATCAGCGGACTTCGTTCGCGCCGGCATGAAAGGGGGCCTGATATATGGACGAAAACCGGATATATACCACGGTACAAGGCGATATGTGGGATTCAATCGCCTATCAGTTTTACGGGGACGTGAAATATATCGGCCTTCTTCTTCAAAATAACGCCGATTTGCTGGAAATTTACGTCTTTTCGGCCGGCACGAAGGTTTATATCCCGAAATTGCCGGAAGAAGACGAAGAAGACGTCCCGGAATGGAGATTGTAAAACATGAAGGCGCGTCAATCTTCCGTAACTGTATTATATAACGGGAACGACATAACAAAGACAATTACTGACTATATCGAAAGTTTTCAGTATGTGGATCATGCCAGCGGAACGGCCGACACGGTGACTTTGAAGCTGAATAACAGAAGCGGAAAGTGGTCGGGAAGCTGGATCCCCGTTCAGGGGGATTATGTCGAAACAATTATCAAACTGACAAACTGGAAGAAGGAAGGCGACAACCGGAAATTTAATTGTGGGTATTTTCTGATTGACGATTTGA
>OFHB01002230.1_pt1 | contig 10293 bp, 10 predicted proteins | sample 1521881 | NCBI WGS metagenome assembly OFHB01 (sample SAMEA3504090, study PRJEB24116) | mouse gut metagenome | biome: mouse gut; feature: mouse-associated habitat; material: faeces | place: Denmark | collected 2011
CTTCTAAAAAGTATTTAAAAGTATATCCAATAGCTCCATTTTCCATTTTAATCCCCTTTCTGTCAGCCTGCCCATTCCTGCAGGCGAAAAGCGCTGTCTGTCAGCCTTTACCCCCCCCCCAAGGATATTTTCCGGTAATCGTTGGGCGTCATCCCCTTGATCCGCTTGAATGCGCTGCGCAGCACATTACCCCACCTGCACCGCAATATCTTCCATCCTGACTCCTTGTTCCAGCAGTCTACAGGCTTTTTCCACCCTGACCTTCTCCAGATAATTAACAAAGTTTTCATGGAACAATTCCTTAAACAACTTGGAAAAATAAGTACTTGCGTACCCGAAATCATCTGCGATCTTCATAAGCCCCAGGTCGTTATTCCGGTAATTCTCCTGAATATACCGTTCAATATCCGCCCTCTGTCTGATATTGCTCGCATTGGTCTGTGACTGGACTTTTTCACAAATATATTTAAAGATCTGGTTGATCCTGTTAAAGCGAAGCAATATATCATTTTCCCAGTTCAACTGCTCCAACCGGGCAGATATTTCCTTCTCATCGATTTCCACATGGTCATGCAGACTATGCAATGCCTTAAAGACCGTACACTGCAGATCGTTCACCAAAAAATGCATCATGGAAGGGCTGATATCCCGTTCCAGCACATTGACCTGATAGACTTCTCTAAGCTGCTCATGCATGCTTTCCATATTTCCCGTCCGAACCGCATTGACCAGCCGCTCCTCCAATGTCACCGGAAAATAATAATAGTCCTTGCTCTCCAGATAGTCCTCATAAAAAAGCACATTTTTATCAGAAACAAATCCATATTGCAGCATTTCGTAAATCTGGTCATAGGATCTGCTGATCTTTTCCACATCCTTGCAGGTATTCCCCACTGCCATCCTGACTTTGATCCCATCTTTTTCCCAAAATTCGACACACAGCTTTTCCAGAGAAAGGTCCAGCTTTTCTTTTTGGTAGTCTTTCCCCTCCCTCAGGACACAGATCACCGCCCCGCCTTTGATATCCATATCACACGCATATTGCTCCCCGCAAAGGATATCTTCCAGCTTCCTGAGAAGAACCTGCTTATACACAATCGCTTCCCCTGTGCCTACCTCCATTTCCTCTGATGGCTGTTCCTCAATCTGATAAGCGATCACGAAGCTTACACGTCCTGCCAGATGGATGCCATACCTGCTCAAATCCTTGTCCACTATTCCGCCCCGTAAAAGACGCTCCGCAAGAAGGTTCCTGATGACCGGTTCCTGCTTTCTGATATCATCCTTCAAATCGGAATTATTCTCAATCAATTGTTTTAAGGATTGAGAGATATATGCCATCTCATCCCCCTTAGGCCCTTCCGATTCACCGTCCTTTGTCTGAAACAACATCTGCAGGATATGATCGATCTTCCGTCCGCGGTACCAGGACACCCCGAAAATACTTGCTATCCCCAGCACCAGGACCACCAGCATCAGCTGTATGATCCTCTTTTGTGCCTGACTGATCTGTACGGTGATATACTCCTTTGGCAATACGGCCACATAAGTAAGCCCCCTCTCGTCAGAGACCGTCCTGATGATCTCTGCTGCCCTGCCGTTCATTTTCACTTCCTTGATCTCTTCCCTTGCGGAAAGGTGTTCTTCCGGCACTAGTTCAAATTCCCCTGTTTCTGAGGGTATGGTAAGCAGCACATTTCCGTCTTTATCCATCACATATGCCCAGTCTGCCCCGGAAACATAGGTATCCGACAACAGATTTTTAATGATCTCGCTTTTAATAGGAAACACAAAGTTTCCTTTTAACCCTGCGCTGGTGACCATAGAATGCACATACAAGATTCTATCCGCCGTGCTTGCGTTCAGCTTTGTTTCTGCCTCCGGAAAAATATACCCTGCATATTGCCGGCTCATTTCCTCCATCCATTCCTCCCATTCCATCCCGTCATAGCGGAATGCATACCGGGCTGAATCATCATCCTGAAAAATATGGTCCGAGCTGATCACCATTTTAGTATCGTTTAAAAACAGATAGTACTCCTCCACAAAACTCTGGGTACGCATGGCTTTCATATAATCCTGGGCAGACAACAGCCGGGAAATCTCTATGTACTTTTGTTTTTCATCCATTAATAAGGCAATATGGCGGATGGTGCTGTTACTGGTCAGGTTCTGAACGATCGTATCAATCTCCTCAAAATTATCGTCCACCGTTTCTCTGGCATGGTTTAAGTTCACCAGCACATATTCATATATATTTTCCTGTGTGGATGCGGCAATGTTCTCCAAAACATAAACATCTATCATAAGAGGACTCGTACAAATGATCAAATAAGAAATGATCAGCCGGGCATAAACCTTCTTATATTTCATAAACATACCATTTTGCACGCTCCCGGTGCCTTTATCCCTTCTGCCCGAATCTGCCTTTACCGGACATTTTTCTTAATTATACTAACAATTACCTGCCAAAACAAGACAAGGGCGCATGCCCGGACGGTATGCGCTCTCATCCCCATTTCAGTTTTTATTTGTTTGCAACACTATTATAAGAATCAAACGCTTTTTGGTAAAGCTGGACATAAGCTGCCACATCATACCCCTCTGTCGTGCTCACATAAGAATCCCAATCCTTTTCAAGATCCATCTCGCCGGTGATAAACTGCGCCATGGAAGTCTTTACATACTCCTGCAGTGAAACCTGTATAGTATTAAAACGGTCGGATTCATCAGAATCTTCTAAGAAAATTTTCTTAGGAAGGTACTCAGGATAGAAATAATCATCTACCTTAGCAGTCTCTTCAAACAGCCTTGCCTCGTAAGATTCCGGCTTATACATATCCTCAGCCGCCGGAAGCGGTGCCCTATTGTTGTAAAGCTGCGTCCACCATGTATTTTTGTTGTACTCATCATTTTCATTGGATGTAAATCCGGGCGTGATCCAGTAAATAGCGTCTACCCCTTCCATGATAGAAGCTGTAGGCTCATCAAGTTCGCCCCAATTTTTGTCCTTCTCTCCATACTGCTGTACCATAGTGCTCTCATCACCCATCAGGAAATCCCCTACTTTAAAAGCCGCTTCCGGATTTTTGCACTTGTCAGTGATAAACCAGGAATACTGAGAACTTTGGTCTACATAATCATTATGAAGCTGATATCTTGCACCGGTAGGCCCCTCTACAGGCGGCAGTGCGGCGATCACGGAATTTAAATGTTCATTTTCCAGATCGATCCCCATTCCAAAGTGATCAGCGGCATATGCAAACACCTTTTTCTCATCGGAACGGACAACCTGCTGCATCTGGTCAGATGTCTGTGAAAAGGCGGTGGGATCGATCAGGCCATTTTCAAACAGATCATGCATATAAGCAAGGCCCTGCTTAAACTCATCCGTATTGCAGGCAAAAATTACTTTTCCGTCTTTTGCATAGGAAAGAGTTGTCTTGTCGCAGGGAACAAAAGAGTTCATCAGCCACCATTCAATCTGGCAATCCCACTTGGGGCTTCCCGTAAGGACAATCTCATCTGCGTTCCCATTCCCGTTGTAGTCACTGTCGCGCACTGCCATCAGAACCTCTTTTAATTCTTCCGTGGTCGTAGGCTCAGTCAGGTTCAGGCTTTCCAGCCATTCAGAGTTGTACCAAAGCTTGGGATATGCCGTACAGTGGTAACATTCATTGGCAATGGGAAACCCATAAATATTACCGTCCGGCGCATATGCATTCTGGGCATATAACGGTCTGTCTTCAAAGAAGGTCTTCATATTATCGCCATACTGCTCATATAAATCGTTTAGAGGTACAAAGATTCCCTCTTCCCCAAATTTCACCATCTTATGCTTATCCAGCGCATAGCAGATCACATCCGGATAGGAGTCGCTTGCCAGCATCAGTGTCAGCTTAGTCTCTGCCTCCGCCCCATCGCTTGGAAGACTTACAAACTCAAAGTTTACCCCTGTCTGCTCCTGTATCCATCTGATGGCGTAGTTCGCATCCGAATATTCCCCTTATCGTTCCCCTGAACCGCCACGGTCAAGGTGACCTGTCCGTCTTCCCCACCTGTTTCCGTGGCTGCGCTACCCCCGTCTGTGCCTTGTGTATCCCCGGATCCGCCATTCCCGGAAGATCCACAGCCGCCAAGAAGCATGATTGCCGCAAGGCCAATTGCCGTAATTCTTGTAATGATCGTTTTTCTCTTCATAACTTACCTCTCCTTTTCATTTTATATTGACTGATACATTGCCATTTTTACCCTTTAACCCTGATCATCCCTTTACCGCGCCAACGGTAACACCCTTTACGAAATACTTCTGAATAAAAGGATAGAGAATCATAACAGGCACGGATGACACTATAATCAGTGAATATTGCAACAGTGTTTTCAGTTCCTGACGGTTCATCTGCTCTGTCAGGCTAAGCTGCATTCCGGCAGCATCGTTTGTTACCAGTATGTTGCGCAGCAGTAACTGCAAAGGCTGCTTATTTACATCATTCAGATACAAAAGCCCTGAGAAGAAATCGTTCCATTTCCCTACCGCATACAGAAGAATCATCACGGCTATGATCGGCTTGGAAAGCGGGATCACCATCTGGATAAAGTACTTCCAGTCAGAACACCCGTCTATGGAAGCGCTCTCATAGATTTCTCCGGGAATAGAACTTTGGATATAAGTCTTGATCAGGATCACATTCCATACTCCCATGGCGGAAGGCAGGATCATGGCCCAGAAACTGTCGACCAGTTTCAGCTTGCTCACCACCAGGTAAGTAGGAATCATACCACCGCTGAAAAACATGGTCACGGTAAACAAAAACATGACAAACCCCCGGATCCTCAAATCAGTCCTGGACAATGGATATCCCGCAAGTAATGTCAGCGACACACTGACCACCGTTCCTACCGCCGTATATGCCACGGAATTAGCAAAAGCCCTTACAATATTGGGGGATTGGAAGATCACCTGATACCCCGCAAGTGAAAAATCCACCGGCCATAAAAATACCCGCCCTGCCGACACTGCTTTCGCATCGCTGAAGGATGACGCGATAATGAACAAGACCGGCACTAAGATAACCACCATAATGAAAATCAGCATAGCCCAGATACAGCCTAAAAGAATCCTGTCAGGCAAAGTGCGGTACAATTTTACCTGTATGCCATGGCTTGCTGCCATTTCTTCTTTTTTCATACTCTTTTCCCCCTTACCACAAGCTGGTCTCGCCAAATTTCTGCGAAATCTTATTTGCCAAAAACAGCAGGATAAAGTTGACCACCGAATTAAACAAACCCACTGCCGTCGCAAAGGAATACTGCATATCCTTAAGACCCCGCTTATATACATAGGTAGAAATGATCTCGGATACCGAAAGGTTTAAGGGACTCTGCATCAGGAACACTTTTTCAAACCCGACTCCCATAATGCTGCCAATTGCCATGATCAGCTGGATGGTGATGATCGGTTTTAAAGCCGGAAGTTCCACGATCTTGATTCTCTGCAGACGGTTTGCCCCGTCGATCAAGGAAGCCTCCACCAGGGATTGGTCCACGTTTCCTAACGCCGCAATATAGATCACCGCCGCATACCCGGTGGTCTGCCACACTCCTGACCAGACATAGATATGCCGGAAATAGGATGCCCTTCCCATGAAATCCACCCGGTCTAATCCCACAAGCGCAAGCAGGTTGTTCACGATGCCGATATTCAGGTGGAAGCATTGGAGGATGATACCTACCATGACCACCGTAGAAATGAAGTAAGGCGCATACGTTAAGGACTGCATAAACTTCTTAAACCTTTTTCCGCCTATAATATGTAAGGCCAGTGCCAGAACGATCGGGGCAGGAAAACTTATTAATAAGGAATAGAAGCTGATGACCAGCGTGTTCTTTAAAAGTTTCATCATATCCGGGTTGGAAAAGAATTGTTCAAAGTATTTAAGCCCCACCCAGTCGCTTCCCAGGATTCCCTTTCGGAACGAATAATCTTCAAAGGCAATCAAAATGCCTCCCATAGGTACGTAGCAGAAGACAATAATATAAGCCAGCGGCAGCAACAGCATTAAATAGAGCTGCCATCTCTTTTGGATATCCTCTTTCAGGCTCCATTTCTTTTTTTCTGTTTTTTTCATTTCATCTTCCTTCTCTCAACTTCTTAAACAGGCTTTCCGGATGCCTCTTGCTTGCTTACACTATAATCCCTCCCCTATTTTTTTAATAGAACAGATTCTTGTGAACTCCCACGGTTTCTTAAGAAAAAAGGGGGAAAGATTTTTGTCACAAGGGAATATTTTTGCTACAAACAAGCAAAACGATTGCCGGAAACAGCCAAATAGAGTACACTTCCAAGTGTAAAGATGCAGCACATAGCCGCAAAATGATATAGGAGAAAGACACGGGTATCAACATGTTCCTGCGTACAAAGCAAACACCAAAAAAGACAAAATACATTACCCTGTACCATCAGGATCAACAATTATATTATGGGAAATGGGATGAACTTCCTTTAGACGAAAAGATTATCATTGAATACAGCATCCGGTTTTATGATGACCCCGATCCCTGCTATATCCACCGCGGCGCCGTCAGGGTCCGCCTTCTTGCAGAGCTTGAGGAAAGCTATGAGTCATCAAAAAACAACGGCACTGTTTCTCTTTGGCTGGAATTTTTATCTAAATGCATGGGCATCCAGACAGTCACCCTGGCAGAATTTACCATTTCATAATGTTTCCTTCTGCCAGACCCGTCAGCAATCTAAAAACACAATTCAAACATCGTTGCCGCACCGGCGCCGGTTCCCCCTGCCCTCTCATATTCCTGCACCGGGGTCTTATCCGCTTCCGCCGTACCGGCAATATCCAGGTGAATCCAGGGTTTCCCTTTTGCAAAAGCACGGATAAACAACCCTGCCGTGATGCTGCCGCAGGTATCCCCGCCCACGTTCTTCACATCCGCCAGACTGCTCTCGATCATCTTTTCATGTTCTTTAAAGAACGGAATCCTCACATAATGCTCACCGGACCTTTCAGCCGCCTGTGCAAACTCCCCGTAAAACCCGTCATCGTCTGCCAGCACCGGCGCCATACACTTTCCAAACGTGATTGCGGCCGCGCCGGTTAAGGTTGCAATATCCAAGACCCGTGCCGCTCCTTCCTTTTCCACGGCATAGGCAACCCCGTCCGCTAAAATCAGTCTTCCTTCCGCATCCGTGTTCAGAATCTCGATAGTCTTGCCGCCATAGGAGGAAATAATATCTCCCGGCAGCATGGCGTCCGGCGAAATCCTGTTCTCGCACATAGGCAGAACCGCCACCGTATTGCGGCGCCCGCCTGCCTTTGCCAGAGCGTACACAGCCCCTGCAACACCGGCTGCCCCGGCCATATCCCCTTTGATCCCGGCCATTGACCCTGCAGGCTTCACACAATACCCGACAGTATCCACTGTCACGCCTTTCCCCACCAGCGCCGTAACTTCACCGCCTTTTACAGGCAGATAACGAATCACCATGAGGCAGGGCGGAAACTTGCTGCCCTTCCCCACGGTAAGAAGGGCTTCCATCCCCATCTTGGCAAGCTTTGACGCATCATAAATCTCTATTTCCACCGGAAGTCCTTCAAAAAGCGCTTCCACCTCCCGGGCAAACTCCTCCGGCCGCAGCAGATTAGAAGGCTTGCCCACCGCATCCCGGGCAAAACAGATTCCCTGCGCCAATGCCTTCTTCCGGGCAAGTTTCTTGTTATTTTCTTCGGAAGGCTCCATCCCGCATAAGATCACGGAATGGTTTTTTTCCTTCTTTTTTTCCGACTTATAGGAAGCGGGCTGATGGCCTGCCAGATAGATTCCTTCCGCTGCCGCCCCCACAAGCTCCGAATCCTCCCATGCCCCTCCGGCCTTTTCCCCCAGTTCCGCCAGTGAGAAACAGATTTCCTCCGTATAAATCCCTGCTTCCTTCACCGCTTTGGCGCAGATGTTTTTCACTCCGTTTAAGTCTAAGGAGTCCTCTCCCACTCCCACATAAACGCAAAAATCTTCTCCCTGCCCGCTGCACAGAACACGGCTTTCCAGGTACTTTCCTTCAAATAACTTCCCCATACCCTTTTTTGCCGCCTCTTCCTTCGTAAAAAAATACACCGTGCGCTTTTGGGGCACTTCTTCTTTCAATACGACATTTGTCATATTTATGCTCTCCTTCCTATGTCTCTTCCTTTCCCTTCCGCTATCAATCCCGCAAACCTATAAATAGAAGAGAATCTGCGCCACAGACCCCACATTATAACCACAGGTCATATAAATACCTCTTCCAGCTTCATCCGTAGACACCGCAAGAGGATATTTTAACTGCCCTGCCCCCATGATCCTTGCAATCTCCTGTGCCGGAGCAAAGCCATCCACCTGATAAAATCCTATATTCCCTGCCGCCCGCAAAACCTTTTCCAGGGTTCCTGCAGGTTTGGGCTTTTCCTTACTTAATAAGAAAATACTTTCCTGATAGTTCTTTACATCGCTGATCCGTTCCAACAATTCGTTCAAAATATGCTCCGTAGGCTCTCTGGTGACTTCGAGCCACAAGAAAAGAGCCTTTCCTCCGCCGGAAAGAGCCGACAGATTCTCGCTGCTCCCGTCCAGACGCCGAAGCGCAAAATCATCTATGGCCGTTCTGGTGAGCAAGCCCTCCACGGAGACCTCCTTCAGGGAAATCACCACTTCCCTATGTTCTCCCTCTTGCAGGGAAAACACCGCCATCCTAGCCAGCTGATTTCCGTTCTTTTTCCGGTTCACGGTGAAAATACGGTATATGCCGGGCCGCAGGTTCAGATCCAGCCTGCCCTCTTTCATATCTTCCGTCTTATCCCACAGACCCATACGGCAGAAACCGTCTCCCTCGAATCGCTCCAGAGAATAATGTTCCCAATCCCCAAGCTTCACGCTGCCGTCCTCCCGGACAATCAGGAAGGCCACCGGCTCCAGCTTGGCGCTGGCGGCGGAGCCGCCGCCGAAGCCCTCCTTGGACGAACCGGCCTTGGTGGAAAGCTCGGTGCCGCCGCCCCCCATGCCGAAGGACATCCGGGACACGGGGATGAGGGTGACCCCCTCCGCGTGGATGGGGGTGCCGATGATGGTGTTGGCGTCCGCCATCGTCTTGATATGCTCCATGGTAATCTTCATCAGCTCACCGAGGGAGTTCTTCTGTTCCATAGGTCATGCCGCCTTTCTCCGTTTTAGTTTCAGCCGTTTTCTTACGGCAAGTGCTCCAAACAGGGCCTTAAGGCCCGCCCGCAGGCCAATCCACACCACGGTCCCGATCTTGATGGACAGGGCCGCGACGCCGTACACCGTAATCCCCGGGGCGTCGAAATCCAGCTTCACCCGGGCCCTTCCGTCCTTCACCTTGAAGGCCTTGGTCAGCGGGAACCACAGCGCCCCCAAGGCGGCGTTGGCCTCGCCGTAAAGCATGGCCGCGTCCGCCGGGTCGGAGGAGCCGGCGGTAAGCTCCAGCTCCAGGGTATCCATCCGCAGGCCCCGCAGCATCCCTCCGGCGGCCTCCAGCCCTACAGGTAACAGGGCCTGAGCGTACTCCAGCGCCCCGCCGATTCTCTCCGGAAGGGGGACGGGCTCCCGCTCCTTTTTGGGCTTCTGTGGCTTCTTGGGCTTTTTCGGTTTTTTCGGCTCCTTGGGGGGCTTTTCCGCCCTCGGCTTCATGGGGAGGACCTTGATATGAAACCGCCCCAGACGAATCCATAGGAAAAATCCCTGGGCATTAAACTCCGCCCGGCCTCCCACCTGGACCTGTCCGATGAGGAACAGGGCCAGCACTGCAGCGGCCAGGACCGCCAGGGCCATCATGCCCCCTCCGCCGGGGCCTCCGGCGGCTGGGCCCCGTTCTCCTCCAGCACCTGACGGAGATAGCCGCCAAAGCCGTCATTGCCGATCTTGCCGATGAAGGCGGTCCGGCTGCCAAGCCGGGCGGCGGCTACCGCCACGTTGGCCGGCGCACCGCCGGGATTGGCGGCAAAGAGGGGAACGTCTGCGTCGTTCTTCCCTGTCTGTGTCAGGTCGATCAGGATCTCGCCGATGGATGTGATGTCTGTCATAGCGCCTTACCTTCCTTTCTGCTGTTTGGCCGGGGAACAGGATGCGGCTCCCCGGCAGATGCTCCCATGGTTTGACAAGAATACGCATTATTTGCGATAATATCCGTTTTCTGTTCCGCTCAGGCGCTCTCCCGCACCACCAGCTCGGCGGGGAGGGCCAGATCCAGGATCTCCTCCGCCCGGGGGTGGTCTATGCGCCAGAGGA
>OFHB01002235.1_pt1 | contig 10268 bp, 8 predicted proteins | sample 1521881 | NCBI WGS metagenome assembly OFHB01 (sample SAMEA3504090, study PRJEB24116) | mouse gut metagenome | biome: mouse gut; feature: mouse-associated habitat; material: faeces | place: Denmark | collected 2011
AACCTGACCCGCCAGCAGGAGAAGCTCCATTCCTACAACGGGCTGGGCTGCTTCAACGACATGGACATGCTGGTGGTGGGCATGTACGGCAAGGGGAATGTAGGCCTGCAGGGCTGCAGCGATGTACAGTACAGGACCCACTTCTCCATCTGGGCCTTCATGGGGTCGCCTCTGATGATCGGCTGCGACATCCGGAATATGAGCCAGGCCGCGCTGGAGATCCTGGGCAATGAGGAGGTCGTCCGCATCAACCAGGACAGGCTCTGCCGCCAGCCGGTGAAGCTGGTGGGCACATGGTCCGGGGAGGATCTGCTGCTGTACTCCAGGCAGCTGGAGGACGGCGACATCGCTATCGGCATGTTCAACCTGGGCGAGGGGAAGGCCGTGGCCAGGCTGAACCTGGACGAGCTGGGGCTGCCCTTCAGCACGGGCAGGACGCTGGACGCCACGGAGCTGTGGAGCGGAGAGAAGGTGGAGATTAAGAACGCCACCATGATCCGGGAGCTGGAGCCCTTCGGCTGCGCCATGATCCGGGCGAAGGTGGTCAGGCTGTGACAGGCGGCTGTATGCAGTGCGGCAAGGCCCTTACCTTTAACGAGGTGGGGGCCTACAAGAAATTCGTCAATCGGGGGAGCACAAGCTTCCTGTGCAAGACATGTCTGTCCGCGAAGCTGGGGGTGACAGTGGAGCTAATCGACGAAAAGATAGAGCAGTTCAGGGCCCAGGGATGCACGCTGTTCGTGTAGGGACGGGCAGAGAGGCGGAAGGGGAGCCTGGCCGGAAAGGACGGCCAGGCTCCCTCTGTGCGCGGGAATCATTTCACGTTTTCTTTTGCGGCAGCGGAGGCCAGGGCGCGGTATTTTGCCTTCTCTTCCGCCATTTCCTCCACGGTCTTGGTGTGGAGCCTAAAGCCCTTGGCGGGATGTAAGGGCAGGCGGCTGTCCGCCAGGCGCTTCTCGGCTTTCGGAATCTCTTCGCTGTACTGGGGCAGCCACTGCCTGCCCGCCACCAGCATCTCGTCCACCATCTGGCGGATCTCATTATAAATAAAACGAAAAAAATAAGACGAAAAAACGTTCACACCTGTTCGGGCACAGTGGCAGGAAAGTCCAGGCAGATTACCGTTCCCTGGCCTGGAGCGCTCTCTATGGAGAGTCCGTATGGGCTGCCGTATAGCAGGCGCAGGCGCAGATGGATATTGGTCAGGCCGATGCCGTCATATTTCTCGGCCAGGGACGGATCCGGGCTTTCCGGCGCATCGAGGAGCCTGCCGCGCAGACGCTCCAATTCCTCCGGGGCAATGCCGATGCCATCGTCCGCGCATCGGAAATGAATCACGGAATTGCCCCGAAGCTCGCTGGACAGGGATAGGGTCCCTTTCCCCGTCTTAGGCTCCAGCCCGTGGAAGATGGCATTTTCCACCAGGGGCTGGAGCAGGAAACGGGGCATCTCATAATCCATGACCCTATCAGGTATGGAGATATGGAAGGTAAAGCGGTTCACGAATCGGATATCGATGATCTGCAGATATTTCCTGATGCAGAGAAGCTCGCTGCTCACCCTCACCATAGCCTCCCCTTTGATGCTGTATCGCATGATGGCGGAGAGAGAGGAAACGGCAGTGCGGATATCCTCAATTCGTCCCAGGTAGGTCAGACCCTGGATGGCATCCAGGGTATTGTAGAGGAAATGGGGATTGATCTGGCTCTGCAGCGCCGACAGGCGCGCCTGGTGATGGGCCAGTTCAATGGCATACATGCGGGTCTGGTTCCGAAGGGCCGTGTCGGTGAGTTCGCTGATCTGATCCAGCATGAGGTTGATTTGGTCTGCCAGATATCCCAGCTCGTTCCTTTCCTCGATCTCCACATGGTTGCGGAGGGTGTAGTCGGGGCCCCTTTTGATGAAATGGATGATTCTGTTCAAGGGGACAGTGATGCTGCTGACAGTCATGTGTCCCAGAAGGAGGTAGATGCCGAGGAGGAAGAGGACGGACAACAGGGCGAGATTGCGGAATTCCCGCAAACCGGAATCGAATTCGCGGTAAGGGACAGCGCTGGCGATCAGCCAGTCTGTGGACGGCAGGGGCGCGTACTGGCTGAGCAGGTATTTCTTACCGTCTATCTCAGCGGAAAACAGCGCCTCCCCCCGGGAGAGGAGGGAATGTACGATATCCCTCTCTGCGGCGGCATCCGCATCCTGGCTGCGCACGATGACTTCCCCCTTATCATTGAGGATCATGAACAGGGAGCTTCCCATGGAGGAGGTATTTCTACAGGCCTCATATAGGGGATCGCAGGTTCCGATGATGATGCAGAAGCCGAGCTTCCGGTTCTCGTAAGTGCCAGTGTCATAGACGGTACGGATGTTGGCATAATAGGGGATGTCCTTGTCACCGGCATAGAGCGGCGCCATAAAGCCATCGGCGCAGTTATCCGGCGAAAAGAGGCTATATAAGCTGTCCAGCCTGTTTACCAGGGAATAATCCAGGCCGTTGAACCCATAGACTTTGCCGGTGGTATCCAGCAGCACGATATTCGTGACGCTGGAGTTGCTCCTGGCGATATCGGAGAAAAGCCTGTTCAGGGATTGTCTGTAACGCCACTTTTTCGTCTTGTTGGTCTCGCGCAGCAAATGGACAGCTGAGGAAGCATCAGCTACGGCTTCTGCCAGATAGTCGGCGGAGGCGGTAAAATCCTCGGTCTTTTGGGCCACCTGCGCCATCATGTCGTACATATACTGCTCTTCCCTGGCGCGCAGGGATTCAAAAGTGACGTAGTAGAAGCCCACCGAAATGCCCAGGGTCATGACCACGGCTATGGCAAACAGGAGATGGATTTGATGGCTCAGGGAGAGCCGGTGGTAAAATTTCATAAATAGCCCGTCCTTATTGAACCCCACAGACCTTATCGGGTTCTCCGGCCTGAAGGGACGCGTTCCTGTACTGCAGAGGCGTCATAGAGAACTGGCGCTTGAAGACGTTGTTGAAATAGTGGTAATCGTTGTAGCCCACCTGTTCCGCGATGGCGACCACGCGCATCCGTGTGTCCCGCAGCAGACGGCTGGCCTCCCGCAGCCGCACCTCTGTGAGGTATTCGGAGAAAGACCTTCCCACCGATTTCTTGAACTGCTGGCTTAGGTAGGTATAGTTGATGCTGAAATCCTGGGCCAGATTCTGCAGGCTCAGTTCCTGACGGAAGTGGGTCTCCACATAGGCGAGGATGTCGGTCAGGCTGTCGGCCATGCCGGCGCTGACAGGGGGAAGGCGGATGACGCCGGTCTCCCCGCCCCGGTTGTCATGCTCCGTGAGGATGCGTTTCAGGGCATTCTGGAAGGCCGCCGCCTCGGGCTGCACTATGTCGTAGATCAGCAGGGCCTCTTCTTCAAACTGTTCCAGAAACGCGTAGAAGCGGTCCTCCGGACAGGGGACAGGCGCAAGGAGCAGGGCGTTCTCAGCGCTGAGGAACAGGGCTTCCCCCGGAGCGAAAGCCTCTGCCTTTCTCAGGACCGGAAGCAGGGAGGGAGCATGGATGTCCAGCAGGCCCATGGGACCGGGAGCCGCTTCCATGGGCGCTGTGCGGAGAAGAAGCCGTCCGCAGCGCTCCCTGTCGGAAAGCAGATGGGAGACAAGGGCGGAATCTCTGGCGATGCGGTCTGTAAAGACCTGACGGGAGAGCTTCTCCAGGATTCCAGGGGCATCTTCCGGCGGCACAGGCTTGAGGCAATAGTTCAGGATGCCATAATGGATGGCCTCCCTGGCATAAGAGAAGTCGGAATATCCGGACACGATGATAAAGCTGGTCCCCACGCCTGCCTGCCGTGCCTGAGCCAGCAGCTCCAGGCCGGAGATACCCGGCATCCGTATATCCACGAAAGCAGCATCGATGTGCTGCTCTTTCAAAAGCTCCAGTGCCTTCTGCGGGTCGGAGACGGCGTTCACCTCCGTAAAGCCGTATTCCTTCCAGGGAAAGGAATACCGCAGAGATACCAGAGCCAGCTCTTCATCGTCTACCAGCAATACTCTGAACAAATCAATCACCCCTGTCTGTATTGTAGCAAGTTTTCCGGCGGATGTAAAGAGGATTCCGCTGCCTGCCCCGCGGCTTTACGGCATATCTGGAGAGAAATCAGAACAAGGAATGTAAAATTTACACAAAATGTACAAAAGATATTCTATTGTGAAAAGAACATTGAGATGATACGCTGTATGTCGAAAAGAACACACCACAGCTTCCCGGATATTTTGACAGGACGCGGACTGTGCGGGAGGCGGACATGCATTTGGGATTTGGGGTAAAGGGCTAAAGGAAATGAGGAGGGAGCGTATGAAAGAAAATGTGGGAAAGACAGGCAAGAGGAGGCTGCTGCGGCGGACGGACATCCCCCTGTATATCATGGCGGCGCCTGCGGTGATCGTGCTGCTGGTCTTCTGTTATCTGCCGATGGCAGGGCTGATCATGGCCTTTCAGGATTACAATGTGGTCAAGGGAATCCTGGGTTCGGAGCTGGTGGGGCTGAAGAATTTTGAGTTCCTCTTCTCCACCACGGACGCCTTCGTCATCACCCGCAATACGGTCTTGTACAATCTGGCGTTCATCGTGGTGAACCTGATCCTGTCGGTGGCGCTTGCGCTGATGCTCAGCGAGCTGCGGTCGAGGAGGATGGCGAAGACATTCCAGACGATCTACATGGTGCCCTATTTCCTCTCCTGGGCGGTGGTTGCCATCCTGGTATCCGCATTTCTGGACCGGGCCAACGGCTTTGTCAATCAGATGATACGGTCGGGGGGAGGGGACGGGCTGATCAACTGGTATCAGAGGCCTGAGATTTGGCCGTTCCTGCTGGTGTTCGTGAACGCGTGGAAGGGCATCGGCTACCAGACGGTCCTCTACCTGGCGGTGATCTCCGGCATATCGGGGGATTATTATGAGGCGGCGACCCTGGACGGAGCCAGCAGGTTTCAGCAGGCAAGGTATATAACCATCCCTCACCTGCGATATATCATCAGCATCTCGCTGATCATGTCCATGGGCTCCATTTTCCGGGGGGATTTCGGCCTGTTCTATAACGTGACCAACAATAGCGGGGCATTGTATCCGGTGACGGATGTAATCGACACCTATATCTACAGGGGGCTTATGTCCATGAGCAATATCGGCATGTCCACGGCGGCAGGCCTGTATCAGTCAGTAGTGGGATTTGTGCTGGTCTTGGCAGCGAACAAGGTGGTGACGAAAATCGATCCGGACAGCGCCATGTTCTGAGCACGGGAAACGAAAAACGCGGTCCGTCCGGATGTCTGCGGGCGGGTACAGGACTATGATTGGAGGTTATGGATTGCCATGAAGGATAAGACATACAGAAAAAAGGAATTGAATCAGCTGAGCATGAAGTGGAACATTGTCTTCAGCATGATTTTGTGTGTGGTGGCCCTGGCTATGGTGCTGCCCCTGGCGCTGGTGGTCATCATATCTTTTTCCAGCGAGAGCAGCATTGCCCATATCGGCTACAGCTTTTTCCCGGAGGAGCTCTCCCTGGAGGGTTACCGCTATCTCATTAAAATGGGGGATCAGCTGTTCCGCTCCTATGGGATCACCATCTTCTATACAGTGGCGGGGACGGCTCTGAGCATGGCGGTGATGTCCATGTTCGCATATGTCATCTCCGTGAGGGGCTTCTGGCTGAACAGGCCCCTTACCTGGTTCCTGTTCTTCACCATGCTTTTCAGCGGGGGGCTCGTCCCCAGCTATATCGTGAATGTGAAATACCTGCATTTGGGCGACAGCATCTGGATCTTCCTTTTGCCAGGCCTGGTCAGCGCCTACAATGTCATCATCCTGCGGACGTTTATCCGCACTACCATACCGGAGGCGCTGTTCGATGCGGCGAGGATCGATGGGGCGGGGCATTTCACCATCTTCTTCAGGATCGTCATGCCGCTGTTCAAGGCGGGGCTGGCCACGGTGGCCCTGTTCAATGTGGTGGGGCGGTGGAACGACTGGTTCACCGGAATGCTGTATGTGGAGAATCCCAACCTGATTCCCCTGCAGACGCTCCTCACAAAGCTGCAGAATTCCGTGGAGTACCTGAAGAAGAACTCAGCTGTCCTCAATACGCCGGACGGCCTGCAGCTCGCCCGGTCCGCGCCCAGCATCAGCCTGCGGATGGCCTGCACTGTGGCGGTGATTTTGCCCATGCTGTTCGCGTACCCGTTTTTCCAGAGATTCTTCGTCAATGGATTGACGGTGGGCAGCATTAAGGAATGATTGTAAACCCATGGTTTATAATAGAGCATTTGTCAAACAGTTCAAGGAGGGAAAAGGAATGAAGAAAAAACTTATTGCATTGCTGTGTATGGCGGCCATGTCCGTGAGCATGCTCGCGGGCTGCGGGGAGAAAGAGGAGGGCGGCGGCTCTTCGGAGCAGACCGGCCAGTCTTCGGACAGCGGCTCCAAGGCGGAGGAAAGCGCGGAGGGCCAGGATGGAAGCGCAGAGGGCCAGGATGGGGCCGGCGAAGGCTACGGGCTGGAATACGCGGAGCTGGACTGGTATCTGGATCTGGGGGAACGTCCCGATATGGGCATGGTGAACGACGCGCTCAATGAATACCTGATAGAGAAGATCAACACGAAGGTGAACATGCACATCATGGGGGCTGAGGACTACTCTGCCAAGGTGCCCACGAAGCTCAGCGCGGGGGAGAATCTGGGGCTCGTCACCATTGGAAGCGGCGTAAACTATACGGTACAGGCCAAGCAGGGAGCCTTTTATCCCATGGATGAACTGCTGGAGACATATGGGGTCGGAATCAGGGGCCTGTTCAGCGATGATGTCTGGGACACCATGCGGATTGACGGGAAGATCTACGCGATACCAATCCTGAAGGACAATTGCTATATCATGAACATGATCTACAACGAGGAGATGGCTCAGGCGCTGGAGCTGGACATGGAGAACCTGGAGTACAAGAACTGGAGGCAGAACGAGGAGTTCTTCACCAACGCCCTGGCGCTTCGGGACGAGAAGTTCCCTGAGCATAAGGGCAAGCCCCTGCTGAACGACATCACCATGGAGGTGCCCTTCTATTTCGGCCTGGAGACATTCCTGGACAATTATGTGGCAGTGTGCAATATTGACGGCATCAACGATGTGGCCGGGTATGACTCCAATACAGTCTTCAATCTGTATGCCACAGACGAATACAGGGAATTCTGCCGCATGAAGCAGCGCATGGTAGCCGGGGGGGTATATGCTTACGATTTCTCGAATTTCCCGGACAGCATGTATGACGGTTCTCTCCTGGCCACCTCGGGCTGGGGCTTTACCTACATTAACGAGCATCTCTACGGGGACAAATTCACCACCAGGCTGAAGGTGGCAGAGAATGTCTGGACAGATACCAACAATTATATCGGGGGAGGGACGGCCATCTCGGTGAACTGCGAAAATCCGGAGCGCGCCATGATGGTGATGGAGCTGGTGAACACGGATCCATACGTGGCCACCCTGCTGCGCTTCGGCATCGAGGGCGAGCATTACCTCATTGACGGGGACGGGAACATGACATTCGATGGAAGCCCCAGGAACAGCGATCCGGCCAACAGGGGATATCAGTATTGGTACGGCGCCTCTTTCGGGAACCTGACCATCGTGGATGCCCCCGAAAGCTTCACCGGCCCTGACAACATCATGCTCCAGAGGATCGTGGAATACAACAACAGCGCACTGCTCCCCGCGCATATGGGCTTTGTGCTGGATACCAGCAGCATTTCCAACGAGATTGCCGCCTGCTCCAATGTGGTGGCCGAGTACAGCGATACCCTGAGGAAAGGGCAGTATGATACCCCGGAGGCTGTGGACGCTGCCATTGACCAGTTCAACGAGAAGCTGAAGGCCAATAATGTGGACAAGATCCTGGAAGAGGTACAGGCACAGATAGATGCCTGGAACGCGGCGAACAAATAACCGCCGCACCGGAAAGGCCACTGCTCCCGCCATGCGACGCCAAGGCGCTGTGCCGAAGCGGGACATGGGAGGGCAGGGGCAAAATGGCAGATGGGCTGATTTTTTGACGATAGGAGCATGATATGGAGAAGACGAGAAAGAAGGTAGCCGTGGTCGCGCGGAGGGAGAACGATATCCTGACGATCCTGGAGCGGACGCCGGGGCTGGAGGTGACCCGCCTGCATCCGGACAGCCTGGGCTGCTGTGACCTTGAACCCTATGACAGCTTCGTGCTGCTGGGCGGGACCGAGGAGGAGGCCTGTGTGCTCAATTGTGCGGACAGGCTGGCGATCGAGCGGGAGATCGGGAGAGGAAAGAGGGTATTTGCGGAATTCTATGGGAGCATCGGGCCGAACCAGTATTTTCTGGACAAGCGGCCCACCCGCTATAGCCGCATGGTGTATGTGGGCGATGAGGGGATGATTGAAGGGCTGGAGTACGGCGACATCCTGGAGGAGCAGTGCAATGTCTATACGCCGAAGCATGTCCCGAGCCCCAGGCGCAGCCCCATCCTGGTGACCAAAGAGCACATCTGCGCACATGACCATGTGGAGCTCTCCCCCGAGGAGGTGCAGGAGGAAAGGATTCAGACCCTCTGGCAGGAGGATGAGAATCTGATGATATGCAATTTCAGGATGTGCAATTTTATCCGGAGCGTCTTCGCGCCAAAGAAGAGCTGGCGCAGCCTGGTGGAGCACATCCTCTCCTGGGCAGTGCAGGCCCCCGTGGACAGCAGCTGTCTTCCGGATCATTACACCCAGGGACATTACAGGGAAGGGGAATCCTTCGAGGCGCAGGCGCGCAGGACCGTGGAGCGGGCCATGGGCTGGTTCGATGAGGCGGGCATACTGCTGGACGAGGGGAGAAGGGGCATGCTGGAGGGCTTCGGCACGGAGGTGTATCCGGACGGCAGCCGCAGGAGGACATATCCCATCAGGGACGACTGCATGGGGGAGGCCGCCATGATGTATGCCATGGATTATATGGCGAATGGGACGGGGAGGAGCCTGCGGATCGCGGACAATCTCTTTTCCTATTGCTTTGACTATATGCAGCGCAAGGAGGAGGGAATCTTCCGCGGCATGATAGGATGGACGGATGCGGCCTGGGGAGTATGCTATACCCATGACACAGCAAGGCTTTTGGTGGGAGAGCTGCTGAAAAATATGTACCTGGGGACAGATACCCATATGCGGGAGATTGGGGAGGGGCTGGACTACCTGATTCGGACATCCGGCAGCGATGGGCTCAGGGCCAGGCGGCTGGACAATGTGAGCCTGGACGAGGAGCGCGTCCGCCGCATCCAGTCCGCGCCCTGCGACGACCCGGAGCCGGGAGACGCCTATTTCTTCGCGGCGCTTTTGATGTACTATAAGCTTACGGGAACAGAGCGGTACAGGGAAGCGGGCATCCGCGGCTTCGAGTCCTTTTTGGAGATATATCCATCCTATAAGGGGAACATCTATACCACAGGCCGTCTCACGGGAACTGTCATGGGGCTTGCATGGCTGTACTATACCACGGGGGATCCCAGGCATAAAAAGGCGCTCTATGATACCGTGGAGGAGCTAAAGACAGTGCGGCATCCCAATGGCGGGTATATGGAATGGGTGTTCAACGGAGAGGTGCCCAAGCCGAACATAGGGGATGAGGGCTCCATGCTGGTGGAGAACGGCAATCCCATCGTGGACAATCTCTATGTGGTCAACTGGCTTCCGCTGGGCTTCATCCAGGCATATCTGTGTACGGGAGATCCCTGCTTTTATGAGCTGTGGAAGGATATCGTGAAATATTTCATCCATATGCAGATCCACAGCCGGGACGTGCTGATCGATGGCGCCTGGCCCCGCAGCTCCGACATGGAAAAGCTGGAGGTCTATGCGATTCCCAATGACATTGGCTGGGGGCCCTGGTCCATTGAGAGCGGCTGGACCATGGGGCCGGTATGTGCCGGGATTTTGATTGGGCTGCATGCGGAGGAGCTTATGCCGCTGTACCGCAGGACCGGGGATGCGGACTGGGGCAAATGAACCGGCGGTTAAGCGGGGCTGCAGTGCGGAGAGGGAATGGCGGTGGAGAAGGATGCCAGACAAGAAGGCGGAAAGGCGAATGCTGCACAGGAGCGGATCTGTATGCACGCTGAAGCGTACAGGAAGGTAAAAAATGAATTTTGCTGCTTGACACGGACATGATGTCGCACTCTATACTTTAGGAGTGGTCTCGGAAAGTAGGTGGATAAATCGACAAACAGGGGTAGCCAAGTAAAA
>OFHB01002242.1_pt1 | contig 10244 bp, 13 predicted proteins | sample 1521881 | NCBI WGS metagenome assembly OFHB01 (sample SAMEA3504090, study PRJEB24116) | mouse gut metagenome | biome: mouse gut; feature: mouse-associated habitat; material: faeces | place: Denmark | collected 2011
TATTGCGCAGGGTGGTGGATATACCGGATGTGGCTCTGTCCATGGAGACAGGGGAAGGGGCTTTCTCCAATAAACCGATTCCGGAATGGAACGTCAGGGCGTTTGAAGGATTTCCGGCGCTGCCCACGGAAAGCACCATCTATAAGATATTGCTGAGCCGTGAGGGAGAGACCATACAGCCGGAAGTGGAAAGGGCGCTGACGCCGGATACCTATATGACAGTGGCGGAAGGGAAGCTGATACAGGTCATGAGCACGGCCGCCACAAAATGGAACGGCATCCGGGCCATGCTGGAAGCGGCGGGAATCCACAACAGGGAAGCCATATATTTCGGTGACGACTATGACGACATCGAGGCCATAAAGAACTGCGGAACAGGCGTGGCTGTCTCCAACGCCATTGCCGAAGCCCTGGCCGCGGCGGACATTGTGGCGCAGAGCAATGACATGGACGGCGTGGCGCATTACATAGAGAAGAACCTGCTATGAAAAAGTAAGGCTGTCCAGGGCACGGGCAAGGAAAAGGGAGGTTAAGCATAATTTAATAGAATTTTGTATGCGTTATTGGTAAGGGAAGATAACAGTATGAAACAATTTGGTGAATTGTAAAATGAATAAAATACAACAGGAAATGAAGCTTTTCCATGACAAGATAGAACCAATACTTGAAAAAACATTTGTTGTCAAGGTTCAGTTCTTGGCTACGAGTTTTATTTTCGTAGCAAGGTTCAAATATATCTGAAATGCGTTTCTGCAATTCATTCAAAAAGCTTTCATTTTAGATTTGACTTTTAATAGTTAGTCTTTCTATACTCATTTTCACTTCAAATGTCGTTCCGCCCTGCTCATTTCCATGAACCTCAATCTTCCCGTCATGCGCCCGCACGATCTCGCGTACCATTGCAAGTCCAAGACCTACACCGCCAATTTTTCGGCTTCTTGACTTATCCACCCGGAAGAATGGTTCAAAGATCTGCTCTCGGAATGTCTCATCGATTCCATTTCCTGTATCTGCAATCGTCAGAACAACTTCTTTCCTCTTTCGTTCTGCCGATACCGTAACTTTTCCATCTGCATGGTTGTATTTAATCGCATTTTCAACAAGGTTATAAAGCATCCGATAGATCAGTATATCACTTCCTGTCAGCATCAGACCCTCGCCTGCATTCTCTTCTTTCTCATCTACTGTACTCTGCGATTTCTGTATCAGTGCAACACCTTTTTCCTGTGCCAACGGTTCCAGATCTGCCAGCACTTCCTCGATTAGTCCGCAAAGTTCGATCTTGTCATTGCGCGCTACTGTCTGTAACTCACTCATATCCAGAAGTGTTCTGACCAACTTGCTGAGACGCTCGTTCTGCTCTGTCACCATCTGGATCGTCTCTTGCGCCGCTTCCCCATTCTCCAGATTTTCTGACGCATGATAGAGGTCCAGTTGTGCTTGAATTAATGCCAAAGGAGTCCGCAGCTCATGCGCTGCATTCCCGGTAAACTGGCGCTGTGTCTCGAACGATTCCGACAGTCGCAAAAGCATCTTATTATAAGACGTACGAAGTATGTCCAACTCTGCAATCTTATTCTCTTCGATCGTATAATCCGTCAGGTTCTGTGCCTGTACTTTTTCAACTGTCTCAGAAAACTCTCTGAGCGGTTTTAATGCACGACCACTAATAAAATATGTCACCGCTCCACCAAGTAACGCTACAACACCTGTGATCAGTAGACTTCTGTTTCTATAATCGGATTTCGAATTATACACCTCCGTAGCAAATTGTGATGCAAAATTGTCCCACTCATTATCCGGAATCTCAATGTATAGTGCTTCCGGTGTTTTTCCCTGATCTGTAACTGTTTCCTGAAGTGTATCGATATAATAGACTCCATTCTTATATAAGAAAAATGTGAGGCATCCGCACAATACTGTGATCAACACTGTAGTAAGGATTGTCAGTCTCCACTGGAGTGATAATTTTCTCATGCTTTGCCATCTCCTCCTATCTTATAACCCTCGCCAATCCTATTTACGATCGGATCATAGCCAAGTCCCGCCTTGAGTTTTCTCCTCAGGGAAGACATATGCACACGAATAGAGCCGCTAAAACTATCCACAGAAGAATCCCAAACATGCTCAATCAACTCTTCCTGGCTGACCGGCCGGCCCTGATTCAGAAGAAGATACTCTAGAATCCCCTTTTCTTTTCTCGTCAACGCAACCGGATTCTCTTCTGCATACGCCACTCGTTCTCTTATATCAAATCGAATGCCGTTGCATTCCAGGCAGACATTTTTCTGTATGAATTTTCGTCTCGTCAGACTTCTCACGCGTGCCTCGAGTTCCTGCAAATGAAATGGTTTTTCCATATAATCATTCGCACCTACATCCAACCCTTCAACTTTATCTGCAATCTGACTTCTCGCAGACAAGATCAATACCTTTGTCTCTTCATCTTCTTTACGAAGTTCCCGAAGAATCTCCATCCCATCCACCCCAGGAAGATTAAGATCAAGCACGATCAGATCATACATTTCAGCATAAATCATATCCAATGCTTCTTCTCCGTCATTGCACACATCCACCTCATAGCCGGTCTGGTGCAGACTTTTCGCGATCATGTCACATAATTTCTTCTCATCTTCAACGACTAATAATCTCACTTTATTTTTCTCCATCTTCTTAACAGAAATTTTACACCTCCTATTGTATAATGCCAACATCGAAAAGTCAATAAACTGACTTTGAACATTGAAAGGAGCATTTTATGAAATCTGAAAAAGTATCACAGATTCTTTTACTTACAGCCGGTCTGGTTCTTTTCTTTGGCGGAATTTTCCGCGGCGAAGCCGCTGTAGTACTCAGCAAAGCAATAAAATTATGTATGGAGTGTGTCGGAATTGGATAAGAAAATAAAATCAAACAAAAACATTTTCGTCCGTTTCCGCGGATGGATTCAGGCCGCTGCAACACTGCTTACAAACATTCACATTCCGAATCTATGGAAAGGAAAAATTTATCAGGGAAATGTAAAGACAATGTGTGTACCCGGACTGAACTGCTACTCTTGTCCGGCCGCCACAGGTGCCTGTCCGATTGGAGCTTTCCAGGCTGTAGTTGGTTCCTCAAAATTCAAGTTCACCTACTACATCACCGGATTTTTCATCCTGTTAGGAGTTCTGTTAGGACGATTTATCTGCGGTTTCCTTTGTCCGTTTGGATGGTTTCAGGATTTGCTGCATAAGATTCCGGGTAAGAAATTTTCCACCGCAAAGTTGAAACCCCTACGGTATCTGAAATACGTGATTCTGGTCGTCTTTGTTATACTGCTTCCGGCATTTGTAACCAATTCACTTGGTATGGGAGATCCTTTCTTCTGTAAATACATTTGCCCACAGGGCGTACTTGAAGGCGCAATTCCTCTGTCACTTGCCAACTCAGGAATCCGTTCTGCACTCGGACATCTGTTTACATTTAAGTTCACAATCCTTGTGCTTTTTATCATCTTAAGCATCTTGCTTTACCGTCCATTCTGTAAATGGATCTGCCCACTCGGTGCCATCTATTCTCTGTTTAACAGAGTATCTTTTCTTAAGATTCAGGTGGATCACGAGAAATGTGTTGGCTGCCAGAAGTGTAGCCGTGTTTGCAAAATGGATGTCAATGTAGTAGACACACCGAACCATCCGGAGTGTATTCGCTGCGGAGAATGTATGAAAGCCTGCCCGACTGATGCAATCTGCTATCATTACGGATTTTCAAACAAGAAACAGGCTGACAATAAACTAAGATAAAATCAATAAAATGAAATTCGAAAGGAGCTTTAAAATTATGAAAAACAAATCAATCAAAACAAACTCAATGAAATTAAAAAAGGTAATCGCTGCATCACTTGCCATTTCCGTACTTCTTGCTTTCACAGGCTGTGGAAGCGCTTCCTCCTCAACAAACAATAAGAAACAGGAATCCACTTCCTCTGTAGATGCCGGAAGCACAGATGAACTGAACGACCTTTACCAGCAGGAAAATCAGCTTTTTGCTGATCACAAAGACGCTTGGGACAAAGTATTTGGTTTTATGAGCAAGAATACTGACGGTGATGCCATGAGTGAAAACTATGCAGACGTCCTTGCAAGTACAGTTGAATCTAATAAAGATTCCTTCTCAGAAGAAGAGTATGAAACTCTGAGCAAAGACATTGAGACGATCCGCGGCATCGAAGAAGAAATTGCAAAGCTTGAGAAAGAGATTGCTGCATCTGATTCCTCTGACAGTGCTTCCTCCAAATTAGATGAATCCGCAAGTGTGTTTCACAAGTTCAAAGGAAAAGATTTGGATGGAAATGATGTAGATGACAGCCTTTTCACTAATAACAAAGTTACAGTTGTAAACTTCTGGTTCAGTGGGTGCAAGCCATGCGTTGGAGAGCTTTCTAAACTGAATGAATTAAACGAAACACTCAAGAAAATGGGTGGCGAAGTTGTTGGTATCAATACAGACACTTTAGATGACAATCAGGATGGAATCAAAGAAGCGAAAGAAATCTTAAAAGCTCAAGGTGCTTCCTACAAGAATCTGACTTTCGATTCTGATTCAACAGTTGGAAAATACGCCGGCAACATTATGGCATTCCCTACAACAGTTCTTGTTGATAAAGACGGAAATATCGTTGGCGAGCCTTTGATGGGCGGAATTGACGATCAAGCAAACTACGATCAGCTGATGAAACAGATTCAGTCCGTAATCGACCAGAAATAATTTATCTTATAATTAAGGATTGTCAATTTTTACGTATAAATTTTGGAGAAATCTGTGGGTAGGGATGTATCCCCCAGTTTTAAGAAAAATGGATTAGATTATCAAAATATTGTTATTTTTGCAGGATATAATATCGATAGTCTTTCGTTAATGAAAAGTCTAATCCCCTAATGGCGGCTCTGCAAAGGAAATCAATGTGGTCAATATTTTCAATGTAGAAGGCGGAAAAGTTGTTGATTATGGAAAATATCAGAATATAAGAAATATGACTACCACGGATGAGGTGGATTATTCGGGTAATGCCGTGACAATCCATACGTCTGCTGAGAAACTTTATTATGAGGGGAAACTTGACAGTGTAGTTATGGGGTACATGACCTGACAGATGGAGCTGCCAAACTACAGGATGGCGCCTCTGCGTTAAAAGACGGTGGGAACAGCCTGCAAAGCGGAGCCGCAGAACTGCAAAATGGAGTAAACGAGTTAGATGAAGGAATTCATTCTTTGAATAGCGGAATAGGGCAAATGCAGGAAGCGCTGAATGCTTTAAATGGACAGTCGCCAGAACTTGTAAATGGCTCTTCTTCTTTTCGATCAGCACTTGGGAAACTGCAGGAAGCATTAAACAGTGTATCTGTAACAAGTGAAGATCTGACCGCATTGACAGACGCATCTTCTGCTATAAAGAGTGGAATTGATGATCTTGTTGCAGGGATCACTGCATTACAGGATAATATAAGTTTTAGCGCATATAAAGCGACCATGCTTCAGAATGGGTTAGATATTGATGGGCTTCGCCAGAAAAATGAAACAGCAATCGGAAATTTACAAGGACTGATCAGCAGCCTGTCCTCCCAGATTGAAAGTATGAAAAATGCAGGAATGGATACCGGAGACTTGGAAGCGCAGCTTGGGAGCCTTTCAGATATTATTGCATTGCTTGGCGCTAATAATGCAAGCATAGGAGGAACTGAAAGTTATCTATCAGCGATCAATTCTAACTTGTCTGCATTACTGCAGGGCGCAGCAGCTTTACAAGCGAATTATGGAGCCTTTGACAGCAAAATTGGAGAATTGGTAAATAAAATCGGAGGTCTGGCATATCAGATGTCGGAACTTTCCACAGCGGTAAATACATTGGTAACAGAGTATGAAAAGCTAGACAGCGGCATCAAACGATATACAGATGCGGTTGCAAAAATTGTTGCAAGTTATTCGCAGATTACTGACGGGGCTTCCAAGCTTGTTTCTGGGAGTGGTGCATTAAAAACCGGAAGTGATAGTTTATACAGCGGAACAGGAGAATTGCTTTCTGGTATTGTGGAAATATACAATGGCACAGGCACTTTAAAGGACGGCACAGGCACTTTAGATGAAGGGGTTGCGGAATTGATTTCTGGCATAGCGCAGCTTTATGACGGCGCAGGAGAATTGAAAGACGGAACCTCCGAAATGCGGGAAGAAACTGATGGCATGGATTCAGAGATTACAGATAAAATTGACGAATTGCTGGAAACTGTTATCGGAGGTGATTTGGAAGTTGTATCTTTTGTGTCTGATAAAAATACAAATATAGATAAGGTGCAATTTGTGATTAAAACAGGTGGAATCCAGATAGAAGAGATAGAAGAGGACAATGCCAAGGAAGCAAAGACTTTGAATATGTGGCAGAAATTTTTGAATCTGTTTGGCCTGTATGATGAGGATTGAAGCGCTAAGAGATAATTAATAACAAAATACTTTATGGAGGCTGTAGAATTTCGATGAGCTGAAATATTGGAGATAAGAAAGCCAGCAGACTTAATTCTATCTGCTGGCTTTCTTTCATATGGAAGCAAAATATATTTGATGTACTGAAAGGATTGAAAATGGTGTGGATTTACTGCTTATAAGATTAGAGAAAATAGATAATGATTTTTATGAGAGTTTAATAAAGTTCATATCAGATCATGGTTACTCACCCAAAGTAGTTGTTCGGAACACAGATATACTTTCGTTTCATGGACTGGAGATTATTTCGTCAAAACATCAGGTTCTCTTACATGATGAAGAAATTAAAATGACGAAAAAAGAATTTTATATTCTTGAACTACTGGCAAGGAATAAAGGGCAGGTATTTACGAAAGATCAAATTTATGACCAGGTTTGGGGAGAAAGCTATTTTTCTGACAGTAAAAATATCATCGCCTATATTAACAAAATCCGTAAGAAAATAGAACCAGACCCGGCTCATCCGATTTATATTCTGACTGTCTGGGGAATTGGATATAAATTCAATGAAAAAATAGAGTAGGCAGTGATGCATGAATTATATCATCATTGCTTATTTTATAATGTAAGAATACTATATGTAGGAAGGGGTGAGAAGATGAAAAACGAAATTACTGAAAAACTGGAATTGTTTATGCAGAATTTGCGATGTGAGGACATGAGCAGGGAAACATTGGTACATCTGGATAGCTGCAAGATAGAATCAGAAAAACTTGCAGAACTGGAAGAAGAATACAGGCAGACGATGATTGAATTAGAGGATTCATCCAGAGTCGTTTTAGAACGCTACACAGATCAGATGCAGTCAAAGGCTTTTGCAGAACAACAAGAGGCATATCTGCAGGGGATACTGGATGCTTTCCAGATTTTGTCTGGATTGGGGATTTTATCATCAAATCAAAATGTAGAAAAATTAATAGCACACCTAGAAAAAGACTCACCGAAATGAAAGGTGGGTCTTTTTTATAAGATGTCTCTTTCGAGAAGAATAAACAAATTCTATAAACAATCTATAATTTCTTCAATAAAAATTCTATTTTTCCATCTTATCATCTATTTTGTGAGAAGCATTTGTAAGGAGGGCTTCGGCAGTGGCGTGTAGCACAGACAGCATGTACTCGTCGCATCGGCTTAATAAGTTCAGCAGGGATTTATATGTAGGGTTATCAAGGTACTGCTCAGGCCATACATATTCATCAGCGGAGATATGGAGTGCCCACATAATCCTGCAGAACATAGGCAGGCTTGGCATACCCTTTCCGTTTTCTAAATTTTTGTAATATTGCGGATGGCAGCCAATCAGTTCGGCCACTTCTTCCTGTGTAAGCCGACGTTCGATACGCTTTTTCTTTATTAGTTCGCCAAATTTTGGATCAATTTCAGACATAATGTTCACCTCATATGATTTCTTTTTAGTAGTGTATAACAATACCTTTTAAATGTGAAAAGTGTAAAAGATGAATGTTTCGTAGTGTAATAGGCTACCAATCAAACGCTCAATACCTTTGTGGTTGTAAAAAAAATGCAATCACCAAAGGCTTATTTGGGTGTTTTTCTTATGCCTTTTGATTGTGTGGGAGTGGAAATGCACATAGAAGGGCATATTTTGGAAATTTGCTGCCGTTTCTGCCAGAACAAAGATGGCAGATGTTTTTTAGAAGCAGGCAGGGGTAAAAGGCAGGTAAATCTGTTAAAAAAATCTTTTTAAATCCTGTTTCCAAAGACACTCTTGAAAGTAGTGCATCAGAGTATGTTTATGTAGTTAAAAAGAATATCATCACAATAAGAATCGTCCGGCAGAGCTATATCTGTCCGGGCGTTTTTTATATATCTGAAAATTTTTTGAAAAATTTCTGGAAAGACCCGTTAAAACGGGCCTTCCCATTTGGGAGAAAGAATGAAGGGAAGTTTATGCCTTCTCTTTCTGCCAGTCGGAACGGGAAGGAGGTGAAATCGAATGGAACAATCTCCTTCTCAGGATGAATTGACGGTCATGCATCAGTTTGACCGTCTGTGCCAGTTAGCATTGGACGGCGAAGCGGCAAATTACTACCGGCATATGGAGTACCAGAGGAACCACGAAGTAAATTTTTCTGAAATGAAAGAAAAGGAACTGGACAGTATTTTTGTGATGGATGAATACAATTTAGACAGTTCGCATTTCCGGGTTCTTGGCTATGACATAGAGGTAAAAGACACGCTGCTTGTGGAAGCACTGCAGGCTCTGACAGAGAAAAAGCGGAATGTGGTCCTTCTGTCTTATTTTCTGGAGATGACGGATGCAGAGATCGCAAGGGAAATGAAGCTGGTACACAGCACGATACGGGAGCATAGGATGCGCTCATTAGAATTACTGAAAAAACTTATGGAGGAAAATATGGATGGAGCAGAAGAATAAGCGTACAGAAGAAAGAAATTTGCTGCCTTTTCATATTATTAAGGCGGCATCAGAAGGGGATGCACAGGCTATCCAGGCTGTATTGAAGCATTATGAGAGCTACATAGTGAAATTATCCACTAGAAAAATGTATGACGAGTTTGGGCAGACGCATTACTGTGTGGATGAATCATTGCGCAGACGGCTGGAAACAAAACTGATTGCTAAAACATTGGCTTTCCGCCCGGTTCCATATAAGGGCATACGAGCATAGAAACAGACTGGCCGTATTTTTTGTACCTTGAAAATTTCATATTGAGAATCCTGCAGGACGTATGAAACAGTTGAGCTATTTAATGAATGCGCCATGACTATCTGTATCTGAAACTTTACAACATCGTGTCGCAAAGTGGCGGATATTGAAAACGATGGAATGTTGATATAGACATTGAAGTAAAGGTACGAGCGATAGATATTTGATTATTGGCAAAGAGATAGGGACTTTGCGGCGATGATGCTGTTTCTGACAATGATACTTCCGGAGATAAGCTGATCCGGTCTGAAAAGATGGTGAAATTCCAATGGAGCTATACCCAATAGCCGCCTACAGGATTATTTATTAATAGTATGAGAATACTGGACAATCATAAAGAAATATACTGATTATAAAAGAAAGAACAGGAGAGAAAAATGGAACAAGTAGAAATTCAGAGAATGAAGAATATAGATGTTCGCACAGTACAAGCATGTGATTTAGTAAATATAGAAGACATAGAGGTAAATACAGAACTTCCAAAGGAAGAAAGATTGTTGGAGTTTATAAAGAAGGTAAAGAATCCATTTTGTTACATATGTAATGGAATGATAATAAAGACTTCATATTCAGATACAAAAGAGACTTTAGAAAACAGATTGGTGCAGCTATGTATTTCTATGGAAGGAAATTGAGTAATGCAGACCTTTCTATGGACATTTTTAATTCGGGATGATACAATTACTTTGGACGAAGCAGATCCCCAAATAGAATAGGTTTGACAGCAAACATAACTATTTGAGGTGATGATATGAATACAAATCTGAATACTGATGTTTATAATGCTGATGTCTATCTGCGCCTGTCCAAGGAAGATGGAGACAAAGAAGAAAGCGACAGCATTACAAATCAAAAAGAACTCATATTGGAGTATCTAAAATCTAAGCCAGAAATCAAAGTCCATGAAATCAGAGTGGATGACGGTTATTCTGGAGTCAATTTTGTTGAGGTAAGATAACGATACCTTTTTTGCAGAGGGTGTTATCTTACCTCTTTTTGATGTATGTTAGATAGCATAACTCTTTACGTCGGCTC
>OFHB01002244.1_pt1 | contig 10243 bp, 6 predicted proteins | sample 1521881 | NCBI WGS metagenome assembly OFHB01 (sample SAMEA3504090, study PRJEB24116) | mouse gut metagenome | biome: mouse gut; feature: mouse-associated habitat; material: faeces | place: Denmark | collected 2011
ATCCGACAGAGGAGCCAGAGCCGACAGATGGACCAGATCCGACAGACGGACCAAATCCGACAGAGGAGCCAGAGCCGACAGATGGACCAGAGCCGACAGACGGACCAAATCCGACAGAGGAGCCAGAGCCGACAGATGGACCAGATCCGACAGACGGACCAGATCCGACAAAGGAGCCGACACCGACGGATGAGCCGACACCGACAGAGGAGCCGACACCGACAGAGGAGCCGACACCGACGGATGAGCCGACACCGACGGATACACCAGAGCCTGGAGTACCTGTGGAGACTACAATGGATAAGCTTCTTGAAACAGTGCAGCGTGAGAGCGAGGGAACAACCATTAAGGCCAGCGCAGACTCAACAGGTAATATTCTTTCAGCGGATGTGCAGGCGGCTATCACTGGAAAAGATATCACAATAGAGATAACATTGGAAAACAATATTACCTGGATCGTAAACGGAAATGATCTTGCATCAGAGCAGCGTGAGGACATCAAGCTGGATATCGAATATGGCGAACCAAACGCTGTGGGGACGATACCGGAAGCTCTGCTTGGCAGTATGGGAGAAGCAGCTCCCTTCAAGGTTGTCGTGCTGGCCCATAATGGAACATTCCAGGGTAAAGTACAGCTGAACTTCCCTATGGGCACGGCAAATGCGGGCAAGCATGCAACGCTGTTCTACTATAATGAGGCAACGGGGGAACTGGAGGAACAGGGAGCCGTTGTGATAGACACGGATGGAATTGCGCAGTTCGAGTTTGAGCATGCGTCACAATATGTGATATATGTTGGTGAAGAAAAAGCAGAGCCGACACCTGTACCGGAGCAGCCGGAGGATGACAATAATGAGGAAGCATCTGTACCACAGCAGCCGAAGAATGACAATAAAGCAGAAGTGCCTGTATCACCCAAGACGGGGAATGGGGAAACTTCTGATATGACAGGGACTCTTGCAATAGCAGGAGGGGCAGTATTCGTAATTCTTGGAATCGCGGCAGCTCTCATCTTGAGACGGAAGAAGTTTCCGCATACCTGAGGACGGCAAAGAACCAAACTAAAAGCCATAAAGTAAGTGAATAAATCCCACCCGGGCCGGCACATGCTTTCTTAGTAGAAAGCGTCGGTCCGGGCAAGGGATTTTTTCTGTTAGGCAGTAGGCGGCTTTGCTTTAGAGCGCGGTATTGTCAGTGCTGTTTTGTGATGTAACGCTGTGGAATAAAAATCAGTATTTGTAAAACCGTCCAGGTTATGGTAAAATAAAACAACGTCTGCAGAGGCTTTGCCGCAGGACGGGGATACAAAACAATCAGGAGGTTATTACATGTCACAGAGAACCGATATTCATAAAGTACTGATTATAGGATCCGGTCCTATTATAATAGGCCAGGCCTGCGAATTTGACTATTCCGGTACCCAGGCCTGTAAGGCACTGAGGAAGCTGGGGTATGAGATTGTATTGGTGAATTCCAATCCCGCTACGATTATGACCGACCCGGAGATGGCAGATGTTACTTATATTGAGCCATTGAACAGGGAGCGGCTGGAGCAGATTATTGCGAAGGAACGTCCGGATGCGCTGTTGCCAAACCTGGGAGGGCAGTCGGGGCTGAATCTTTGCTCCGAGCTTGCCGGCGCGGGTATTTTGGAGAAATATAATGTTAAGGTAATCGGCGTTCAAGTGGATGCCATTGAGCGCGGTGAAGACAGGATAGAATTTAAAAAAGCCATGAATGCACTGGGGATAGAGATGGCCAGGAGCGAGGTGGCCTACACTGTGGAGGAGGGGCTGCAGATAGCGGATAAACTGGGATATCCGGTGGTTTTGCGGCCTGCTTATACCATGGGCGGCGCAGGAGGCGGCCTGGTATACAATCGGGATGAACTGCGCACTGTCTGTACAAGGGGGCTGCAGGCTTCCCTGGTGGGACAGGTCCTCGTGGAGGAGTCTATTCTGGGATGGGAAGAGCTGGAACTGGAAGTGGTACGCGATGCGGAGGGCAATATGATTACTGTCTGCTTCATCGAGAATATAGACCCCCTGGGAGTGCATACGGGGGATTCCTTCTGTGCCGCGCCCATGCTGACAATTTCCGAAGAATTGCAGAAACGCCTCCAGGAGCAGGCTTACCGCATTGTGGAATCCGTGCAGGTTATCGGCGGAACCAATGTACAGTTTGCCCATGACCCGGTGAGTGACAGGATTATCGTCATAGAGATTAACCCCAGGACATCCCGTTCTTCTGCGCTTGCGTCCAAAGCTACGGGATTTCCCATTGCGCTGGTGAGCGCCATGCTTGCTTCCGGGTTGACGCTGAAGGATATTCCCTGCGGAAAATACGGCACTCTGGACAAATATGTGCCGAGCGGGGACTATGTGGTGATTAAGTTTGCCCGTTGGGCATTTGAAAAGTTTAAGGGCGTGGAAGACCGGCTGGGTACCCAGATGCGGGCCGTAGGCGAGGTCATGAGCATTGGAAAGAATTACAAGGAAGCATTTCAGAAGGCAATCCGTTCCCTGGAAACCGGCAGGTACGGCCTGGGGCAGGTTCCGAATTTGGAGCAGAAATCCAGGGAACAGCTGCTGCGGATGCTGATTACCCCTTCCAGCGAGCGGCATTTTGTCATGTACGAGGCACTGAAAAAGGGGGCCTCCGTGGATGAAATTCACGAGATAACCCATGTGAAGAAATGGTTTATCCGGCAAATGCAGGAACTGGCAGAGGAGGAACTGGAGCTTGTGAAAGGCAGAGGGGTGCTTCCGGCCGACGAACAACTGGCACAGGCCAAGAGGGACGGCTTTTCGGACAAATATCTGAGCCTGCTGCTGGAGGTACCTGAGCAGGTAATCAGAGACCGCCGTATTGCATTGGGAGTGGAGGAAGCCTGGGAAGGGGTCCATGTGAGCGGCACACCGGACAGTGCTTATTATTATTCCACGTATAATGCCCCGGATAAAAATACAGTCCGCAGCGATAAGCCGAAGGTCATGATATTGGGGGGCGGACCCAACCGCATAGGGCAGGGCATTGAATTTGACTATTGCTGTGTCCATGCGTCCATGGCGCTGAAGAAGCTGGGCTTTGAGACGATTATTGTCAACTGTAATCCCGAGACGGTGTCCACGGATTATGATACTTCGGACAAGCTTTATTTTGAGCCGCTGACGCTGGAGGATGTGCTGAGCATTTACAAAAAGGAGCAGCCGGTGGGCGTCATTGCCCAGTTCGGCGGACAGACACCGTTAAATCTGGCGGCAGATTTGGAGAAAAACGGCGTACGTATTCTGGGCACGGCTCCGTCTGTGATCGATCTGGCGGAGGACAGGGATCTGTTCCGCGCTATGATGGATAAGCTGGGGATTCCCATGCCGGAGTCCGGTATGGCAACCACTGTGGACGAGGCGCTGGAGATTGCACACAGGATAGGGTATCCTGTGATGGTGCGTCCCTCCTATGTGCTGGGCGGGCGTGGCATGGAGGTGGTGTACCATGATGCCAGCCTGACCGATTATATGAAGGCTGCGGTGGGTGTAACGCCTGACCGACCTATTCTGATAGACCGTTTTTTACATCATGCAACCGAATGTGAGGCGGATGCCATCAGTGACGGCACCCATGCGTTTGTGCCTGCCGTCATGGAACACATTGAACTTGCCGGCATTCATTCCGGTGATTCCGCGTGCATCATTCCTTCCAGGCATATTTCAGAGGAAAATGTGGCCACGATTAAGGAGTACACCAGGAAGATTGCCGAGGAGATGCATGTGCAGGGACTGATGAATATGCAGTATGCCATTGAGAACGGCAGGGTGTATGTACTGGAGGCAAATCCCAGGGCATCGCGAACCGTTCCGCTGGTATCCAAGGTGTGTAATATCCGAATGGTGCCCCTTGCAACAGAGATTATTACGGCGGATATTACGGGAAGGCCCTCACCTGTGCCGGGGCTGAAGGAACGGGTTATTCCTTACTATGGGGTAAAGGAGGCGGTTTTCCCCTTCAACATGTTCCCGGAGGTAGATCCCCTTCTGGGACCGGAAATGCGTTCCACCGGAGAGGTTCTGGGCTTGTCCGCCACGGTAGGGGAAGCTTTCTTCAAGGCACAGGAGGCAACACAGACAAAACTGCCCTTAAGCGGCACCGTGCTTATCAGCGTAAACCGCAGGGACAAAGGGGAGGTTGTGGAAGTGGGTGAAGCCTTCCAGAGGGCAGGCTTCCAGATACTGGCCACAGGAAGTACCTGCGCGTTGCTTCGGGAAGCCGGCATTGAGGCAAAGTTGGTGAAAAAGCTTTATGAGGGAAGGCCGAATCTGTTGGATCTGATTACCAACGGAGAGGTGGATTTGATTATCAATTCCCCTGTGGGAGACGAAAGCGAATATGATGACAGCTATCTGCGAAAGGCGGCAATTAAGGCGAAGATACCCTATATGACGACCATTGCCGCAGCAGCCGCCACTGTGGAGGGAATTCTCCAGGTGCAGAAGGCGGGAAACGGCGAGGTACATTCTCTCCAGAAACTGCATGGGATGATTCAGGAAGTAGATTTCTGACAGTATGAAAGGATTATGATGGCGAGAAATGGCTTCGGTTTCTGTAAGGAAAGCGGGGCCTTTTCCTATGGGTTTAAAAAGCCGGTACAAACATCCCTCTACGCTCACGACAGATTTATGCTCATTTAAGAAAGAAACGGTCACAGGGAACAAAATGTCTTATAATGGGTTTACATCGAAAGGAGGAGCGCAGCTATGAAGAAGACAATACACATTACATTGTTGGAATTCGAAAAATTATGGAAGAAGAGGGAGTTCCAACTGGGACTGATTATGGTACTGGTCATGGGAGGAGGCATGGCATACGGGGCGTATACCTTTCCGGAGAGCTTTGGGGTACACAATGTAATCGCTTTTTTCGGAAACTTTTCCAGTATTCTGATCATGTTTTTGGCGGCAAAGAGCCTGGGGGAAGAATTTGATCTGAAGACAGCCACCTTTGTTTTTACCTCCAGAAGCAGAAGAATCCAGATAATCATGGCAAAAATCGGGAGCATAGCGCTGATGAGTATGGTGATCGGTTTCTGCGGCGGCATTTTATACGACGGGGCATGGATTCTCTGTCAACAGCCCTGGACCGCAGCCATGCTGCTTGGGAACCTGGGAAAGGAAATCCTGATCTACATGATTTACGGCTTTGCCATAGGCGCAACGGCAGTGATGATCACCTGTTTCCTGAACACCACTATTACGCCTTTTATTTACCTCATCATCCTGTTTTGGGTAATGCCAAGCGTTTTGCAGCTCATGGGACAGAAAATAGCGGCACTGGGAAAGGTAATGGATTATGTGCTGTTCTGCGTGTCCGATCAACTGCTGATGTACCAGGACTGGAGCATCAAAAATATAGCCGTGTTTCTGATCACGGGCATTGCCTTTTCCATGGTTGGCATGTTTGCCCTGCAGAAAAAAGATATTTAAAGGGCGGAACAATCCCCGGCATGCCGGTATGTCGATATCTGGTGTCTATGACCTTTTGTGCGGCAGCCCCGAAATCTGAACCTGCTGTACAAACAGGCCGTCCCTTACGGAAGTCTCGTGATAAATATGATCATACCGGTTCAGGATTTCGGATACATTGGAAAGGCCGATGCCGTGTCCGTTTCCCTTTGTGGTGACGCCCTTTTTCTGCATCTGGGCCACGGAAAGGCCTTTATCAACAAAGGTATTGGATATGATAAATACGGTGTCCCCATTCATTCTGCCCAGATGGAAATTCAGCACCGGACGGGCAGTTTCCAGACAGGCCTCCATGGCATTGTCCAGGTAAATTCCAAGCATCCTGGTGAGGTCAACAGGGTCCATGGCAATGGAATCCGGCTCAATTTCGTCCGGAATGTCGATGGTCACCTGGATATCCTGATTCACCGCCAGGAGCAGCTTGGTATATAAAATACTCTTCAATTCCAGGATTTTCACACGCAGTAAGTTGTTCAGTGCGCCGTTTTTCTGGGTGAGATTTTTCTGCATAGGCAAGATGGAGTCATAGAAAAACTTTTCCAGTTCCTCATATTTTTTCTCATCGATATAGGCGGCCAGGGAGGCCATGATATTGATGTAGTCATGCTTGAAAGCCCGCAGGTTGTCATAGACGATTTCCAGATTTCTGGTGTACTCATTCAGGCTTTCCAGATATTCCACCTTTTTCCGGGCTTCATAGCTTTTTCTGGTGGTGTGCAGCACGATAAAGATCATACTGACCGTAAACAGAAAGTATAGCACCAGAGAGGAAACCATTAAGAAAAACTCTTTCAGTGTAATCTCTATGTGGTCAAAAAAAGAAGCCATGGTGAAAATCATAAATGCGCAGAGAAAAAGGGTTAAGATCACCAGGGCAAAGATTTTTCTGTCCTTTTTTTCAAAAATATGGATCAGATACCGCTGAAAAAGCCTTCTGACCAGATACAGAACAGGGACGGAGACCGCTATGGTAAAGAGCGTAAACAGGCTCATGAGACGAATATCGGCATTGAATTCCTGGATGGAGATTTCCCGCACAAGATTGGCGGAAAACAGCAGCAGATTGACGGTGATGGAGTTTAAAATATAACCCAGGGGAATATAAAAGGCAGTGTAGTATTTCCCGGTAAATCTCATCAGCAGAACAGAGTTTACAGCCAGTGCAACAAGCAATAAGACAGAAATGCCGGAAGCATACTGGAGGAAAAAAAGCCCTGAAAACAGGAAAAAGAAAAGGGGATATTTTTTCAGGGGCAAATGCGGGTGGACCAATACAAACATGTCACAGATCAGCATAAACGCGCACAAGATGGAGGAGACCAGATAAATGGTATTCATAAAAAAACGCCTTCCTTCAGCATTATTTTTGTCTTTTTTTCACCTGGGAAATCTGAACCTGTTGTACAAACAGGCCGTCCCTTACGGAAGTCTCGTGATAAATATGATCATACCGGTTCAGGATTTCGGATACATTGGAAAGGCCGATGCCGTGTCCGTTTCCCTTTGTGGTGACGCCCTTTTTCTGCATCTGGGCCACGGAAAGGCCTTTATCAACAAAGGTATTGGATATGATAAATACGGTGTCCCCATTCATTCTGCCCAGATGGAAATTCAGCACCGGACGGGCAGTTTCCAGACAGGCCTCCATGGCATTGTCCAGGTAAATTCCAAGCATCCTGGTGAGGTCAACAGGGTCCATGGCAATGGAATCCGGCTCAATTTCGTCCGGAATGTCGATGGTCACCTGGATATCCTGATTCACCGCCAGGAGCAGCTTGGTATATAAAATACTCTTCAATTCCAGGATTTTCACACGCAGTAAGTTGTTCAGTGCGCCGTTTTTCTGGGTGAGATTTTTCTGCATAGGCAAGATGGAGTCATAGAAAAACTTTTCCAGTTCCTCATATTTTTTCTCATCGATATAGGCGGCCAGGGAGGCCATGATATTGATGTAGTCATGCTTGAAAGCCCGCAGGTTGTCATAGACGATTTCCAGATTTCTGGTGTACTCATTCAGGCTTTCCAGATATTCCACCTTTTTCCGGGCTTCATAGCTTTTTCTGGTGGTGTGCAGCACGATAAAGATCATACTGACCGTAAACAGAAAGTATAGCACCAGAGAGGAAACCATCAAAACGTATTCCCTGTGCGTAATCTCTATGTTGTCAAAAAAAGAAGCCATGGTGAGAAGCATAAATGAGCAGAGAAGCAGGGTCAGGGCCAGTAAGGCAACCAGTTTTCGGCTCATTTTTTCAAACGTGGCTATGAAATACTTCTGCAGCAGCCGTCTGATCAGATACAGAACGGGGAAGCTGGCCATCATCGTGCAGATATGATACAGCAGCATTACAGTCAGGTCAGAATTGATGTCTTTCACGGAGATGTTCCCGAACAGATTCAACAGCAATCCCACCATATTTCCGAAAACGCAGCTTAAAATATAACCTATGGGAACGTAAAAAACAGTGTATAATTTTCCGGTAAACTTCGCCAACAGGACAGAATTTACCGCCAGTATCACAGGCAGCAGGGGATAAAAGTTTAAATATATCATACAGTAAAAAAGTATGGATAACGAAAAAAAGAAAACGGGATATTTTTTTAGGGAAAGCAGCGGGTGGGTCAGTATAAAAATATCACAGGTTATCAACAGCGCTATCATTGCGGAGGCAGTCCAATACAGCAGTTGCATATCAATCTCCTTGAACGTTCTACGGTCATGCAGTGGGGTTCCCGCCAAGGTTCTGCAGGGGACACAGAGCTGCCGCTGCGTTTACTTGATAAGGCGGGTGCAAACCCAACGCCAAGATTTCCGGCGAATCTTGGCGTTGGGTTTATTATACTGCAATGGGGAGAAATTGGCAAGAAAAAACAGTTACGACGGAAAATGGGGCATTTACGACAGAAACGGGAAAACGGGGATTTTTGCGCTATAATGAAACTTAGATGATGAAACAGGGATCATAGAATCAGGATGATAAAACCTGGATTATGGAACCTGGATTATGGAACCTGGATTATGGAACCTGGATGATAGAATCAGGATGATAAAACTTGGATTATGGAATCAGGATGATAGAACCTGGATTATGGAATCAGGATGATAGAACCTGGACCATAAAATCTGGGTTATAAAACCAGAGGGGATGCCGGGATCTGAATCTTGTTTGAAACTTGTCAAAAAAGAAAGTACGAATTACAGGAGGCGCAGCGTGAAAGGGAATCGTGTGTTGAGAGTGAACAATGTGAGCAAAAGGGCAAAGGACTTTCAGATTTTAAATAAAGTGTCTTTTGAGCTTGGCAGCGGGGAGATTGTGGGGCTGATCGGGCCAAACGGAGCCGGGAAAACCAGTATCATGAAAATCCTGGTGGGATTGACCAGAAATTATACAGGGGAGGTGGATTTAAGCGGCGTCAGGGATATTGGCTGCATGATTGAAACACCCAGTTTTTATCCGTACAACACGGGATATCAGAATTTGATGTACTTTGCCGGATTGAACGGTGTAGGAAAAAAGAAGGTAGAAGAATTACTGGAACTGTTGGGGCTGAAGGATGCTGCACATAAGAAGGTCAAAACCTACTCCCTGGGCATGAGGCAGCGTTTGGGAATTGCCCAGGCGTTATTAAAGGATCCGGATGTCCTGGTACTGGACGAACCCACCAATGGACTGGACCCGGAGGGGATCTACGAAGTCCGTGAATATATCCGGAAAATCGCGGAGGAAAAGCACATCACCGTATTGATTTCAAGCCACCTTTTGGGGGAACTGGAAAAAATGTGCCACAGGGCAATCATCATCAAAAATGGGGAAGTCATCCGGTTTATGGATTTGGACGGGGACAGCAGAGAAAAACAGATTACCTATGTAGTGGAAAGCCTGGATGCGGAAAATGCCCGGAACATTCTCCAGGACAACGGATACGATGTGGCTTCCCGGGAGGGGCAGGCGGTGCGGATCCGGATTGGGACCAGTGAAAAGAAGGATGTGGCAAAGTTACTGGCGTCCCGCAATGTGGTATTGACAGGGCTTTACGAGGACAGCGAAACCCTGGAGGATACCTTCCTGGAGCTGATGAAAGAGTAAGGTCATAACAGTTCAGACAGGGCGCTGAACTGTTACTTAAGGTCACTGTTTAAGGGCATCACATTGCTGTGAGCGGCGAAGCCGGGAACAGGAACAGATTAAGGCAAAATGCATAACTGTCTGAAACGGGAGGGGTCAGCTGACTGCTTTCGTTTTAGCGAGTCCGGGTTGGATTTTATTGGCAGATGGATGTTGTTTCTGGGAGGACCTGCGGGAGCGTGTCCGAGGGGGAATGACGGTCAGCCGACTGCTTTCGTTTTGGCGAGTCCGGGTTGGTATTTCCCTTGGGCGGGGGCGGATTCCCCTGTTGACAAGTTTATGGCATTTCGTGTAAGATCAAGAAAAGAAATGTCTCCGGACAGCCGGCAGGCCTGAATTTCCAGATACGCTCTATGGTAAGGAGAGAATGCAGTATGTTGAAGATTTATATATGTGAAGATATGGAAGCGGAAAGAGACAGAATACAGCAGGTGATTGAAAACATTGTCCTGATGGAAGACCTGGACATGGAGCTTTGCTGTGTCTCCGAAGATCCCCACAGCATCCTGGATAAAGTGAAGAAAACGGAGGAGGTGGGAATCTATTTTCTGGATATTGCCCTGGGCACGGATATGACGGGACTGATTCTGGCGCAGG
>OFHB01002248.1_pt1 | contig 10233 bp, 7 predicted proteins | sample 1521881 | NCBI WGS metagenome assembly OFHB01 (sample SAMEA3504090, study PRJEB24116) | mouse gut metagenome | biome: mouse gut; feature: mouse-associated habitat; material: faeces | place: Denmark | collected 2011
TTCTCCCGCTATTTTATTTCGCTTCCTTTTGCTGTTTTTATTCGCTGGATGACAGCATACCCGATAGACAGAACAGCAATTTTTCTGTCACGTTCGGCCCTATAGCCCAATCCATAACCAGCGGTTTCCCCGGCATACAAATCTTTTACCAGCGCAACACGTGCCTTCACCGACAGAACAGGCCGTAAGTTGATCCGACAGCTTTCCATATCTGTTCCTTGGCTCAACACACCGTAAAGGGCAATTCCTACCCTGGCGTAATCTCCGGCCAGCTCCGGGTATTGAAGCAATCCATCGCTGGACAGCAGGTGGATTTTGCCGCAGTTAAGGCCCCGCTTATTCAAATCGCAGATCACGCGGTCGAAAGCCGCCGCCTGTCCCATCGTGAATTTTTCCTTTTCTGCTGTCCGCACATCGGCGGCGCACAAATGGGTAAAAATACCCGTTATAACAAGATTTCTGTAATTAAACACACGGGCAATTTCTTCTTTTCGGTCTGCGGGTATTCCCAATCGGTGCATACCCGTGTCAATTTTCAAATGGACTTTGAGCTTCTTCCCGTAGGTGTTCAGCAACCGGGCATAGGATATATCAACGACTGTTTGTGTCAGCCAGTATCTTCGCAGCATATAAAACTGTTCCGGGTGGGTATAACCCAGCACCAGGATTTCCCCTTTGATACCGCCCCGCCGCAGTTCCGCCCCCTCCGTCACGGTTGCAACACAGAAAGCCATGATACCCAGGCGGTTCAGTTCTTTCGCAATCAGCACTGCTCCGTGTCCATAGGCGTTGGCCTTGACCGCTGGCATAAGGGCGCAGCCCTCCAGGAGTATGGAGCGTAGCTGCTGGACATTGTGGCGCAGCGCGGCCCGATCCAGTTCGATCCAGGCCCGTCCAGTTTGAACAGGACGGGGCGGCTGGAGCAGTAATATCATCTGTGACAGCAAAAAGCTGGATACCAAGACCAGGATAAAAAGCACAACTGTATTTTCTACCAGCAGGCCGGTCAGCCCAACTATCTTTGCCGCCCCACGCACCAGCACAAGACACCAGGGATGGATCAGGTACACCACTGTGGTCAACTGGCGTAAGCTGCGCCGCTCCCCCTGATTGGCCTCCAACAGCAGAGAAAACAGGAATATCATCAGGAACGGAAAGAAGAAATACATACTGTCGTGTCTTTGAATGCCTGACCGATGGAGTAAAAGCGCCTCCACGATCAACGCGGCCAAAGAACACAGAAGCCCAATAACAGAAGTTCTCCGGCTGAATACGATCCCTGCCGCCCCCATCAGGAGAAACAGCGGCACATAGAAAAGCCCGTTTCGGGTGTAGTCAAACACCTGGAAGATACCATTGTAAAGGGTAGAAAGAATGGGGATGCCTGACACAAGGCCGTAGTAGCTCTCTCCGCCCAGCCCGATCAGATACAGCGCCCCGGCAATCGGGATCGCCGCCTGTGGCTTGAAGCGGCTCAGATAATAGGCGATGGGCGTACCCAGCAGCAGGGCGGGGAGATACCACAGGTGATAAAAGCTGCCGTCAAAAATCACCCGGCGAAAAAAATCCAGCGATAGCTGTCCGGCGTAGTAGTTCAAGGGCAGGTACAGCAGTACTCCCACACCGTAGAGCATCGCCGTCTTTGTCAGAAATTTCCCGGTAGAGCGCCAGTTCCCACGGGCCAGAAAATAGCCGCTGACCATAATAAAGAATGGGACAGATACCCGGCGCAGGACGGTCAGCACCCAGAGAAATTCGCCGTCAGCGGAGCGGGTGTGATTGGCTACCACAAGGATCACGGCAATCAGCCGGAAGTCGTCTAAAGCTGGAAACCTTTTCGCCGTCAGGCGGGAGGTGCTTCTGACCGTCATGGTTTCACCGCCAGTTCGATCAGGGAAGAAATGACCTGTTCAAAGGACATCCCCGCCGCCTTCATCATGTTGGGGTAGCGGCTGTGGGCAGTGAAGCCGGGGATGGTGTTGACCTCATTGAAGATCAGCTTGCCATCCGGCGTCAAAAACTGATCCACACGGGCAAAGCCCTGACAGCCCAGCGCCCGGTATATCCGTTTGGCGTTGGCCTTGACCTGCTCCCGTTGCTGAGCTGAGATGCGGGCAGGTACATGGATGGCGGAGGTTTCCAGGGTATACTTTTCTGTGAAATTGAAGAACCCTCCAGTCAGCTCGATCTCGTCCGGCTCACCCACCGTCAGCACCTCATTTCCCAGGACGGCACAGCCCACCTCAAAGCCTGGAATAGCTTCTTCCAAAATAACATGGTCGTCATATGCAAAGGCCAGCTCCAGGGCGGCAGGCAGTTGGCCCCGCTCCAAGACCTTTGTGATCCCGTAGGAGGACCCTGCCTTCACCGGCTTTACATAGAGGGGATAGCCCAGGGATTCCGCGAATGCCTCCGCCTCCTCCAGAGCGGTGTGCCGTTCCATCACAAAGTGCCTGGGCACCCGCACTCCCGCAAGGCTTACCAGCTTGTGGGCCCTGTCTTTGTCCATTCCCAGCGCGGAGGCCAGGGTGCCGCAGCCTGCAAGGGGGATGCCTGCCAGCTCCAGCAGGCCCTGAATGGTGCCGTCTTCACCGTTTTGACCGTGGAGCACCGGCAGCGCCGCGTCCACCGGCACACGTTCTAAATCTCCCTCTTTCAGCAGGATCAGGCAGCGATCCCCCCGGTTGGGAGAGACGACAACGGGAGTACAGTCCTGGGGATTGTGCCAGGTGTCATTGAGCAGTTTTTCCACCGGACCTCTATAGTAGTACCAGCAGCCCTCCTGGGTGATGCCCACCATCAGGGGATTGTATTTATCCCGGTCCAGGTTGAGCACCACGCCGGAGGCGGAGGAGAGGGATACACTGTATTCCGGAGAACAGCCCCCGAAGAAAACCACCACATTTATTTTTTCCATAATTCTAATCCTTTCTTGAGCGTTAATTTTTCCCTGTTTGACTTATCTTTTATAGGAATGTTTTCATCTCTTTATCCTACAACCAAAGCGGGAAAAAGTAAATAGCAGGAAGTTTAAGATTTTTTTTATGATTATATTTTCCTTATTTTACACTTTGCCGGAGATAGTATGCTATAATTTACGAGGAGACGGGGTAAAGAACCTGTGGATTCTCTCCCGGCGGACAGGAGGACGGATATGAAATTCAGAACCAGATTACAGCTGACTTTTATTACGATTATAATACTTCCCCTGGCCCTGACAGCCCTGGCGTTCTGCGGCATCGGGCTTTCCCTTATGGATGCGCAGAAGGGCTTTCCCATCGAAGAAATCGACTACGAGACCATGACGGAAAATATCCAGGAGGTGGTGGACGCCACGGACAGGGTGTTTTCCCGCCTGCAGCAGCAGGCCTGGGAGGATCCTTCCCTTCTGGCAGACAAGAGATATCTGGAGGAGGTGAATTCCAGGATTGCCAAAAGAACCACTTACATTATTGTGAGAAAAGGGCAGGAGCTGTATTACGCCGGAAATGAAGATGCGGCGGACGCCATATTTTCCAGGCTCCCCGGCTTTGGGGAACGGGAACAGCCGGACAACTCCGGGTTTTTCTTCAATGACCTGGACAAATATGTGAAACAGCTTGATTTTCTCTTTCCGGACGGCAGCCAGGGCAGCGCCTTTGTAGTGACCAAGGTCAATACCCTGATATCCAGACAACTGCTGGTTGACATGTTTGTGGCCATTGTTCTGATTCTGATTTTCACCAGTCTTATGCTGACCTGGTGGATTCACAGAGGTGTGTTCACGCCGGTGAATGAGCTGAATGTGGCCATGCGCAAGATCAAGGAGGGAAATTTTGAGTACTGTCTCCAGACGGATGCCCGGGGAGAGATCGGAGACCTGTACCGGAACTACGAGGACATGCGGCTGCGGCTGAAAGAGTCCACCGAGGAGAACCGGGAGAGCGAGAAGCAGAACCGGGAACTGGTCAGCAATATTTCCCATGACCTGAAGACTCCCATCACTGCCATCAAGGGCTATGTGGAGGGGATCATGGACGGGGTGGCGGACACGCCTGAGAAAATGGACAAATATATCAAGACCATTTACAACAAGGCCAATGATATGGAGCGGCTGATCAATGAGCTCACCTATTACTCCGGGATAGACAACAACAGGATCCCCTATAATTTCCACCGGATCAATGTGGAGGATTATTTTGGGGACTGTGTGGAGGAGGTGGGGCTGGATCTGGAACAGAAAAATATCGTGCTCAACTACTCCAATCTGGTACAGCCTCACACGGTGGTGATTGCTGACCCGGAACAGATGAAGAAAGTGATCAATAATATCATCAGCAACAGTGTAAAATATATGGATAAACCTCATGGGATCATAGATATCCGCATTATGGATGAGGGGGAATCCATCCGCATTGAGATTGAGGACAACGGCAAGGGCATAGCCCAGAAGGATCTGCCCAAAATCTTTGAGCGGTTCTACCGCACGGACACTTCCCGCAATTCCGCTCAGGGAGGCAGCGGCATAGGACTTTCCATAGTAAAGAAAATTATTGAGGACCACGGGGGCTATATCTGGGCCACCGGCAATGAAGGAGAGGGCACCTGTATCCATTTTGTGCTGAGAAAGTACATCGAGCTTTCGGCCGGGGAGTGAGGCCCTTGAAAACAGGTTTTGGGAACATGATTCAGACATATCCCGAATGGACAGGGAGGTCTGTTGGAAATAAAGAAAGGCAGGTTCATTGAGATGAGCAGGATTTTGATTATTGAGGATGAGGTTGCAATTGCAGACCTGGAGAAGGATTATCTGGAGCTGAGTGATTTTCAGGTGGACATCTGCAACACCGGGGACGGGGGTCTGACCATGGCTTTGGAAGGGGAGTATAACCTGGTGGTTCTGGATCTGATGCTGCCCGGCATGGATGGTTTTGAGGTCTGCCGGAAGATTCGGGAGGAGAAAAATATTCCTATTTTAATGGTGTCGGCCAAGAAGGACGACATAGACAAGATCAGGGGCCTGGGCCTGGGGGCGGACGACTATATGACGAAACCTTTCAGCCCGAGTGAGCTGGTGGTGAGGGTGAAGGCTCATCTGGAGCGCTACAATAAATTAGTCGGAATTGCAGTTAAAGTGGAAAATGAGGTGATCACCACAGGCGGTCTTAAGATTGACCGGACGGCCAGAAGAGTTTATGTGGATGGCGTGGAAAAATCTCTGACCACTAAGGAATTTGACCTTTTGTTTTTCTTGGCCAAGAACCCCAACCATGTTTTTTCCAAAGAAGAACTTCTTGAAGAGGTGTGGGAGCTCAGCCCGGTGGGGGCAGATATCGCCACAGTGACGGTGCACATTAAAAAAATCCGTGAAAAAATTGAAAAAGATACCCAGAATCCGCAGTATATTGAGACTGTGTGGGCAGTGGGATATCGTTTTATTGTAAAGGAATAATATTCAGCCCTTTTTGACAATACTATTATGGAGGCCTGCGGTTTTCAGCCGGGTCTTACGTACAAATGGTATTGTGAAAGGGGATAAACATATGAGATATAACGGAAGATGGAGAAACCTTCTAATCATTCTGGGAACTTCCGGAGTAGTATATATCAGCTTTTATTATCTGCTCCCTCTGGTAGTTCCCTTTGTATTTGCTTTTGTATTTGCCAGAGCCATTCGTCCGGTGGTTGAAAAGCTACATAGATTCAGCCATATCAATGAAAAAGTGTGCACGGTGCTGATCGTGGTGCTGATGTTAGGGGCAGCAGGATGTTTTCTTTTCTATATCGGATATATCTGTATCGGCCAGCTGACAGAGATGTTAAGACATACCCCTGCCCATATGGGGGGCTGTATGCAGTTGTGCCGGCGAGCCTGCACCGGCATGGATAATCTTCTGGGTCTGGGTGCCGGGGAATCCTATGCCTGGGTGGAAGGATGTATTTCTAATATGGATGCGCAGATATCTTCCACCTATATTCCGAAACTTACGGGATATATTCCTGGCATGCTGGTGACGCTGGGAGAGTGGGGCGCCGGATTTGTTGTATTTATCATGGCAACTCTGCTGATCTCTTTTGACCGGGATAACGTATTGCGCTACCGCAGCCTTATGCCTTATATCCGCCGGCTGAAAGAGACGGGTTTTGCCTACCTGAAAGCCCAGGGTATTATCATTTTTATCGTGGCGACAGTGAGTGCACTGGGGCTGTATATTATGGGAAGCAATTATGCAATTCTTTTCGGTATCGTGATCGGAGTGGTGGATGCTTTTCCGGTGATGGGAAGTGGAAGCATTTTTGTTCCCTGGGCCGTGTTCCAGCTGGTGCAGAGGGACTATTATCAGGGGGCAGTGCTTCTGACGCTTTATGTGATCACCATGTTGATCCGAGAGATCATGGAACCCCGCCTCATGGGAAAAGAATTGGGGTTAAAGCCTTTATACATGCTGATATCCGTCTATGTGGGGATCAAATTGTTCGGCATTGGGGGTATTCTTCTTGGGCCCATTGGCCTCACGATTTTAAAGACTACGGCGGAAACAAGTATAACATCTTCAAGATAGGCTGAATTTCCTAAAATTTCGTTTGTGTCCAGGCATACATCCACTTTCTCCTTCATAGAATGATAAAGCATAAAGGAGGGGTATCAGTGGAGGATAGACAGGAATCTGCAATCGCAGCCTATGATCTGGCGGTACGAAAAAGGTACCGTTCCCGTGGAGGGTGGATGCTGGAGACGAATACAGGACTGAAACTTTTGAGAGAATATGAGACGATCAGTGGTCATTTTGCTGTAGAAAATGAAATAAAAGATTTTCTTGTCCAACAGGGTTTTACCCAGGTGGATCAGGTAATTCCAAACCGTGAGGGGATGCTGGTGACAGAACTTGAATCCGGAGAGAAATATGTCCTCTATCAGTGGTTTGCTGGGGAAGAATGCAATCTGAAAGAAATAAACTGCCTGATGGCGGCGGGTGAAAATCTGGGAAAGCTTCACAAAATGCTTTCGGATTATCATAGGAAACAGGAAGAGCCGCAGGAGAAGACGGAACAGCAGGAAGAACGCTGGGGACTCCTGGAGCAGTTTCAAAAGCATAACCGTGAATTGAAGAAGGTAAAAAAATTCCTGCAGGAAAAGAGCCAGAAGACGGATTTCGAGATTTATTTGATGAAGCATTATGATTATTTCATGAATAATGCCTTGCAAATTACAGATGAATTGCGTTATTATGCCTATGAGGGAGATTCTTATGCGTTTCCGGTCGTCTGTCACGGGGATTATCAGTATCACAATATTCTGCGGACAGAGACGGGCAATGTGCTCATTAACTTCGAGAAATGCGTGAGAGATTACCCGGTGCGGGACCTGTACCTGTTCCTGCGCAAACTTCTGGAAAAAAATAATTGGTCGCAGGCACTTGGGAATTTGCTCCTGGAGAGTTATAATAAAGAGAGGAACCTGACAGACAGGGATTACAGGCAGCTGTATTACCGGCTTGCGTACCCTGAGAAATTCTGGAAGATCGTGAATTTCTATTATAACACGGGCAAGGCATGGATCCCCGGCAGGAATATGGAGAAGATCGAGAAACTGTTTGCCCAGGAACGGGAGAAACAGCTTTTTCTGGAAAATATATTCAGGAAATAAATTTTGGCCGTGAGTGCGGAGCCAGCCGGATAACAGGCGGGATACGATTACAGCTGACAGCCAGATCAGAAAGGATAAGGACGAAAAATGCACGGAAGAATTTCAAAGGCGCTGACGGTTATCACGATATTTGCGTTGCTGGCCACCGGATGTACTTCACAGGCATACAATATCGGTATGGCCAAGGACAAGGAGCATAAAGTCATTGATACGGGATTCAGCGCAAGTACGGTGGGAAGTTATGACTCGGCGGATACGGCGGTTGTTATGACTGTAGATCAGGATAACAGCGGTATTATTTTCATGAATATGGATACGGGCAGGCAGTATACGCTGTACTATGACGGCACGACCTATGTGACGGATAAGTACGACGGGCCGATGAGCATTTCCCAGATTCGGGCAGGGGACGTGGTGGACGTGAACTTCCTGAAAGGAAAAAGGCAGATCGCCAGTATCAAACAGTCCCCCGATGCATGGGTATATGACAGTATTGATAATTATGATCTGGGCGGTCTCAATAAGACGGCCAGCATAGGCAACAGCACATATTCCCTTCCCGATGAGGCGGTGATCCTTTCAGAAGGTAAACGTGTGGAGGCGATGGAGATCGTATCCCAGGATCTGGTGACGATCCGCGGTATCGACCGCAAGATATACAGTGTCAATGTGGAGAGAGGACATGGTTATCTGCGGCTGCGCAACGAGCAGGCGCTGATCGGCGGCTGGATCGAGGTCGGCAATAAAGTGATCCGGGAGATATCGGAGGATATGCTGCTGGTCGTTCCGGAGGGAAGTTATCAGGTGGCCCTTTCCAACGGCGGTGTCAGCAGTATCAAGGATGTGGTGATCGAAAGAGACCGGGAGACAGTACTGGATGTAAGCGATATCGAGATCGTACAGGATAAGACCGGCAGGATTCTGTTCACTGTAAATCCGGCGGGTGCGGATGTGAGCATAGACGGTGAACTTACGGATATCAGCAGTCCGGTGGAACTGCCTTACGGAATCCATAAGATTCATATGGAAGCAGACGGATATGATTCGCTCACGAAGTATATTCAGGTAGGTTCCGAATACGCCAAAATTTCCTTCGAGCTGGAGGAGAAAAAGGAAGAAGAGGCGCCAACGATCAGCGGCAACGATTTGACAGTACCGCCGTTGGAAGAGAAAGAAATCCCGGAACTGGAATACGCACCGGTGAAAGATCCGGAACCTTCCGTCAGCGATAATACGATCAGCGCGACCAAGAGCAATAAAGTGTATATTGATTCTCCGAAGGGCGTGGAAGTTTATCTGGATGGTAATTATGTAGGCATCGCTCCGGTGAGCTTTAAGAAGAATGCAGGAAAGCATACGATCACATTGGAGAAGAGCGGTTATAAGAAGAAGAGTTATACGATCTACCTGTATAATGACGGGGAAGATGTTACGTATTCCTTCTCGGAGCTTGAGAAAGATGAGCCGACGAAAGAACCTTCTGTCAGCGGGAATGATGTGGATAAGCATAAGCATGAATATGCAGAAAAAATAACCAAAGCGCCGACTTGCGTAGACAAAGGTGAGAAGACCTTTAAGTGTGAGTGTGGCGACAGCTATACGGAAGAGGTGCCGGCAAAGGGACACGAATTTGTAGATGGTGAATGTACGGTCTGCCACGAGAAAGAACCGGAACATGAGCATGAGTATACGGAAGAAATAACCAAAGAACCAACCTGTACAGAAGAGGGTGAGAAGACCTTTACATGTGAATGTGGCGACTCCTACAAAGAGCCAATTGAGAAAACGGCACATGAATATGAAAATGGAGAATGTAAGAATTGCCATGAAGAAGAACCGGGCGAAACGGATCCTCCGACAGATCCGGGCAAACCAGACCCTCCGACAGAACCAGGAGAGCCGGGTGAACCAGATCCTCCAACGGATCCAACAGTCAGTGGCAATACAGTCAGCTGAAATGACGAATCGGTGTGAAATACTAAAAGTTACAGCAAAGGCAAATAAGGAAACCTAGATAAATGCAAAACAACAAAAAATATACATACCAAAACTTTCTGGAGATCATCAAAACGCTCCGGGGAGAGAACGGCTGTCCCTGGGACAGAGTACAGACCCATGAAAGCCTGAAACCGTGTATGATGGAGGAGGCAGCAGAGCTGCTTGCCTCCATCCGCATTTATGACCAGACGGGCAATCCCGAGAATATGCGGGAAGAGCTGGGGGACGTGCTTTTACAGGTGGTGATGCACGCACAGATCGCAGCGGAGGAAGGGCTTTTTACGATGGAGGACGTCGTGGATGAAGTGAGCCGCAAGATGATCCGCAGGCATCCCCATGTGTTCGGGACAAGCAGTGCCGAAGACGCCGAGGAAGCGCTCACCAACTGGGAAGAGATCAAGAAAGAAGAGAAGAAGGACAAGGAATGGATCCCCTCTCCCCTGCAGGAAATTCCGCGGGAGCTTCCTGCGCTCACGAGAGCGGCGAAGGTTCTGAAAAAAATTGATAAAACTTACGAAAAAGGAAATACTTATGAACAGGATGTGGCAGATCTGCAGGCGGCGGTCAGTGCGCTTGAGACATGCAGTCACGAACCGTACAGCAGGGAG
>OFHB01002257.1_pt1 | contig 10215 bp, 19 predicted proteins | sample 1521881 | NCBI WGS metagenome assembly OFHB01 (sample SAMEA3504090, study PRJEB24116) | mouse gut metagenome | biome: mouse gut; feature: mouse-associated habitat; material: faeces | place: Denmark | collected 2011
CAGAGAGAGTTTTTATTTTAGGACGTAAGCATTTTCATTTTTTATTCGTCTATCGCAAGGAAATCTTTTGTGGCTCTGAGATAAATGTTAGGGAAATGGGGCTTGGAATGGAGGAGTTTAGGGTGAGCAGTTCTGGGAAAGTGGCGCGGGTGTGTTCTAATAGGGTGTGGAATGAGCTGGATTTCAGCGCAAAGCCGGGGATGTCGTTGCTTGTGGCAGTCCACACACTGGCTTCATTGTCCCAAGACAGATGGATGATGTATTCCATAAATTACATGCCTCCTAATCGCAATATGAATGTATTTTGGAAAATGACATTGGGTTACTTGTTAATTTCCGGGTTGTCGGTTCTGCCGAGCAGGTAATCGACAGAGCAGCCGAGGTAGTCGGCGATTTTGGCAAAATTTAAAGTTAGAATGTCTGTTCCTTGGTTGATTTTAGATACAGTGTTTTTTCCAAGCTCACAGGCTGAAAGGACAGAACTAATAGAACAACCTTGATTTTTGGCTCTAAGTTTTATGCGATTAGCTATATCTTGTGAATTATACATAAAAATGAACCCTCCAATTTGTGCATATTGCTATTTCCCCTAATAAGGGTAAAAAAAGTATTGAAATTCCCCTAATTAGGGGCTATAATATAACCAAGTTAAGGGAACACCTTAACAATACCACAAAAAGGAGGGAAAGCCAATGAGTAAGAAAAAGAAACACAAAAAAAGTGATAAGAACCTCGCTACCCAAACGATAATTCTTATCACCGCACTACTTGAACTCATTGAAATCTTGATAGAAGTTATCAAGAAACTCATTGAGTAAGGAAGGGGCAAAAGCCCCTCCCTAAAAAGATAACTTTTTCTTAGTTCATTGTCAATATAAATCATACTGAAAGGAGAGGGAAACATGGAAATTTTATATTGGGTTTTTAAAGGGATTCAAGCAGTGTTTTATTTTGCAGTCATTATTTATATCGTAAGGAGGTGGAAGAAATGAGCGTAGGTGAAAATATCCGCAACGCAAGGGAAGCGGCAAATCTAAAACAGGTGGATTTGGCGGAAATGGCAGGGATAACGCAGGCAATGCTTTCCCAGATTGAAAGGGGAACGAAAAACCCGTCACTCCAAATCGCGGCTGAGATTGCAAAGATACTGGATTGCAGTTTGGACAGCCTTCTGTCAGGCAGCAAGGTTTTTGTTTAATGAAAACGCCATACCGTAACTATTTAAACAAATTTTTAAAAGGAGGGAAGATCAAAATGTTAGGGGCTATAAAAGCTGTTCTTCATATTGGAATCATTCTTGCAGATTCCGCAATTATTTATTTCATAATTAAGCGTTGGAAAAAAGGAAGGGAATAAACTGATTTAAATAATTCTTGTAAAAATATTGCAAGATGTACAACCAGCAATACATAAAATGAATGGGAGGTGGTTTTATGGTTCGTTTGTCACCAGAAGAACAATTAAAAAAGATGGGAAAAACCAAATCAGAACTAGAAACAGAAATCATGGATACCCTTATCCAGCTTTACAGCCACCAGATGGGCGTGGAGTATGAATATCATGAGATTACACCAGAAGATAAAACCGCGTAAGCGGTAACGTGGACAAGCATAAGAACAGAATATAACCCATCTGCATGACACAGGCGGCAGCGGAAGCTACAGTATAGCGACATACAATCCTCCCGGAAGGCTTTCATGATTCTCCTTAAATAAGCCGCTGCCGCCTGTGTTGCGCAGGTGGGATGGGAAAGGGAGGTGAAGGGAATGCAGACCATAAAAGTCAGAAACCATACAACGCTTGCGGATTTCTCAGCCCTGTTCCGGGCGGCCCTGTACCTGTCAGGGAAAAGGGACGAGGCGGAAGAAAAGGGCTTCCAAATCAGCGTGAGGGAAAACGGGGCAAACAAGGTCGTTAAAATTACGGAAGAAGGGGAAATGGAATGAAAAGACGGGTTTTGAGGAAGGCATCCGGCGCAGTGGCGGGCGGAGCCGTTATGTTGGCATTTATGGGCGCGGTTGGGATTCACGCGGAAGGGGCTGACACGGGGCTGCCGCCGGAATACATACAGTATTGCGAGGAAGCCGGGCAAACATACAACATCTGCCCGGAGCTGCTGGAAGCCGTCATTGAGGCGGAATCCGGCGGGGACCCTTTTGCGGTGGGAGCCGCCGGGGAAACCGGGCTTATGCAGGTTTACCCGGAATACCATATGGAACGTATGGGGCGTTTAGGCGTTGCCAGCCTGTCTGACCCAAAAGGGAACATATTTGTCGGGGCGGACTACCTGTCGGAGCTGTTTTTGGAATACGGGGACGCAGGGACCGTCCTTATGGTTTACAACGGGACGGAAAACGCGGAAGCAAGGGGGAGCGCGGGCGATTACACGGGGTATGCGGAAGGCATACTGGGGCGTTCGGCGCAGCTTGAGCGGCTGCATAAAAAATAGCGCCTTGGTCTTGAAGGGACAGGCGCCATTATAACGGAAATAGGAAACTGTTTCTTATATGGATTATACCGGAAAAGATGATGAAAAACAAGATGGAAGCGGGGATTGCTTGGAGGGAAGGAAGGTGGATGCCTATGTGTGAATGGAATGCGCGGGATCTGGATGCGCCGGGGCTTGAGGAATATGAGGCGGAGCTTAGGCGCATCCATAGGTTAAGGGAAAGGCAGGCGCATGAGTTTGACGCCGCGGACGAAGGGAGGGATGGCGGATGGGAGTGAAAGAAACGGTCGTGGGGCTGTTGCTGTCCGTTAAAAGGGAAGGGATGCACGGCCTGCTTTCCTGGATGGAAGAAAACGGGTTCCACCAAATGCCATGCAGCGGCGGGAGCCATCTTGCAAAAGAAGGCGGCCTTGCGGAGCATAGCCTGAATGTTTTTAGCCTGATGCATAGAATCCGGAATGAGGGGGTCCTTGGGAATAATTTTGACATGCCGACGGATTCCATTGTGATTTGTGGGCTGCTGCATGACCTGGGGAAATGTGGGGACTACGGGAAACCCGGATATGTGCCCAATATGCTCAAAGGGCGGGCAACAAAAGCCAACCCGGCACCGGAGCCATATCAGTCACCCAATAAGCCTTTTAAAGTGAATGGTGGGCTTTTGCCAATAGACCACGAGGTTCGTTCCGTCAAGATTGCTTCAAAGTTTATTGGGCTGACGGAGGAAGAGGAGCTTGCGATACTCTGGCACAATGGCCTGTATGGGAATTTCCGCTATCAGATACAGGGCAAGGAAACGCCGCTTTACATGCTGCTCCATTTTGCGGACATGTGGGCAAGCAGGGTTATTGAGAAAGAAAAGGAAGATACGAAGATTGAATGAATGTGCGGGCTGCCGTTCATAACGGTTAAACAGAAATTTTGGGAGGATGGGAAAAATGGGTGTGGCAGTGTTAATTCTGGGCGCAAGCGGCTCAGGGAAAAGCGCCAGCATGAGGAATTTTGAGGAACGCGAAATCGGCATTTTCAACGTGGCGGGAAAGCCGCTGCCATTCAGGAAGAAGCTGCCGAAGGTGGACAATGCCACATATTCCGCAATATACAAGGTCCTAAATGAGCCAAAGCTGAAAAAGTATGTCATTGACGACAGCCAGTACCTTATGGCCTTTGAGAGCTTCGAACATGCAAAGGAAACGGGGTATGGGAAGTTTACCAACATGGCATTGAATTTCCGAAACCTGATTGACTTTATTGTCAGGAGAACGCCGGCAGACTGCATTGTGTATATGCTGCACCATACAGAGCTGTCAGAAGACGGGAAACTGAAAGCAAAGACGCTTGGCAAAATGCTTGACAACCAGCTTACGGTGGAGGGGCTGTTTTCGATTGTGCTGCTCTGCCAGGTGGAAGGGAGCGAACATTTTTTCATTACCAATTCAGATGGCGGCAATCCGGCGAAAAGCCCTATGGACATGTTTGAAATGAAGATTGACAATGACTTGAAATTTGTGGATGCAACAATCAGGGATTATTATGAAATTTAGGAGGTTTATATAGATGAAAAAGTTAGACGGATATGAAAAGGCGCAGGCATACGGCGATACAGAACGGCTTCCAGCCGGCGGCTATGTGCTGGAAATCTTGGACGTGGAATACCAGGACAATTCAAGCAAAGGATATAATGATAAGATTGTTTTATCGTTTGATGTTTCAGAGGGGGAGCATAAAGGCTTCTATAAGGATAATTACAAGGAGCAGGCAGGGGAGGATAAGAAATGGAAGGGAAAGTTTTGGAATTTCCGTGTGCCTAAAGATGATGGGACGGAACAGGACGGTTGGGCGATGCGGCGGTTCAAAACCATTATATCCGCATTCGAGGAGTCAAACGAAGGGTTCCATTGGGATTGGGACGAAAAAAAGTTAAAAGGCCTGTTGGTTGGAGCATTATTCAATAATAAAGAATTTGAATCTGATAACGGAACGCGAGGTTTTTATACAAACTGCCATTCCCTTGTGACGGTTGAAAAAATCCGTTCCGGAAAGTTTGAAGTTCCGGCAGACACGCTTTTGAAAGGGAACAGCCGGCATGGCAGCGGATATGGACGGACGGATGCAGATGGCTTTATGGATGTTCCGGACGGGATTGGCGGGGAATTTCCTTTTAATTAGGAGGCGCCATGACGCCATTTGAATTAAAATCCTCCCTGGAATCCATGACATTGCTTGTGGACACCAGGGAGCAGCCAACGGAAAATTTGAAAAAGCGGATAGGGCAGACAGGGCTGCCGCATGAGCGCCGCAAGCTGGATTTCGGGGATTATTCCTGCCAGTGCGCGCTGCCGGACGGGAGCATCCTTGATTTCTCTGGCAGGGCCGCGGTTGAAAGGAAGATGAATTTGGACGAACTGTGCCTTTGTTTTGGGAAAGAGCGGCGCCGCTTTGAACGGGAGTTTGAGCGGGCGAAAGCCGCCGGATGCCGGATTTACCTGTTAGTGGAAAATGGCTCATGGGAACATGCTTACAATGGCAGGTTCAGGAGTAAATATAATCCAAAAGCCCTGATTGCAAGCATTGGCGCATACAGGGCAAGGTATGGAATGCAACTTGATTTCTGTAAGGCTGAAACGACGGGGAAACTCATAAGGGACATTCTGTATAGGGAGCTGAAAGAGGTTTTGGAAAATGAATGCTGAACAGATAAAAGCCCTCTATTCCATGAAAGACATTCTGGAAAGATATGGATTGCAACAGCCGAACAGGGCGGGCTTCATACGCTGCCCGTTCCACAGGGAAAAGACAGCGAGCATGAAGATATATAAGGGTTCCTGCTACTGTTTTGGCTGTAATTTTGGAGGGGATATATTCGATTTTGCGCAGAAAATGGACGGGCTCTCATTTAAAGAGGCTTTTGCAATGTTGGGTGGAAGTTATGACAGTGGTTTTTCTGCCCGAAAGCGCATTTACCAGGCGCAGAAAAAGCGGGAAATGGAACGGAAGGCTGGGGAAAGGCTGAAGCGGGAAAGGGAACTGAACCGTCTGCTGATGGAAGTGTACCGCAGATGGCTTGGCCGCCTGGAACCGCTGTCTGAATCCTGGGCGGATGCTTACAACGCATTGCAGCGCCAAGAGTATTTATGGGAAGTTTTAAACAATCCGGAGGAATGTTATGAAGCCATTAAATGAACTGAACAAAGAGGAAATTCTGTCCGGTGAAATTTTTGGAGAAATTTTGGATGAAGAAGATGAAATAAAAAGGGCTGATCTGGTTTCAGATCTGAAGCTCAGGGCTAAGGAATTGGGAGTGAAAAGCCTGTTTGACGAAAAGCTGAAAGCCTACCGGAAAATTGACAAGGAAACAAAGAGGAAATGCAAGGGCGGCAGTTCTTCCAATAATGCGCCGCCGGATTCCTGCATTGCCGAAGCGCTGCAAATGATTGATTGGAAAATTGAGTATGACAATGATGGGAACGAGAAAAGCAGAAAGCCACAGCAGACAGTCCGGAACTTTGAGATTATCATGGAGAATGACAGCCGGTTTGCGGGTAAGATTAAGTTTGATGAATTTTCCCGGCAGGAGCATTTAATGGGCGGCGTCCCGTGGGAGAATGAAGCCTGTGACCGCGCATGGGGAAGCCGCGATGACGCGGCGCTGTATTCCATCATCCAGACGGATTATGGGGTGAAAAACAGGAATGATTATTTTGACGCAGTCAAGAATGTGTCCATGCGCAACAGGTTCCACCCGGTAAGGGACGTTCTGGACAGTCTGGAATTTGACGGAGGGGAGCATATAAGGGGCCTGCTTCCGGATTATTTAGGCGTGGAGGACACAGAGTATTCCCATCAGGTCATGCGCCTATGGATGCTTGGGGCCGTCGCGAGGGTGTATGAGCCGGGGTGTAAGTTTGATTACACGATGATATTCACCGGCCCGCAGGGGTTAGGAAAAAGCACGTTCCTGAAAATGATGGCGCTAAACGATGCATGGTTCAACGATTCTCTTGACAGCCTGGATTCCGACAAGGCGGCGCAGTCGCTTATGGGGAGCTGGATTGTGGAGCTTGCAGAGCTGAAGTCGCTGGCAAGGACGGCGGGGGGAGTGGAGAGCGTGAAGCGCTTCCTTACGGCGGCGCAGGACAAGTACCGCGTGCCGTATGAGCGCAGGGCGGACATATTCCTGCGGCAGTGCGTGTTTGCCGGGACCACGAACAAGAGCGACTTTTTACAGGACGAAACGGGGAACCGCCGTTTTCTTATTATCCAGACGGGAATTAATGAGCCTGCAAAGAGCCTTTTTGATCCGGAAGCCATAGACGATATGAAAGCGGCATGGGCGCAGGCGGCGCATATTTGGAAAACGGAGCAGCCGGAGCTTATCTTGCCGGATTCGTGCCGGGACGAGGCGAGGCGGCTGCAGGGTGAGAGTATGGCGGACGATGGAAAAGTTGGCATTATTACGCAGTTTTTAGAGGATAAACAGCGCACTTGCGTTTTGGAAATATGGAAAGAAGCGTTAGAAGAAAATGGCAGGCCGCAGAAATGGCAGTCCTCTGAAATCATGGATATAGTTTTATCAATTCCAGGCTGGACAAAGATGAAAAACACGTCTACTTTTGGCGGTTATGGAAGGCAAAAAGGATTACAAAAAGTCAACCAAGCGTCAACCAAGTGTCAACCAAGCGCTGCCAACCCATTAAAAAATGGGGAAAATCTGGAGGATGGCTGCCAAAATTCGGAAGATGGATTTATGTCGTTAGAAGATTTTGGGCAGGATGAATTGCCGTTTCAGTAACGGAAACACAAAAAGTCAGTTGACTTAGTTGTCTTGGTTGACTTATTGAAGTCTTGAAACCCTTGGTTTTACTTGGTTTCAACTAAGTCAACTAAGTCAACCGCTGTATTAAAAAAGTATACATATATAAATATATATAGGAAAGATAGTAGTAATAGAAGTAAAGGAAAAATGATTTTAATGTTTGTTGAAAAATCCGGTTGACTTGGTTGACATGGTTTCAAAGGAGGCGGCCATGCAGGGAAAAATAGGGGAAAGGCATAAAAAGATTGCGCATATCCAGAATGCAATATGGGATATATACAAGACGTTTTTAAACAGCCATGACATGGCTGAATATAACAAAAGGTGGGCGGAGCTGCTGGAACAATACCGCAATACGGCGGACGAAGAGTTGTTCTCATTCTGCAAGTGCCAGTTCATCACATGGGAGCCAATCATAAGGAATTTTGGGGCGGAGCTTAGAAACGGCAAGGGGGAGGGGAATGGGGCGGATTCCATACTGCCGGACAGGCTTTTACGGGATTAGGGGATATTTTTACAGTTTGTTGGATAAGGGGTTAAGGAGGGGATGGGAATATGGCAGACATAAGCCTTTATCGGGAAATGAATGATAAAATTGCAGACATGCTTTTAGGCTGTGGGGATAACGGAATGTGCCTTTATGCCGGAGCGTACATAAAGAGCCTTGAAAGGCAGTTAAGGGGTTATAAATCCTTAGAGGGACAAAACAAGCTGCTGAGGCTGCCTTGCGCGGTGGGGGACACGGTGTACTCCCCCATAGTGGATGAGTTTGAAGGGGAGAAGCTGGGGTTCATAGCGGAATCAACAGTGGAGGACGTGTCCGTGAAAGGGGTCACGTTCGCAGGCCTGTTTGTCCCATGGGGGGAGTTTGGCAGGATGGACTTTTTAACAAGGGCTGAGGCGGAGCAGGGGCTTCGGAGGATGAAAGGGGAGGAGGAAGCGGGATGAGGAACACGCTGGAGGATTTAAACAATTATTTGTTCGAGGCGATCGAGCGGCTGAACGACGATTGGTCAGGGGAGGAGCTGGACAAGGAGATCAAACGGAGCGTGGCTGTGCAGAAAATCGCAAAGGCCATCATAGACAACGGCTCGCTTGCGCTGCAGGCGAAGAAGCACCTTGACGAGTACGGGCAGGGAGGGGATGTGGAGCTCCCAATGCTTGGGCTTGCGGGGAATAAACGCTGAAAGGGGAGGGGCGCATGGGGAAAAGGCATGCATACACGGAACGGGAAAAGGAGTTCATGGCGGGATGCGTCCCCGGGCGCAGCTACAGGGAGATACGGGAGGCGTTCGCGGAGGAGTTTGGCTGGGGGATCACCACGCAGCAGGTGAAGTCATACATAGGGAACCACGGGCTCAGCACGGGGAGGACGGGGCGGTTTGAGAAGGGGCGCAGGCCGCACAACAAGGGGAAAAAAGGCGCCTGCGCCGCCGGGAGTGAGAAGGGCTGGTTCAAAAAAGGGCACACGCCGAAGAACCATAAGCCGGTGGGCAGCGAGAGGGTGAACCGCGACGGGTACACGGAGATCAAAACGCGTGAGCCGGACGTCTGGAAGCTGAAGCACAGGGAAATCTGGGAAGGGGCCAACGGGAAAATCCCAGATGGATGCGTCCTCCTGTTCAAAGACGGGGACAAAGGGAACATGGCGTTGGGGAACCTGCTCTTAGTGAAAAAGAGCGTGAACGCCATAATGAGCAGGGCGGGGCTGCATAAAGCCCCAAAGGAATTAAAAGAAACGGCGGCCATGCTTGCGGAGCTGAAAGGGGTGACAAAAGCTTTGGAAAAGAAAAAACGCGGAAATAATGGATAGCGTTTGAATGAAAAAGGGAGTGGAAAGCATAAGAATGACGCCAAAAGAATACTTACAACAATTACAGAGGGCAGATGTAATTATTCAACAAAGGATTCAGGAAAAAGAGGAACTGCGGGCTGCGCTCACTGGCATTTCATCACCTGACTTTACAAAGGAGAGGGTGCAGGGCGGGAACGCGCTGTCAGATGGAGGGGTTTCAAAGAAAGTCATAAAACTGATCGGGTTTGAAATGGAAATTGATAAATTAATAGATGATTACAGTATTTTAAAACACAGGATTATCGGCCAGATACATAACTTGAACAATGCGGATCAGATAAAAGTTTTATATAAGCGGTATGTTTTATTTGAAAAGTTTGAACAGATTGCCATTGATCTCGGTTATTCTATTAGGAATGTTTATACCATTCATGGACATGCGCTTCTGGAATTTAAAAAAATAATAGGCGATGAATGAACTTAGCATTTTTTTGCAGTATGGAATGTGTTATAATAGTATTGTCAAAAATCAGTTGACGGATGGGGCATCCGGCGGCTGATTTTTATTTTTTCGGAAAGGGGCGTGTCATTATGGGAAGGCCAAGGAGGTTTGCCAGCGCGAAGGAATTGGAAAAAACATGGGAAAAATATAAGACGCATTGCGATAACCAAAAGGCGCTTACCCATGAGTTCAGCGCAAAAAATTCAGAGTTTGTCAGCAAGGAATTAAAGCGGAGCATTACATATACGATTGAGGGATTCTGCGTTTACGCAGGGATTTCCCGCGCGGCGTTTTATGAGCGCTATGGCAGAAACCCTAAATTTGCTGACATAGTTACGCGCATAAAGGAAGAATGCGAGGTGGATGCGCGGGCAAAATTTGAGATGGGGATTATTCCATCACAGCTTGCAGGGCTTTGGATGAGCAGGCATGGATACACGACAAAGACAGATTCTAACATAGGCATTGAGCCGGTAGTCATCGTGGATGACTTGAAAAAATAGGCGGTGATGGCATGGAGGTGTCTTTACATGAAACTGTCGGTGGAAATTACGCTGACTTTTGGAATACAAAAAAGCGGTATAGGGTATGCAAAGGAAGCCGTGGCTCAAAGAAAAGCAAAACGGCGGCTTTGAATATGATTTACCGTCTGG
>OFHB01002259.1_pt1 | contig 10214 bp, 8 predicted proteins | sample 1521881 | NCBI WGS metagenome assembly OFHB01 (sample SAMEA3504090, study PRJEB24116) | mouse gut metagenome | biome: mouse gut; feature: mouse-associated habitat; material: faeces | place: Denmark | collected 2011
TAAGACATCGCCCTTTCACGGCGGTAACACGGGTTCGATTCCCGTTGGAGTCATTACGGCGTAGTAGCCAAGTGGTAAGGCAATGGTCTGCAACACCAGTACGCGCCGGTTCAAATCCGGCCTACGCCTCTTAGAAACCCCGATTTTCGGGGTTTTTTTGTAATTCATTATACGTGGGAAACAGATACTTGACAGTCCCCAAAATTTTAAATACAATAACTTCAAATTACTATAGTTAGATTGAAAAATGCATTTCGGCAAATGTATTCCACACGTAGTGGGAGGATTTGTTCATCTGATGGGGCAAATATCACGCTAAGCCGGGATGTAGTAGGAGAATATGGTTGCAGGGTAAGGAACGGAGGGAATAAAATGAGCAGGACGAAATTTACGATGACAGGAGAAAATGCAAAAAGTATCCGGGAAGTAGCCGGTGATTTAAGAAGAGAAATCAAAGCAGAACTCGTTTCTGAAATATGCCGCGAAATGAATGGTGCGGAAGTAATTGTGTTATTGTTTGAGAAATATTATCTTCGTAATGGAAGTTATGCAGGGCTTACGGTTATGCTTACCGAATGCGGGGATGAAAAAACGGCTGACGTTGTAGGATTTGGCGGCGGAGGGGGAATGGTAAATTGGAGTTTTGGAGCAAACGCTGATTTTGCGAAACAGGCGAATATAATATTACAGAAATATGGCTTTAGCGTTGAATGACAGGCGCGGGTTATTGACGATACGTGCAATTTTTTTTATAATAGTAAGAAGCGGTTTATTACAGTGATTATGCGAAAGGAGAACAGGTATGTCGAATATGCCAGCAAAAGAAGTTTTAGAACGTGTCTATGGGGAAAGTAAAAGGAGTGGGGAACGGTTTTTGCATTTGTCGGAATGCTTTGCCAAACATTTTGGAGACGCCGAAGTGGAGTTTTTTACTTCTCCGGGACGGACAGAGATGATTGGGAACCACACGGATCATAACGGCGGGAAGATTGTGGCAGCCAGTATCAGCCTGGATACCATTGGAGCGGCGGCGCCGAATGGAACAGGGACAATCCGTATTTTAAGCGAAGGATACGATATGATAGAAGTGGAAATTAACATTGCTTCTTCTGTGGAGAAAAAATCGGGGACAAAAGCGCTGATTGCGGGGATGATAGAGGCAATCGGCAAGTTTGGATACAAAGTAGAAGGCTTTGACGCATATATGACGACGGAAGTCATTGCAGCGGCGGGCGTTAGTTCATCCGCATCTTTTGAAATGCTGTTTTGTGCAATGGTTAACGCTATGTTTAACGATAATAAAATGCCGCTTGGGGATTGTGCAAGGATTGGGCAGTATGCGGAAAATAATTTCTGGATGAAATCGTCCGGCCTGATGGATCAGATGGCGTGTGCGGCAGGCGGCGCGATTCTTTTGGATTTTGCAGACGATATTAAATGCGAAAAGATAGATGCTTCCTTTGATCAGTTGGGATATGATATGGTGATTGTCAATACCGGAAAAGGGCACGGGGATTTGAGTGATGAATATTCTGCAGTTCCAGCGGAAATGTTCCAGGTTGCGGCGGCAATGGACGCGAAACGGCTGTGTGAACGCTCGGTAGATGAATTTATGAAGGAGCTTCCCAGGATTGAACAGGTACTTAAAAATGATCGTGCGATTATGCGCGCACTCCATTTCTATGAGGAAAACCGCAGAGTGGATGCAGCGGCGGAAGCGCTTGCAAAAAATGACGGAAAGACAGTGCTTAGGCTTTTGACGGAGTCGGGCAATTCTTCCTGGAAATGGCTGCAGAACTGTATGTCCAAGTCCAATGAGAAGGATCAAAAGGTCGCTTTAACGCTTGCTATGACAGAGATGTTCTTAGAGAGGATTCAGGACGGCTGCTGCAGGGTACACGGCGGCGGTTTTGCCGGAGTGATTCTGGCGGTTGTGCCAAAGGCAAAAACGGCAGAGTATGTGGAATACATAGCTAAGCTGGTAGGAAATGACAATGTATATCCGATGCAAATCCGGCAGACAGGAGCGGTGAGCCTGGGGCGTTAAAGCTTTGTAAGGTGTGTCTGGCAGGTTTTGCAGTTGAAGCTTAAGCCGGGTGGCGGAGCAGGACAAAGAATCTTGTTCCGCCGCCCGGTGTGTCTGTTACGACAATTTTTCCGCCATGAGCGGTGATAATTTCCTGGGCGATACAAAGCCCAAGACCGAAGTGCTCTTTTGCGGAGCGGGATTTGTCTGCGCGGTAAAAGCGGTCAAATATAAAAGGTTTGTCTTTTTCATCAATTCCAATTCCATTGTCTTCTACCATAATCCAAAACATTGATTTATTATAGGAAAGCGACAGTTTAACGTATCCTTTTGGTTTGCCGTAGTTAAACGCGTTTGAGATCAGGATGGAAAGCACTTGCTGTATGCGTCTGCTGTCACAGCTGCAGCGGGGTAGCGTTTCTTCCGGAAGAGTGATTTTTAAAGAAATATTTTGCTGCTTTGCCATTGGTTCAAAGGCTTCATAGGTATTGAGCAAAAGGGTGTCCAGTTCTGCCGGTTTTATATCCAGTTCGAAACGCTCGGTATCGGCACGGTTTAACAACAGTAAATCGTCTGTTAATGAGGATAGACGGAGGGTTTCTTCCGCAATAATGTGGAGAAAATGCTCCTTTTGCACTTCGTTTGCAGATTTAGAGGCGGATACGGCGGAACAGATGACGGAGATTGGCGTACGCAATTCGTGGGAGGCGGAGGCGACAAAAGCGGCCTGTTTCCTGCGGGACTCAATAATCGGATTTAATAATTTGCCGGTATAGCGCCAGGAAAATAAAAACAGGGCAAAAACGCCTGCAATATTCAAAAACAAAAAACGGCGGCGTTGTGCTTTTATCTGTTGGTTTAACGCGGCGCGGGAAGAAAGGATGATTCCGGTCAGCGTGCCCGAATTTTTTCGTATCTGAAACATAGAGGCATCGTATAATTCTTTTTTTGAGGAAACCCAGGTAAATTCCTGATGTGCAGCGGTATAATGAGAGCCGTCCGAAAGTGCGGGAAAGGCCTCTTTTGCGTATGCCATGGCTTCATCGGCGAGGGCGTTTTCCTGTTCGGAGAGCGCAACCCGGTTGTAGGAGAGGGGAATACCGTTGTCGTATATGCTCAGGATAAATTTTTGTGTGGCGGCTGTTTTGGACAGCCATTCCCAGGTCAGGGATGATTGCTGATTCATAGAAGACAGCAGGGAAGAAGCCTGGGAGGAAAAGGCCAGGGATGCGTTTTGGCGCAGTTCTTTTTCAGACATAAAAAGGTAGCTTACAGACATTGCGAGCAGTATTGCGCCTGCAATCCCGGTGAAAAGAAGGGTCAGGCGGCGGTGCAGTTTTTTATACATGTGGCGCTTCCTCCAGACGATAGCCGATACCGCGTATGGTTTTTATGATAACGCTTGTACTGGCCGATTTTAAGCGGCGGCGGATAAAGTGCATATAGTTGTCTAAGTTGCCGTCTTCTACTTCTGAATCAAACCCCCAGACTTTGGAAAGGAGCGTGGCGCGCGGAAGAGTCTGGGAGGGATTCTGCAGGAAAATTTTAAGCAGAGCGCCCTCTTTTTTGGATAGCGTGCAGCTTCCGGCGGCGCCGCTTAAGCGGTTTGCGGCAGGGTCAAAGGTAAGATCGCCGAACGTAAGCGTTTCGGTAGAAAGCCATGTTCTTGGACGGCGGTTTATGCTTCGGATGCGCGCCATAAGTTCTTCAAAAGCAAAGGGCTTGACAATGTAGTCGTCTGCCCCGGAGTCTAGGCCGGTGATTTTATCCTCAAGTTCACCGAGGGCGGTTAGCAGGATGACCGGTGTCTGATTGCCCGCGGCGCGCAGTTTCTGAAGGACGGTGATGCCGTCCAGAACAGGGAGCATACGGTCTAGGAGGATAAGATCGTGGATGTTTTCGGAGATATAGTACAAAGCATCCTCGCCGTTTTCGCAGCCGTCAACGGTGAACCCGGCGTGGGCAAGTTGAAACGACAGTGTCTCTAAAAGGTTTTTATCGTCTTCTACCAATAGTATTCTCATGTTGGGAAGTCTCCTTATTTGGTGTGTATCAAATTATTCTATCATAAGAAGCTTTAAATTATCTCTAAATTTCATGGAAAGGACGTTTTATAATAATAGTGTGGAAATTTTGGAAATTTGTTGCAGATGTACGGGTATAATTTTCGGGAAGGAAAAAATATGTGGCGTTTTCTTTTTTTAGAGAAAAATTAAAGATTCCCCTGTTATAGTAGCGTACACAGGAAATAGCCTGAGAATTTGAAGGAGGTTTTTGTATGAAGATGAAATCAAAAGAGATTTGGAAACGGATTGCGGCATGTCTGCTTACGGGGACTCTGCTGATTAGCGCCGCAGGATGCGGGACGGACGGCGGAGCAAAGGAGACGGGTTCGGACGGGCAAAAGGATACTGCGCGGGACATCGACCCGGAAGACGGCGGGCAGGAGGCCGTGAAGGGCAGGTATATGGAGCAGCTTTTGAATACGCCGGATGGAGTCAGTGAGATTGAGCGCATGGTAAGGCTAAAAGACGGCAGTATTGCTTTTATAGACGTGGCTGCCGGGAATCTGATGGTTTCCGGGGACAACGGGGATTCCTGGGAGACAAGGGAACTTCCGGCGCTTGGGGAAAAAACCGGGATAGGGGAAATTGAAATTACAAGCCGGGCGATTGCGCCGGACGGCGGGGTGTTTTTCTCCTATGTGGATTGGTCAAAACCGACATCCGAAGAGGAAGACGGCGGAGGTTCTGCCGTGAATGAAATCTATGTTTATATTGACAGTGCGGGCAGTAGCTCGGAGGTTGCTCTGACGAATACATCCGGGAGTTTCTTCTATTTGTCGGATGCGGTATTTACGGAAGACGGGACGCTTGTCGGCATGATGAACGGCGGCGCGCCGTACCGGATGGATCTGGAGGCCGGGACGCTTAGTGTGATTAGCGAGTTTTCGGATGAAGCCGGCGCTATCTACGCGGCGGGGGATTACCTGCTGTCGAAGGAACTGATTTATGGACTTTCGGAGTCCGGTGCGGTAGACGATACGGTGCTGACGGATTTTATCAGCCAGGAGACGGCGGATTATAAGAAGATGGCGTTTTGTTACAATGCCGGGGAAAATACGTTTTACTCGGCGTCGGCAGGCGGGCTTTACAGCCATGCGGCGGGCGGAAGCACAATGGAAAATTTGCTGGACGGCGGGCTTTGCGCAATGGGCGATCCGACGAAGCAGGCGGTTTCGATTTTGCAGAATGACGACGGCAGCTTTCTGGTAGCGTATAACGACGGGGAAATTGACCGGTATGTGTATGATAAGGAAGCGCCGTCCGTGCCGTCGCAGCAGCTTACGGTTTACAGCTTAAACCAGAATATGACGGCCAGCAAGGCGATCAGCATGTTCCGCAAATCGAACCCGGATGTATATGTAAAGCAGGAAATCGGCCTGCTGGGCGATTACGGCGTGACGAAAGAGGATGCGATCCGCAACTTAAATACGCGCCTTTTGGCGGGGGAAGGGCCGGATATTATTTTGATGGATGAAATGCCGATGCAGTCTTATATTGACAAGGGCGTTTTGATGGATTTGGGGGATGTGGTGAATGAACTGGAAGGGGAGAACGCTTATTTTTCCAATGTGTTACGGACATATGAAACGGACGGCGGGCTGTTTGCGGTTCCGATCCGGTTCCAGATCCCGGTACTGCTTGGTACGGCGGAACAGGTGACGGGCATTCACGATATAGCCGGGGTGACGGGCGCGGTGAAGGAGGCGCGGAAAGAGGTTCCAAATGCGACTACGGTTTTGGGCACCTATACGGCGGAGGAATTGTTAAAGCGGCTTTATATGCTGGATTCCCATTCTCTGCTTGGGGACGGCGGAGTAGACGAGGCTGCTGTGCGGGCTTTTTTGGAGCAGGCGTCCGCCGTGTATGAAGAGGAGCAGAAAAATATTACGGATGCCAAACGGCAGGCGCATAATAATTCGATGGTCTGGCGTGAAGATAACGGGCTGATGGACGAATACAATAATTATACGATCAACGCCAGCGGCATGTTTGAAATCATCAGCCGGGAGCAGGGGCTGCTGATCGGGAAGCTGACGGGCATGACGGATTTTCAGATGGCGGAAGGCATGGTGGATAACAAAGAGGGCGCCGCGTATGATTTTATGGGCGCGCCGGACGGCGGCCTGTTTGTACCGTGCGGTATTGCGGGAATCAGCGAAACGTCGAAGGAACAGGAACTGGCGGCGGCTTTTTTGAAGGAACTGATGGGAACTGCGGTGCAGAAGGCGGATTTGGAAGACGGTTTTCCGGTCAATGCGGATGCCTATGATATTTTTACGGAGACGGACTCTCCTGATTCGACGGTCGGGTTTTCCGCATCCGTAGCGGAAGAAGACGGAAGTACGTCGCAGAGGGTGAATTTTTCGGCGGGCTGGCCTACGGCGGAGGAGATTGCCGCGTTAAAAGAAAAAATCGGTACGCTCGGTACGGCCGCGCTTTCGGATGATGTGGTTCTTACGGCGGTGCTGGAAGGAGGCGTAAAAACGCTTGAGGGAGACTTGTCCATCGACGAAGGATGTGATCAGATTGTACAGAAGATTGGACTTTATCTGGCGGAGTAGACGGTGGTTTTTGCTGCCGAGCCTGATAGGGGTAAGCGTGTTTGCGGCGCTTCCGTTTGTGCAGGTGCTGTTTTGTTCGCTGGCTGGCGGGCTGTCTGATTACCGGACGGTTCTGGCCAACGAGGCGTTTTTGCTGGCGGTGAAGAATACCTGCCGGTTTGTGGGCGTGGGAATCCCGCTGTTGCTGCTGCTTTCTTTTGCGGCGGCGCTTGGGATTTACAAAAGTAAATGGATGAGGCTTTTGAAATCCGTTTACTTGCTGCCCATGGCGGTGCCTGCGGCGGTTGTGGTATTGATTTGGAAGGTGTTTTTTCATAAGGCGGGCATCGGCAATCAGATTTTAGCGGCGTTTGGGATTGCCCGCGTGGACTGGCTGACGGGCGACGCGGCGTTTTGGGCGCTGATTATTACTTATTTGTGGAAAAACTTAGGTTATACGGTTGTGCTGTGGATTGCGGGGATGGCGGGCATTCCGGCAAGTATTACGGAGGCGGCGCGGGTAGACGGCGCGACGGAGTGGCAGTGCGTGCGGTATATGATCCTGCCGCAGCTAAAACCGGTGTTTTTTACGATTACGATGCTTTCGTTTTTAAATTCGTTTAAGGTGTTCCGGGAGGCTTATCTGGTGGCGGGGGCCTATCCGCCGAAGAGTATTTACCTGCTGCAGCATTTGTTTAACAACTGGTTTACCAATCTGGAGATTGAAAAAATGTCGGCTGCGGCCGTGCTGCTGGCGGTGTTTTTTGCACTCTGTTCGCTTGTTTTGCAGAATATGTGGGAAAAGGAGGAGCTGTCTTAAGATGCGTATGAAATGGTTCCGGGCGTTTTTGTTTGCGGCGGGGATTGTGATCTGCCTGCCGATCTTTGCGGTGATTTTGGGGGCGTTCAAGAGCGGCAGGGAGCTGGAGCATTCGCTTTCCGCGATTCTGGGAGTTTCGGGCGGGACGGTGGAGTGGCATTTGCTGCCGCTTTATCCGACGCCTGGTCATTTTATCAATCTGCTGTTTTTTACGCCGGAGTTTCTGGCGGTGTTCTGGAACAGTATGAAGATTGTGGGTGGGATTTTGTTGGGGCAGATGTTTGTGGCGGTTCCTGCGGCGTGGGCGTTTGCAAAGTTTTCGTTCCGGGGGAGGCGGGCGCTTTATCTGTCGTATGTGATTTTGATGCTGATGCCGTTTAGCGTTATGATGCTGCCAAGCTATCTGGTGTTAAACGGGATGCGCCTGATGGATACGCACTGGGCGGTGATTCTGCCGGCGATGTTTTCTACGTTTCCGGTATTTTTGATGTACCGGGGGTTTGCGGCGATTCCGAAGGATTTGTACGAGGCGGCGAAGATAGACGGGGCAAATGAATGGCAGGTGTTCTGGCAGGTCGGGCTGCCGCTGGGGTCGCCGGGAATTTTGTCGGCTTTGGTGCTTGGATTTTTGGAGTACTGGAATATGGTGGAGCAGCCTCTGGCGTTTTTGGCGGAACCGTCGCGCTGGCCGCTGTCGCTGTATCTGCCGGAAATTGATTTGCAGAGGGCGGGTATTGCAATGGCGGCTTCTGTGATTACGCTGGCGCCTGCCGTGTTTGTGTTTTTTATGGGGCAGGATTATCTGGAGCAGGGAATTGTGGCTTCCGGAATGAAGGAGTGAAGACGAGATGGGAAAACGAAAAGAGCGCGCGGTGCGGTATTTTGTCTTGTTTTTGTTGTTTATGCTGGTATGTACCATTGTTTCCCGCGGCATTTATGCGTACCGGATGCCGCGGGTGACGTTTGGGACGGCGGAGTCTAAGACACTTTTGCACAAGATCCGGGCGGGCGGCGCGGTACTGACGAAGGAGGAGGTTCCGGTGGTTACGGAAGCGGGGCTTTTGGTGGAGAAGGTGCCTGTGGTGGAGGGGCAGAAGGTTGCGCCGGGCGATGTGCTGTTTTGGATTGAACCGGCGGATTTGGAGAAGCTTTTGGAGCAGGCGGACGCGCAGATTAAGGCGGAGGAGGAGAAGCTTGCCCGGATCCATGCGGACGGGACAACGGCGGTAAACCGTGCGAACCAGGATTTACGGGATGTGTCTGATTCTATGGCGGGGGAAGTAAACCAGGCGAATGAGGCGCACCGGGCGGCGGTGGACGCGCGGAATGCGTTTCCGTCGGAGGAGGATTACAAAAACCGCGCTTATCAGCAGGATGCGGAGTATCAGAAGCTGTTTGAGGATTCTAAGAAGAAAAAGGCGACGAAGGAGGAGAAAAGGGCGTTTTCAAATTATAAGAAGAGCCTGGACGCAAGGCTTTCGGAGGAGTACGAAAAGGAGCGCCAGGCGCTTGACGAGGCGGTTTTGGAGAAGGCAAATGAAGTAAATGCCGCGAATGAGAAGCGAAACGATGCGGTGAAGCAGGCCGAACGCGCGGTTGAGGATGCGAAGGGGGCCGGTGCGTCGGACGGCAGCAGGACGGAGCAGGAGAATATACTCCGGTCGCTGCAGGAGGGCAGAGAACGGCTTTTGGCGTTAAAGCAGGCGGAAGGGAAGGTTGTGTGCGAAATCGACGGGTATGTCAGCCGGATTGCGGTCCATGCCGGGGAGCGGACGGCGGATACTTCGGCAATGGTGTTAAGCGACGCTGCGGGGGAGAAGCTGTTTCAGGCGGTTTTGCCGCAGGAGGAAAAGGCTTACATTGCGCCGGGGGATCGGATGAGTTTGTCTTTTGCGAAGAATAACCGCCAGGTTTCGGGAGTTACGGTGGAAGCGGTCGGGGAGCTGGAGGACGGAAGCTGCCAGGTGACGGCGCGCGTGACGGATCCGGGCGTGGAGATTGGAGAGACCGGGGAAATGGAGTTGGATAAAAGTACCGGAAGGTACGGCTGCTGTATTCCGGTGGATGCGCTGCATTCGGACGGCGGGTCGGATTATGTGATGCTTGTGGAGGAGCAGGCGACGATCCTTGGGACGGAACTTACGGTGCGTAAGCGGAAGGTGAAGATTTTGGACCGGGATGAGGAGTATGCGGCGCTGGAGGACGGGACGCTGACGGACTACTCCACGTTCCGCTACGCGGAGGGCGGGAATCCGCTGTGGGAGGGCGTTTCTTCCCTGCTGCGGCTGGAGCGGATGGGAGACCGGGCCTTTTTGATCCTGGGCCGGGAGCTGGCGGAGGTGGATGCCACCGCGCTTCCGGAGGAGGACCGGGCGCCGTTCACCGGCAGCACCATTCAGTTTGAGGTCTTTCCGGAGGAGCGGTGTGTTCGGTTTTGGGGAGGGGTGGATGTGTTTCCCGCCTCGTATGTGGCGGACCTCTCCGCCGATGCGGCGTACCGGGACGGCGTCTTCACCCTGTCGAATTTTCACCTGTACGGGAACGATTAAAGGAGCGAGTGCACATGAAAAAGGGCTTTACCATCACCTACGAGTACGAGGGGAACCTTTACGTCAACACCACCAACCGCTGCGACTACGCCTGCACCTTCTGCCTGCGGCACAACGAGTCCAGCGGCGGCAGCATCTACAACGACAATCTGTGGCTGGAGCGGGAGCCCACAAGGGAGGAGATTCTGGCCTCGATCGAGAGCTGGGACCTCT
>OFHB01002260.1_pt1 | contig 10213 bp, 8 predicted proteins | sample 1521881 | NCBI WGS metagenome assembly OFHB01 (sample SAMEA3504090, study PRJEB24116) | mouse gut metagenome | biome: mouse gut; feature: mouse-associated habitat; material: faeces | place: Denmark | collected 2011
AGAAAGGAATAGGGCGTACGGAAGCGCCGAAACAGGCAGGAGAACCAGGGACGGAGAAAGGAATAGGGCGCACGGAAGCGCCGGAACGGGCAGGGGAGCCAGGTGCGGAGAAAGGAATAGGGCATACGGAAGCGCCGGAACAGATAGAGGAGCCCGCAAAGGAAGAAAAGACAGGGCGTATTGAGATACCAAAACAGGCAGAAGAGGAAAAAGCGGAAGAGAAGATTTGGCAGGCAGAGGAACCGGAGCAGGCTGCAAATGCAAAAAAGCCGCAGAGGGAGGAAACGTCAGAGCAGATAAAGGAAACAAAGTGTGAAGAGACTTCTAAGCAGGCGAAAACGGAAGAAAATAAACAGGCCGAAGAAGAAAAACGGATCGATAGGTTGGCAAAGAATGAAGGACAGAAAGAAGTTGTAAAACCGGGGGAAGAAAGAGATGCAGATATGGAGGATGCACAACACAGACCGCAGCGGGGAGTAAAACTGCAGCCTTTGGATGTGATTGAAGGATTTCATGTACGGCCCGGGTTTTACAACAGGGACGGCGCGACGGCAGCTTCGAATGGCGTCAGCTTTACGATACATTCGATTGGCGCTACGAGCTGTACGCTGCTTTTGTTCCATCCGCAGGAAAAGGAGCCGTATGCCAGGCTTACGTTTCCTAAATCGTATCATATTGGGAATACGTATTCGATGCTGGTGTTCGGGCTTAAAATCGAAGAGTTTGAGTATGCGTTCCAGCTGGACGGGCCGTATGACCGGGAAAAGGGGCTGCTGTTTAAGAAAGAAAATATTCTGCTGGATCCGTATGCAAGGGCGGTCACCGGACAGCGGAACTGGGGAGACAGGCCGGAAACCGGAAACCGGTTCGTGTATCATGCAAGGGTCGTTGAGAATAATTTTGACTGGGGCAATATGATGCAGCTGGAATACCCGCTGGAAGATCTGGTGATTTATGAAATGCATGTGAGGGGATTTACAAAGCATAATTCATCCGGTGTGGAAGCAAAAGGAACGTACGAGGGTCTTCGCCAGAAGATTCCATATTTAAAGGATTTGGGGATCAATGCCGTTGAACTGATGCCGGTTTTTGAGTTTGACGAGATGGAAAACAGCAGGATTGTAGACGGAGAACGGCTGTATAATTACTGGGGTTATAATACGGTCTGCTTTTTTGCGCCCAATACAGGGTATTCATCCGTTGTGGAACACAATCACGAGGGCGACGAGTTAAAGCGTATGATTTATGAACTAAAAGAAAACGGGATTGAGGTTATTCTGGACGTGGTGTTTAACCATACGGCGGAAGGCAATGAAGAGGGCCCGTGTTTTTCTTTTAAGGGAATCGACAATAATGTGTATTATATTTTAACGCCGGACGGGTATTATTATAATTTCAGCGGGTGCGGAAATGTTTTAAACTGCAATCATCCGATGACGCGCAGGTTTATTATAGACTGCCTGCGGTACTGGGTGACCGAATATAGAGTAGACGGCTTTCGGTTTGATTTGGCGTCTATCCTGACGCGTGATCAGAATGGCGCCCCGATGAAAGAACCTCCTATTTTACAGGCGATTGCCTGCGATTCTATTTTGGGTAAGGTGAAGCTGATTGCAGAAGCCTGGGATGCCGGCGGGCTTTATCAGGTCGGTAATTTTCCGGCGTACCGCAGGTGGTCGGAGTGGAACGGCAGGTACCGTGACGATATGCGCCGCTTTTTAAAAGGCGACGAGGGTTTGGCAGGAACCGCGATTACAAGAATTACGGGATCGCATGATTTATACGATCCGTCGGAACGCGGAAAAAGCGCGTCCGTGAACTTTCTGACCTGCCACGACGGTTTTACGCTGTATGACATGTATTCCTATAATATGAAACACAATGAGAAGAACGGCTGGAACAATACGGATGGAGATAATAACGGAAACAGCTGGAACTGCGGCGCGGAAGGGGAAACGGACGATCCGAAAGTCGAAAGCCTGCGCCGGAGGATGGTAAAAAATGCGTGTGCGACGCTGATGCTAAGCCGCGGCCCGGCTATGTTTTTTGCCGGAGACGAGTTCTGCAATACGCAGTTTGGGAATAACAATGCATATTGCCAGGACAACCTGACTTCCTGGCTGGATTGGGAGAGGCTAAAGGAATACCGGGAAATCCATGATTTTTTCCGGTATATGATCCATTTCCGCAGCCAATATGCGATTGTGAGAAAGTCTACCGCAAACGCAAAATGCGGACTGCCGGAAATCAGTATTCATAACGGATATCCGTGGAACAGCGGAACCGATCATACCACAAGGCTGATTGGCATTATGTATGCGGGGCGAAATGAAGCCGATACCTGCGACGATATTGTGTTTTATGGGATGAACGCGTTCTGGGAGCCGCTTGAAATGCAGCTTCCGGCGCTGCCTGATGGGAAAAGGTGGAAGATTTGCGTCAATACATTTGTGGAATATGAAGACGGCAAAGACATTGGAGCGCAGACAGAATTTGATTATGACAGTAAGTTGAAAATCCCGCCGCGGACGGTTGTTGTGTTGGTGGCGGAGTAGGTATGATGAAGTAAAGCCATATAAATAAGTAAGGATTAAATAGATAGTCAGAATTTATAATCTGCTAAAAAGACAGAATTGGGTAAAGTAAGATCGAAAATCCCCGTACAAATACATTTTGGTGTATTGGTACGGGTTTTTTTATGCTTTTTTGCGTAGAACTGCATGTTCATAACACTGGATAAAATTTGAATAATTTTAAAAATAAGACTCAAAAATGAAGCAATTTAATGAATGGGCAGAGAATTCAAGTCCTTTTCTAATATCATATTATAAATAATATTATCATGAAAAAAAGCCATTTTCAAGTATATTTAAAAGATTTTGCCGAAAAAAAACGAAATATGACAAAACTTTTTTATAAAATAGTTTATTTTTTTGTATCAGTGGTAATTTAAGTGGTCACAACCCGGGTTACCCAAAAATGCAATTAAATATACAAAATGAGGTGATACGATATGCCAAAAACAGGAGAAAACATCCGCAAAAGAAAAGATGGGCGGTGGGAAGGAAGAGTAAAAAAAGATTCTTTACAGAAAGGAAAGACAAAATATACTTCGGTGTATGGAAAGACATATAAGGAAGTGAAAGAAAAAATGGCATTGCTGCAGTTTGGGCATGCAAGGATAACTGCAAAAACAAAAAAGGAAAATTTTTCAGCAATTCTATGGATGTGGTTTGAGAATAACCATATACGGCAAAAGGAATCCACGAAATTGAAATATCAGTTTATCATAGAAAAACATATTATTCCGGGGCTGGGTGATATTGCTGTCTCCGAATTAAGTGAAACCAGAATCAACAGTTTTTTAAATAAAAAACTAAATGGAGGTCGTTTGGATGGAGCAGACGGCGGATTAAGCCCTGCATACGTTAAAAATATGGCTCTGGTGATCCAGTCCGCCGTTCGGTTCGCAGCCGCACAGGAGTACTGTAAACCTTTGAAAACCTGTATTTATAAACCTTCCGAGGAGAAAAAAGATTTTCCGGTTCTTAAGAAGATGAAAGACAACTCCCATTCGGAATATGTAGTTTCAGATACGTCCACATTTGTAAGCCCCAGGACATTTGAATACAGGTTTCAACGTCAGTTGGATTTGTGCGTCCTTCCTCCGGTAAATTTCCATGCGCTGCGTCATACGTTTGCAACAAGGTGTATTGAAATGGGGGTGGATGTAAAATCGCTAAGCGAATTTTTGGGACATGCTAACGCGAGCGTTACTCTAAATACGCATGTCCATTCTTCTCTTGACAGGGGCGCAAGCAGCATATGAGCATTTTGGAAGAAGATAGTCTTGGGGCTTGCAGCATTGAGAGCGTGAAGCTGTCCGACACGAAGGAATGGGCTTTATGCATGAAAGATAAAGGTTCGCGGGCGGCGACCTGCTGGGGGCTATCTGGACCTGCGTGGGGGACACGGTGCCGCTGTGCTTCGTCCTCTTTAAGACCGTGAGCCTCTCGAAATCCATATGGAGCGCTCATTAAAATATTGTTGTAAAATACGCTGTTGAATTTTACATCGAATCAGGGTATACTAAGGGCAGGAAAGGAGAATGTGATTATGCCGAATATCAAACCAATCTCTGATTTGAGGAATTACAGTGATGTGCTCCGTGACGTATCTGTGGGCGCACCGGTCTTTCTCACCAAAAACGGACGCGGGCGCTATGCAATCATTGACATGCAGGACTATGAAAAAACACAGGCTACTCTGAAGCTCATGAGCGAGCTTGCAAAAGGAAAAAAATCTGGAGAGGAAAAGGGATGGCTTTCGTCCTCGGATGTGAGAGCACATTTCCGGGCAAAGGCAAATGAAGAATAACATCCATTACTCCCCGGAAGCCCAGAACGACCTGGACGAAATCTGGGAGTATATTACCTTTGAATTATGTAATCCGCAAGCCGCTGAAAACACCGTAAACAAAATCATGGACACTGTTGATGAACTGGAAAATTTTTCGGAAGTCGGCGCTCTGCTGTCCTCTGTGACAGATATAGAAAGCGACTTCCGATTTCTCACCAGTGGAAATTACGTGGTTTTTTACCGTGTGAATGGGCAAGACGTGTACGTTGACCGTGTTTTCTATGGCAGGCGGGATTATCTTCGGGTTCTGTTTCCTGATCTGCCGCAGAATGACAACGAAGGATAAAATAAAATTTTGTGAAAGTTTTTGGAGGGGCGGGATGGATTTTAAGAAAATACTGATGGAGCCAAAGTATGATTTTATACGGAAACATGAAAGGCTTGGCGCTCGGGTGATCCTGCTTGGGCTGGGTGGAAGTTATGCTTATGGTACGGAGAATGAAGACAGCGATATAGATTTTCGCGGAGTGGCGCTGCCTCTCGTATCAGATTTGCTGGGTCTTACTTCTTTTGAACAGTATGAGGATGGCGGGACGGATACGGTTATATATTCGTTTCAAAAGATCGTAAAACTGCTTTTGGAATGCAATCCGAATACCTGCGAAATTTTGGGATTGGATGAGGAGCAGTATCTGATTAAATCGGCTATTGGGCAGGAACTGGTTGACAATAGCAGCCTGTTTCTCTCGAAACGTGCGGCAAAGTCTTTTGGAGGATACGCCGGGGCGCAGCTGCGCAGGCTGCAAAATGCTATTGCCAGGGATTCTATGTCCCAATCAGAACGGGAAGGGCATATTTTAAAATCCGTACAGAATGCATTGGATGATTTTGGGCGCCGGTATGAAAGTTTCGCATATGGCAGTGTCCGCTTATATGTGGATACTGCGGTAACGGACGGGATGGATACGGAGATTTTTGTAGACGCTGAGCAAAAACATATGCCGCTTCGGGATTATCAGAAGATGTTTGCAGCTCTGAACAGCGTGATCCGTGATTATGATAAGATTGGTAAAAGGAATAAGAAGAAAGACGACAATCACTTGAATAAGCATGCCATGCATTTGATACGTTTGTTTATGATGGCAATTGATATTTTGAGATGCGGAGAAATCCGGACGCGCCGGACGGATGATCTGGAATTACTGAAAAAAATACGAAACGGCGGTTTCCAGAATAAAAACGGGGGGTTTGACGCAGAGTTTTATCAAATATTAGGCGATTATGAGAGGCGTCTCAAGGAGGCGGAAAAAAACAGCAGGCTGCCTGACAACCCGGATATGGAAAAGGTTGGAGCATTTGTAGAGTCTGTGAACCGAAGGGCGTTACAGGAGGGGTTTTGTGAAAGAGAAGCTTTTGGAGATTGAGAAACAGGAACAGGTAAGGATTTTGCTTGCCGTGGAATCCGGCAGCAGGGCATGGGGGTTTGCTTCACCGGACAGCGATTTTGATATAAGGTTTATTTACGTGAGAAAGCAGGCAGATTACCTGCGGCTGGATGCGGTTCCAGATGTGATTGAGTGGCAGCTGGATGATGTTTTAGATATCAATGGATGGGATTTGAGAAAAACGCTGACGCAGTTTTATCGGGGAAATGCCGGAATTTTTGAATGGGCAAATTCACCGGTTGTGTATCGGAAAACGGCTTTGTGGGATTGGATTTATGAGAGGGTGAAGGCGTATTTTTCTAAAAAAGCGGCGGTTTATCATTATTATGGAACAGCGAAAAGTACATTTCAGAAGTTTTTACAGGGGGAACGGGTGAGTTATAAGAAGTATTTTTATGCATTGCGCCCGCTCTTGGCGTGCAGGTATATTGAAGAATATAAAACTGCGCCTCCGGTGTTATTTTCTGAACTGTTAAAGATGGATTTGCAGGAAGATGTACGGCGGGGGATTGAGGAATTATTGCAGGTTAAAAAGGCGACGGGTGAGAAGGAGGAAGGGCTGCATGTTCCGGTAGTCTGGGATTTTATACAGGGTGAATTGAAAAGACAAGAAGAGATTGTGGAACAAATGACAGATGACAGGGTACGGAATTGGGATATCTTAAATGAGGTGTTTTTGGAGGTACTTGAGCGTGTTTGAAAAATCATTCCTGTTATCTGAATTTCCCGCTAATTGTGGAATATATCTGCCGGAACTGGAAATAAAAATTAATTTGTGTTATACTAAATCTGTATAAACAGTCCGGAATACCCGGGATTTTATTTGGCTGTCTAAAAATGGAAATGGTTAAGGAGGAAACAGCATGAAGAAAATTTTTGTAACAGGGTTGGCGGTTCTTACTGTAGTCGGTATTTCGATACCGGTGATTGCTTCAAATGCATGGAAAGGTGATATCCGTGTGGAAGGCAGCATGGAAGAGACCGAAGATATACAGGATATAAAAATAGACGAAGCAGCAGGGCGGGGAACGGCAGATGTGACGCAGTTGGGGGCGGAGACAAAGACAGAGCCTTCTGCAGCGGTTGAGCCGGAAATGAATGCAGATATTAATGTGACAGAGCCTGCGCCAGATGTAGATACAACGGACTGGGTATGCAGTTATTATGTAGACGCCAACGGAGACGGTATCTGCGATCACTGCGCAGGGAACAACAATAATGGAGTATGCAGCCAATACGTCGATGTCAACGGGGACGGCGTCTGCGATCACTGCGCAGGGAACGGCAGTAATGGAGTATGCAGCCAATACGTTGACGCCAACGGGGACGGCGTCTGTGATCACTGTGCAGGGAACGGCAGTAATGGAGTATGCAGCCAATACGTCGATGCCAACGGGGACGGCGTCTGCGATCATTGCGCAGGGAACAACAGTCATGGATCTTGCGCTCAGTACGTGGATGCCAACGGAGATGGGATCTGCGATCACTGCACAGGCACAGCAGCCCCGGCCGGAAACGGAACCTGCGGCAGTTATGTGGATGCCAATGGGGACGGCGTCTGCGATCATTGTACGGAAGGATATGGAAACAGGCAGCAAAACCAGGGAGGCCACCATGGCCGCGGCCATCACGGCGGCGGACGCCACTGCTGGTAGCTTTATGGAAGACAGACGATTGTCTATCCCCATACGCGATGTGTGTATGGGGATATTTTTTATCCCAAAAGCCCCCGCGCTTTTAAAATCCTGTGTTCTATAAGCTGAAATATTCCTTTGTCAATCAGCGCCCCTATCAAAACGATTACCAGCATAACGGTCATGACCTGGTTAATATCCGCCATATCCCGTCCTACCATCAGCGTATAACCAAGCCCCATAGATGCAGACATAACTTCGCCGGACATAAGGGCGCGCCAGGCGAACGACCAGCCTTGCTTTAAGCCGGCGATAAATGCGGGCAGGGCAGCAGGGAATATGACCCGGCGGTACAGATCAAACGAACTGACGCCCATGGTCCGCGCGGCTTTGATATAAATTGGAGGAACGTTTTTTACGCAGTTTTCAATGGAAATCGCAATTCCAAATGTGGAGCCCATAATTACGACGAAAAGGATGGCGCTCTCCGACAGGCCGAACCATAGGATTGCAAACGGTACAAAGCAGATGCTTGGAAGCGTCTGGATGCCCAGGATCAGAGGTTTTAAATTTTGGCTGAGGTATCTGGTATGCACAATCAGGATACCAAGTAAAATTCCGGCCGCAACCGAAATTATAAAGCCGAGCAGCACGCGGGACATACTGCTTAGGATTGCGGCTAAAAGCGTTCCGTTGGAAAACAAAAGCACAGTGCAGCGAAGCACTCCCACGGGGCTTGGAACGGCATAAGGCTTTGCCCAGTGCAGCCAGTCGCAGGCGGCTGTGTATAAAAGCTGCCAGGCAAATATCAAAACAATATAAAAAAGGATATTTGCACTATAAGTTTTACCTTTCATTCTCATTCCTCCCCGTTTTGGTCAAATTCGCCTGCGGCGCTTTTCCAGGCGGAAAGCTGTACTTTGGAAAGAATCTGCCTGCGCAGGGCGACGAATGCAGGGTCTTCGATGTTGCGCGGCCGGCTCAAAGAAATCGGTACGATTTCTTTGATACGGCCCGGGTTTTCCGCCATGACGATAACGCGGTCGGCAAAATAGACGGCTTCTTCTACGCTGTGCGTTACATACAGGATGGTCCGTCCATAGTTTTCCCAGATTTCTTCCAGTTTGGCGCGCAGGATGTGGATGGTCTGCTTGTCTAACGCAGAAAACGGTTCGTCCATTAAAAGAAGCTTGCTTTCCAACGCAAGCGCCCGGGCAAGCGCGGTCCTCTGGCGCATGCCGCCGGAAATCTGATGGATAGGGTAGTCTTTATAATGCCAAAGCTGTACCATTTTGAGGTATTTTTCGGCTATTTCTTTCTGGCGGCTTTTCGGGTGTCCGGCGGCTTCTAAGCCGAACATGACGTTTTGCATGACGTTTAACCACGGATAGAGCGCAGATTCCTGGAACATAACGACGCGGTCTGCACCGGGGCCTAGCACGCGCCTGCCGTCTAATATGATTTCGCCCGAGGTGGGCGTATCAAGCCCTGCAATCAGGTTTAACAGGGTGGATTTTCCACAGCCGGAGGGGCCTACAATGCAGATAAATTCCCCCTTTTCTACAGTAAAGGAAATATCCTTTAAAGTTTCCCTGCCCATGCCAAACGGCAGGGCGTTATTCTTAGGACGTTCTTTATTTGTGTTGTTAAAAAGTTTATGGATTGAGCTCAGTGTCAAATACATCGGTTTCCTCCGGTATGGCGTTATGAAAACCTTCTTTTTTTCCAATGGAAGCAAAGGAAAGAATGGCGTCTGTGTTTAATTCGGTGGTAGCTTCTATACGGGAAAACGCGGCTTCCATAACCGATTCGTCAATGGGTTTCCCGGTGGCGTTTTCGATTTCCGTATTTACGATCTGCTGTGCTTCCGCGGGGTTTTGGTTGATAAACGAGGTAGTGCTTTCGTGCATTTCAAGGAACTGCGTTACCAGCTCCGGATGCTTACGGATAAAATCGCCGTTTGCGACGACAAGCGCGGCGGGGTATTTGCCGCCAAAAAATAACTCGTCGTAGTCGAGCAGGATTTCGGCGTTTCCGTTGTTTTCCATAATGGTTCCCCAAGGTTCGGGGACAACGGCGGCGTCAATGCTACCGGAATCCATCAGGTTTACAATATCTGCGTTGGAACTTGCGTTTATTGTAACGTCGCCGCCCTTGTCGGCGGCCGATAACCCGTGCTCCGACAGCAGGGAAAGCAGGCATAAATGCTGTGTGTTGGCAATCTGGGGGACGGCAATTTTTTTGCCGGACAGATCTTCGATGGAAGAGATCCCGGCATTTTTGCGTACCAAAAACACGGCTCCGGCATTGGTGGCGTTGGCGATGATTTTGACGTCGCCGCCGGATTTGATATTGGCGTTTAAAGCAGGAACGGGGCCGATGTAGCCAATGTCGATTTCACCGGCAAAGATCGCTTCGATTTCGGAGGGGCCTGCGTTAAACGAAGTCCAGGAAACGTCGCAGGCATCCTCCCATGCCAATTCTAAGGTTCCCTGATTTTTTAAAACCAGGGCCTGCGTATGGGTAATATTTGGAAAATAAGCGATACGCACGTCCGTTTTGCCGCTGTCTGCAGGTTCGTTTTGTGTGCAGGCAGCGAAAGACAAAAGCAAAACGGACGCGGTGGAAAGAAGAACGAAATTCCTTTTAAATTTTTTCATATGATCTGTCACATCCTCCTGTTCGTAATTCTGTTTCCCGGAATGTATCCGGCCTTGAGCTAGTACTACAGCGAACTTTTTGAAAGCATAGTTTTCCTGTGAGAAAGATATGCAC
>OFHB01002262.1_pt1 | contig 10209 bp, 10 predicted proteins | sample 1521881 | NCBI WGS metagenome assembly OFHB01 (sample SAMEA3504090, study PRJEB24116) | mouse gut metagenome | biome: mouse gut; feature: mouse-associated habitat; material: faeces | place: Denmark | collected 2011
TCGCGCAATGAGCTGTATCTGAAAATGCGTTTTCTGGATGTAGCTCTTTCAAGCCTTGCCTTTGTGATGGATGTGGGGGCAGAAGGGCTTGGGACGGACGGGCTTTTTCTGTACTTCCATCCCCAATACCTGGGCGGACTTTACCGAGAAAATAGGGTGATGGTGAACCGGCTCTATCTTCATCTGGTTCTCCATGGAATTTTCCACCACATTACCAGGAGAAAGGGGCGAAAGGAGCGTCTTTACTCCCTTGCCTGCGACATTGCCGCGGAATCCATGATTGACGATATGCAGCACCGCTGTATCCTTAAGAGCCGTTCCCTGCTTCGGCGGGAAACTTATCGAAGGCTTTTAAGCGAGCTTAAGGTTTTGGCGTCAGAGAAGGTGTATGGCGTACTGGATATGTGGGAGTTGTCTGAGGATGAGCTTTTTCGACTGGAGGCAGAATTCAGGGTGGATGACCACAGTTATTGGCCCAGGGAGGATGAACAAAAGAAGCAGCAGGAGATTGAGAACCGGTGGCAGGATGTAAGCCAGCGGATGGAGACGGAGATGGAGACATTTTCAAAGGAAATGTCATCGGGGACAGGAGATTTGATTGGAAAGCTTCGGGTGGAGAATCGGGAGCGGAGTTCAGACGTGTGCTCTTCCGATCTAGGAAGTTCTCGGTACTGCGGGAGGAAACGGCAGTAGACGAGGATTCTTTTGACTATGTGTTCTATACCTACGGGCTTTCATTGTATGGCAATATGCCCCTGGTCGAGCCTCTTGAATGGAAGGAAACCAGAAAGGTGGAGGAATTTGCGGTGGTAATCGATACCTCCATGTCCTGCTCTGGCGAGCTGGTGCGGAAGTTTTTGGAGGAGACTTATAGTGTGCTCAGTGAAAGTAACAGTTTTTTCAGGAAGGTGAATATTCATATCATCCAATGTGACGACCAGGTGCAGACGGACCAGGTGATTACCAGTGGGGAGGAGCTTAAGGAATATATGGAGGACTTAGAGCTTAAGGGCGAGGGCGGTACGGATTTTGGGCCGGCGTTTGAATACGTGGAGGAGTTGATGCATTGCCATGCCTTCGGGCAGTTGAAGGGACTAATCTATTTTACCGACGGAAAAGGGGCGTATCCTGCAAAGATGCCTCCCTTTGAGACGGCGTTTGTGTTTCTTAAGGATGACTATGAGGATGTGGACGTGCCGCCGTGGGCCATGAAGCTGATTCTTTCAGAGGAAGAGCTGGTAAAATAAAGGTGTACAAAAAAGGAGATTCAGTATGAATATCAAGCGTGCGAAGCAGGAGATAAAGGATTCGATCGAAGCATATTTGCTGAAAAATGAGGACGGAGGCTATAAAATTCCTTCCATCCGGCAGCGGCCTATTCTTCTGATGGGGCCTCCTGGCATTGGAAAGACCCAGATTATGAGCCAGATTGCCAAGGAATGTAAGATTGGGCTGGTGGCTTATACCATTACCCACCACACCAGGCAGAGCGCCGTCGGCCTGCTGTTTATCAAAAAGAGGATGTATGGGGGCAGGGAATATTCGGTTACCGAGTATACTATGAGCGAGATTATTGCGTCTGTCTATGAGAAGATTGAGACAACGGGAATCAAAGAGGGAATCCTGTTTATCGACGAGATTAACTGTGTCTCCGAGACGCTTGCCCCAACTATGCTTCAGTTTCTTCAATGCAAGACCTTTGGTAACCAGGAGGTGCCTAAGGGGTGGGTCATTGTGGCGGCGGGCAATCCACCGGAGTATAATAAGTCTGTGCGGGATTTTGATATCGTGACCCTTGACAGGATTCGGAAGATTGACGTGGAAGAGAATTATGAGGCATGGAAGGAATACGCCTATCGAGCGGAGATACACCCGGCAATCATGGCGTATCTGGAAATCCGGCGGGATTATTTCTATCGGATTGAGACCACGGTGGACGGCAAGGCGTTCGCGACGGCGCGGGGATGGGAGGATTTATCAGAATTCCTGAAGGCCTGTGAGATTTTGGGAAAACGGGCGGACAGGGATGTGGTGCATCAATATATCCAGCATTGGAAGATTGCGAAGGATTTTGCAAATTATCTGGAGTTATACGAGAAATATAAGCGGGATTACGGTCTTTTGCGGATTGTGGAAGGCAATTATGGACGGGAGACGGTGGAGCAGATTCGGTATGCGCCTTTCGACGAGCGGCTTAGTGTGGTGAGTATGCTCATTGGAAAACTTGGCGGAATGTTCCGGGACAGATTTGAGGAAGACCGGTATATCACCTTGCTTTATGAATATCTGCTTCGTTACAAAGAGTGCTTGGAGCTTAACACGGTAATTTGGGAAGCGTCAGAGAAATATGGGAAACTACGGAAAGCAGAGCATCTGACCAGGATGGAGGATGGAATCTGGCAAAAAGCGCTTGGCGCTCTTGAGCGGTATGGGCAGGAGGCGAAGAAGGAACATCTGTCGGGGGAAGATGCATTTGACCGTATCAAAGAAATGTTCGGGCAGGAGACGAAAGCGCGGGAGGAGAAAATAGAGGAGACATTGGATGCGCTTGAGCATGCTTTTGACTTCATGGAGGAAGCTTTCGGAGACAGCCAGGAGATGGTCGCATTTGTGACGGAGCTGAATACGAATGTTTATAGCGTGCAGTTCTTGAAGGACAATGAATGTGAGAGGTATTACCGTTATAATAAAAAGCTGTTGTTCGGGGAACAGCAGGAGGAGATTTTAAAAGAGCTTGACGAGGTGGAACAGGAGTTGAATACTGCAATCAAATGAAAGGTCTTGCAGAAGGAGGAAGAGAAGATGCTGTTGGTACATTACCCAAAGTGCAGTACATGCCAGAAGGCGAAGAAGTGGCTTAATGAGAAGGGCGTGGAGTTTGAAGAGCGGAATATTAAGGATGAGAATCCCACGAAAGAAGAAGTGAAGGCGTGGCATGAGAAGAGCGGGATGCCTTTGAAGAAATTTTTCAATACCAGCGGAATGATTTACCGGGAAATGCAGTTGAAGGACAAGCTGCCGGATATGACGGAGGAAGAGCAGTATGAACTGCTCTCGACGGACGGTATGCTGGTGAAACGGCCGATTCTGGTGACGGATACGGCTGTGGTGACGGGATTCCGTGAGAAGGAGTGGGAGAAACTGATATGAGAAGGGATGACCGGATGATGGAGAAGTTTGGCAAGATTGACGGTTTTTTCAACTATGCAGGAGCAACGCCGGTCAGTCCTCTCGATACTTGCGATGAGGAAACCTTTGATTGGGTTACTTCCGTAAACTATAAGGCTGCGTTCTTCTGTTGCCAGCAGGCGATAAAGTATATGCGAATGAATGGCGGCGGCAGCATTGTTCTTACTGGTTCCGCTCACGCCTGGGGCGGTCAGAAGGATAGGGCGGCATATGCGATGACCAAGGGGGTATTAAGGATACTTAATGAGCACATTGCCCATCAATACGCGGCCGAACAGATTCGGTGTAATTATCTCACTCTTGGATGGACGCCTACGGAAGGTGAAGTAAGCCTGAGAATCAGCCAGGGTGAGAGGGCTGCCGATATCCTGCCTATGGGTCGTATGTGCGAGCGCAGCGATTATATGGAAGCGTTGATTTACTTGATGTCTGATGCTTCAGCAATGATGACGGGAAGTACGTTTAGGCTGACTGCCGGGGAGTATATATAATGGCTGACAATAAGAGTAATATATTGTTTTTGAGCTTGAGTACTTTTATGTCGATAAATGAAAAAAATGCCGGAATTTATGCGGATTTAATGCGTGAGTTTGTCAGGAACGGGCACAAGGTTTATCGGATATTTCCTGTTGACGTGTTGAAGGACAAGTCTCGGCAAATCTACAAAGAGCCAGGCCAAGTTATAGTGAAAATTCCAGTTGGGAAAATACGGGGAAGCAGCAACATGATAACGAAAGGGATTCATACCATATTGCTGGAACCAAGGATGAAAGCAGCTATAAAAAAATATTGTAAAGATGTTCATTTCGATTTGATTCTATATGCGACTCCGCCCGTTACATTTTATAGCGCTGTGAAGTATATCAAGAAAAGAGACAGAGCTTTAAGCTATTTAATGCTTAAAGATATATTTCCACAGGGTTCTGTAGATATTGGCCTGATGAATAAAAGAGGCATAAAAGGCTTGATATATTTATTCTTCAGGAAAAAGGAGAAGCAGTTATATAAGATTTCAGATTATATAGGATGTATGAGCGAAGCTAATATAAAGTATTTATTAGAGCATAATACAGTTGTTAAAAAGAGCAAAGTTGAATTGTTTCCCAACAGCGTTGATGCCATTGATTTCTGCATTTCAGAAGAGGAAAAGAAGAAAAGCAGAGAGAAGTATAACATACCTGAGGATAAAGTAGTTTTTGTTTATGGAGGCAATTTAGGAAAACCACAAGGCATCCCTTTTATAATTGAAATGTTAGAGCATATCAATTTACAGCGAAATAAGAATACAGTATTAAATAAAGCCTATTTTATTATAGTTGGAGACGGGAGTGAGTATCATAAGCTTGAAAGTTATATGAAATTAAAACAACCTGATAACATGCTCTTAATGGCGCAACTGAATCAGGACGAGTACGATTGTTTGATTAGAAGCTGCGATGTTGGGCTTATATTTTTGGATCACCGGTTCACGATTCCAAATTTTCCAAGCAGATTGTTAAGTTATATGCAGGCTAAGATGCCGGTTCTGTGTTTTACCGATCCGGTGACAGATATAGGGGAAACCGTAGTTCAAGGCGGATTTGGATGGAAAGGCGAGAGCGATGATGCAGGCAGGGCGGCAGAGATTATTGAAGAAGTATGTAATGATTTCAGTGCAGGCCGAATTGAGAAAATGAAAGAAAATTCGTGGCAGTATCTTATCAATAATTTTGCTGTCTCAAACGTATATACGACCGTTATGAAGCATTGTACGGAAAATCGTGTGGATGGGTGAAGAAAATGAATTATGATCCGGAATATATTAAACCTGAAATAAGAGATGGGTGGAATGTATCTGAAAAAATGAAAAAAGTGTGGTATATCTACCTGGATCTGATCAAAGTATTTGCAGAGATTTGTGACAAGCATCACTTGCGGTGGTATCTATGCGGAGGGGCTTTGATTGGAATTGTACGTCATCATGGTTTTATCCCGTGGGATGATGATGTTGATTTGATGATGCCTCGTGAGGATTATAACAAGTTTTTGGAAATTGCGGCGGGTGAATTAAAGCATCCTTATTAACTGCGTACGACCTTAACTGAAAAGGAATGTTTCCAATACTGGGCGAGCATATGCAATAGTGAAACGACTGGTAATAGAGAAACCTGTTTATCGAAACGCCAGAACAATGGAATATCGATTGATATTCTGCCTTACGAAGGATGTGAGGATAACATTCATCTATATGCATTGAGAAGAAAACCACTGTATATTTTAGCAGTCCTTTGCAACACTTATGTAAATGACTATAATACATCAAGAATTGCAAACATTATTAGAACAATTTTAAGAAAAACAGGATTTAATTATATAGCTGTTTACAAATGGTTAGAAAAACATAATAGCAAGCATCCATGGAGTAAATATAATTATATTACTTACACATTAGAGGCTGATCCTGAATTAAAAAGAGGACTGCAAGTAAACTTCTTTAAGAAAGAATGGTTTGAGAAAACAATAGAAATGCCGTTTGAGAATACGGTTTTGCCTGTACCTATTGGATATGACAAAATATTGACGCAAGAATATGGGGACTACATGACATTTCCTCCGATTGAATCCAGGAAGGCGAAGCATGACATGGTCTTTGAACCGGATATTCCTTATAAGGAATATTGTCATGCAAAATATGGTGTTTCTTATGAAGAGTGAAATGGGCAGGATGATGGTAAGCATTATTATTCCAGTATTTAACACCACCTTAGATAAACTTAATATGTGTCTTGACAGTATTCAACGTCAAACTTATCAAAACTATGAAGTGATTCTAGTTGATAATGGTTCCTCAGATTCAATGTTTGAACAGTATAAAACCCTATCCGGACAGTACCCAAAGACTAGAATTGTTCAGCAAAATAGAGGCGGGGTGAGCGCTGCGCGTAACAGAGGGTTGGATGAAGCGAACGGAGCGTATATCACCTACATAGATTCGGATGATCTAATATCATGCTTCGCCCTGCAAGATGGAATGAATCACCTAAGAATTTCCAGTGCTGATGTTGTTATTTCAGGTATTAGGATTGTAGTTAGCCAAGAAGAGTTTTTATCATTCCATGCAGATGAATCAAGCAAAAAAATTGAAATAGAGTCAGATAAACTTGTAGTAAAACTAATCAAACATTATCTGACGGTCGAAGGTGATTCATTTCTTGCCGATTATTTTCCGAATAAAGATAAAATGATTGGAAGAGGTCCTTGTTCTAAAATAATAAGAACATCAGTTGCAAGGTCAGTAAGATTTCCGGAAAACCTTCCAATCGGAGAAGACTTGATTTGGAGTATTGAATTACTAAAAAATGCGAAACATGTGATTTTAGTTGATAACGTTTGGTATGGGTATGTGGTAAATGGGAATGAATCTGCAATTAGAAAATACTATGGAAACCGTGAGGTATTGGCAAAAAATTATTTGAAAATATTATGGGATAACAATAAAAGTTATTTTAAGGATAATGAGTACCAGTTCTCTCAGAATGTTGCGGGAGAGTTTTATAGTATCTTAAACTTTGAGATGCTTTCTGATAAGTGCAGTTTATCTAACAGAGGGAAACGGAAAATAGTGCAGAGCTGCTTAAAAGAGTGGCCATGGGAACTATTGAAAAAAAAGAGCAATTTCAAGAGATTATGCATGACGCATAAACTGCTTGTTATTGGAGCATGTTCAGGAACCTGGATATATATATATGAGCTGAAAGACGTAGTAAAGAGAATAATTGGCAAGAGGAAAAAAGTATGAAATTCGACATTGCTTTCTTATCAAGGTTGATTCCAAGAGAAATGGATGCTGAGGTCAGACAGAAAATGATTGGAATGATGGAAGATGCAGCGATAGCATGGCAAGAAAATATTATTGAAGGAATTGAAATCGAAAATGGCGGTCCATTACATCTGATTAATTATCTGCCAGTTAACGCTTACCCCAATACATATAAAGATCCGTTTATAAAAAAACGTAAATTCAGCCATACTGAGGGGGCAGAAGATATAAACCTTGGATTTTGTAATGTTAGGTACATAAAGAGGTTTCAGCAATGGATACCTTTGTTTCAAGAAATAGACAAATGGGCAAAGACAGATCTTGGATTAACGAAAGTATTGATTGTTTATACTATGTACCCAGAATTCATGATGGCTATAAAGCATATTAAAAAGAAGCATAGTAATATTACCATTATTAATATAGTTGTCGATTTGCCAGAGTACACAGTATTAGGTGATTTTAAGAAGACTTTATTATATAGATTGTATTCAAGTTGGGACAGGCATCAAGCTGCCGTATCAAAAGGATATACGGATGGTTATGTCGTTATAACGAAGCAGATGGGCGGTGTTCTATCCAAAGAAAAGCCGTATACAGTTGTAGAAGGAATATGCACTTCTGTTTTTCCGGAGATAGGACCAAAAGAGGATAAAACTGTAAAAGTGATATATGCCGGAAAGCTAAATGAGATGTTCGGATTAAGGAAATTACTTGATGCGTTTCAAATGATAGAGGATCAATCCTATGAGCTTATACTTTGCGGTATTGGAGATTTGGGAGAAGAAATCGCAAACAGAGAGAAAGAAGATAGAAGAATAAAATATCTGGGACAACTAAAAAGAGAAGATGTGCTAAAGATACTAATCACGAGTGACATAATCATAAATCCCAGAGAAAATATAGGGGAATTTACAAAGTACAGTTTCCCCTCCAAAGTGATAGAAGCCCTTTCGTCAGGTATTCCTTTTGTTGGATATAAATTGGAGGGTATACCAGATGAGTATGATAAATTCATTAATTACCCAAGTGGAGATACGGTCGTTGATCTGGCTAATACGATAGTAGAGGTTGGAACTGGGAAAAAGCAAGAAGCGAAAGCAAAGGCTATTGAAGCAAAATCTTGGATTACAACAAAAAAAAGTCCCAAGGAGCAGGGAAGAAAAGTACTTGATTTAATAAATCTGATAATAGGTTGATATTATGGAGGAAACAAATGTATCAAACATCACAACCGGTGAATAGACGAATCATATCAGGTGATGCAGTGCTGTTATATATTATCCTGTTTTTTTCAAATGACACGTATTTGTTTGGGACAAACGTAAATGAAGCGAGGATTTCATTAGCCAGATATTTATTGATCTTTTTCTGCGGCGTTCTCATTTACAGAATGGGAGGACTAATAAAATATTCAATAAATAAGGGGAAAATAGTTGGATTCCTTCTGATTTTTATTTCGTATATTATTGTAGCAAGATTAAACGACGAAGTTACAAATCGAGTTGTCATCAAATTGCTATACATGCTTGTTGCCATACTTATATGCATGACATTTGAATTTACCAGGTTCTCAAAAGCATATAGACAGTGCTTATACTTTATTTCGATTTGTGCGATTAGTTTTAGTTTAATCGGATATCTGGTTCCTTCTTTGATCCGGAACTTACCGTATATTACAAATACCGTAGGGATTAGAATCTATACTTGCGGATTATCAGGAATTAATGAAGTATCATTAAGCAGCAATTTTATTCGAGCTCAAGGAATATTCTGGGAACCAGGAGTATTCCAGATGTATGTAAATCTGGCTTTATGCTTCGAGCTGTATCTTTCCGAAAGACCAAACAGAAAACGTGTATGGGTTTATATTATTGCTGTCTTTTTCTCTTTTTCAACGACAGGATTTATCGTTACTTCATGGATTATATTATGCTATTTGTTGCTCAAAAAGAGTAATATTACCCAAAAATATTCTGGAAGAAGTGTCTTGCTTGTATTTGTATTTGTTACTTTGGGGTTTTTATTATTGCAGGTTACAGAAGTGGGCGTACTTGTTTTCGATAAGATTATTAATCCGACTGTAAGCGGAACAACCATGGTACGTGTTGCTGGAGTTGTCACAAATATCGAAATAGCGCTGGCACATCCCTGGCATGGAATTGGAATGGAGAATATTCAGGATGAGTTCCTAAAGCTCACGATGGCTTCCCAAATTATTCTTGGATTTACAAGGCAAAATACTAACACGCTTCTATACCAATATGCTGCTCACGGTATACCCTACGGCATATTATTCACATTGGGTACATATAAGTTCGCGAATCTATTAAGCAGAGGCGAAAAACTTATTAAGCTGAGTGTTTTTATCATGATAGTTATGCTATATATCGGCGAGAATTTGCAATATTCAGAATTGCCTTACATTATTATTTTTTACGGATATGGGTGTTATGACAAAAGTGAATCAAAGTATTACTTATCTATGACAGAGGGCGAAGTAAATGTATCACTATAGCAAAGTAATAGTTCAGATTAATCTTGGGAATTTTGGCAGTACAGGCACAATTATGCGGGGGATAGCCGATTGTGCGTCGAGAGAGGGATTTAAAGTTTTTTGTTGTTATCCGGATAACCCGCATAACAAAAGTATTCAGGATGGGGATTATATTATTTGTACAGACAGACAACGAAAAATATGTTCAAGATTATCCAGATATTCCGGATTAAACGGGCTTTTCGGAGTGTTTCCAACAATAAGGTTTATCAAGTGGCTGCGTGAAGTAAAACCTCAAATTATACACCTTCATAATTTACATGGATGCGGTTTGTCTTTGCCCATATTGTTTAGATATATAAAAAGAAAAAAAATTAGAGTTGTATGGACTTTGCATGATTGCTGGGCTTTTACTGGAAGATGTCCATATTTTCAAATTACGAAGTGTGACAAGTGGAAAACTGGTTGCCATGATTGCAGTTATCCAAAAACATCATACCCGGAAACAAAGGTTGACGGTACTAGATTAATGTGGAAATTGAAGAAGAAATGGTTTAACGGTATCGCTGACCTGACAATTGTCACTCCATCTTCATGGCTTGCAAATTTAGTACAGGATTCATTCTTATCAAGTTACTCGATTTGTGTTATCAACAATGGAATAGATCTGTCAGTTTTCAAACCTACTCCAAGTAATTTCAGAGAACATTACGACCTGGGGGGG
>OFHB01002265.1_pt1 | contig 10202 bp, 6 predicted proteins | sample 1521881 | NCBI WGS metagenome assembly OFHB01 (sample SAMEA3504090, study PRJEB24116) | mouse gut metagenome | biome: mouse gut; feature: mouse-associated habitat; material: faeces | place: Denmark | collected 2011
TGCAGCGGCATCCGGCTTTTCTGATTTCCCAGACAGGCATCCGCGCCATTGTCCAGCAGCAGTTTCACCAGATCCCTGGAACCTTTCGCACAGGCATAAATCAGAGGAGGATTGCCGGATTCATCCCTCTTATTCACATCCACGCCGCCCCGCTTTAAAAAGGTCTGGACGACCCCTTTCTGATTATTCCTGCATGCCTGCAGCAGCAAATTGTCCAATTGCATAATTTCTCTCCTTCTGTCCTGTCTGCCATCGTTGGTCTCCTCCGTGCCCCCTGCCATGCAAAGCGAAAATGGGATTTAGCGCTGCAGGCTCTCCTCCTGCAGTCTGTCAAATTCGGCCATGCACTCGTCCACACTGGCTCCGTTTAACAGTTCCCGCACAATAAGGCAGGTATTTCCCCACTGTTCAACCTTCATACCTGCGTTGGAGGCAGGGACGTAGACATCCTCTTCGATTTTATCATTCAGTGGTTTTAAGGCGGGGATGCAGTCCACGCTGATATTTTTGGAGGGAGAGATTACCCGGTTGGTTTCCGTGTAAATCCTGAGCGCGTCGTCGGAGAGAATGACTTCCAGGACATTTTTCGCGTCCTGCGCATGTTCCGCTTTTGCGCAGATACCGTATCCGGTCATGGAAAGGACCGGCATCGGACCGCGCCTGCTCGGGAAACCGGTAACCACCAGTTCAAAATCAGGATTGCCGTAGGCTGTATCTGAATTTGCCGCTCCCCAGTATGCCATTACGATCGGTGTTTTCTGTGCGAGAAAATCAGGTCCTTCGCCTTCGATCGCTTCGCTGACATAGGCTTTTGCGGCGTCGATGTAACCGTGGTCCATCAGTTCCCGGAGAAATTCAAAGCCTGGGCGCATATAATCGCTGTATTTTGCCTCTCCGCGGTTCAGGGCGTCTATTTCGGCAACTGTGTTCCCTCCATTGTAGAGGTCGGCGTACGCCTGGGCGAAAACAAAAGTTTCCAGCCACCAGCGGTTCGCGCCGATCGGCGTCTCATATCCGTTTTCCTGTAGCACCCGGCAGCATTCCAGCAGGTCTTCCGGTGTTTCCGGCAGATCCAGATCGTATCTGTCGAACAGGTCTTTGTTGATAAAAAGACCGTATGCAACGACTTCCTGGGGGATTGCGATCAGCTTTCCGTCGACGGTATTTGCCGCTTTCACGACATCCCGCAGATTTCCGGCACAGGAAAGGCCGGAAAGATCCAGAAGCACTTCCTCCGTGCCCAGGGTCAGAATGGTGTCCGTATTCAGCAGATAAAAATCGTCCATATGATTGCGCGCACGGTCGAGCGCCACTTCGTCATATGTTTTTTCACTGTAATTTTCTGCGGTATAGGTATTGTAATTCACGCGCAGGTTCAGCTTCTCTTCCGCCATGGCGATTGTCAGATCAAACGCGCTTCTTGCGATATTATCCGCATTGGGATCTGATTTTTCCATGGGTCCGAAGACATTTACAATCTTTGCGGGGGACTGCTCATCCCGGAGGAGGTTCGGGTCCTCTGGGCGGCTCCCGCAGGCTGTGGCCGGAAATATCATGGCTGCCGTCAGGAGAAGCGCCGTGAGTTGTTTCTTTCTGGTCTGTTTCATTCCTGTTTCCTTTCGCCTGATACATGAGTCAGTATCACTTTTTTTAACAGATCAATGTCAATCGGTTTTGCCAGATGGATATTCATGCCGGCGGCAATCGCTTCCTTTTCATCCTCTGCGAAAGCATTTGCGGTCATGGCGATTACCGGTATCTGCGCGGCGTCCCTGCGCTCCAGTGCCCGGATAGCCCTGGTTGCGTCGTAGCCGTTCATGACAGGCATCTGAACATCCATCAGGATAGCATCGAATTCGCCTTCCGTGGCGGACTGAAAACGCTCAAGTGCCAGGCGGCCGTTTTCAACGATTTCACAGTCCGCTCCTTCCGCTTTCAGGATTTCAGTCAGAATCTCGGCATTGATTTCGTTATCCTCGGCAGCCAGAAAATGAAGTCCCGCCAGGCTGACGGTTTCTTCTGCTTCCGGCTCCGTATCCCTGTGAAGTGCCGCGCGCAGTTCCACAATCTTTTCCTGCAGGGCGGATACAAAAAACGGCTTCATTAAAATGCCGGTATACTCCGGCAGCGCTTCAGCTTCCATCCCGGCCGGCTCCGCGTCGCAGGAGGCCAGGAAAAGAATCAGCGCGGTATCCGGCAGAAACTTCCGCAATTGCTCTGCCGCCGCCAGGCTGGCGGAGAGTTCCGGGGTTTCCGGGTCGATCAGAATGAGCTGATAGCGGGCACTGGCATCCCGGGTCTGCAGATACTGAAGGGCCTGCGTGATATCCGCAGCGGTATCCACCGGAATTTCCGTGCTTTTCATCAGAAGCCTGATTCCGTTGCAGGCTGTCTCATCGCTTTCCACTGCGAGGATCCGCGAGATACCGTTCAGTTCCCAGAATTTCTGATCGGCCAGTTCTTCCGGAATGCGGAATTCCAGCTCGACCTTAAAAAGGCTTCCCCTGTTTATCTCACTGGAGACTTCAATCGTTCCACCCATAAGTTCCACGATATTTTTCGTGATGGCCATGCCAAGACCGGTACCCTGCACTTTGTTGGTCGTGCTGTTTTCCGCTCTGGTAAATGCGTCAAAGATCGTCTCCAGGTATTCCGGCGTCATACCGTATCCGTTATCTTCCACCTCGATCCGGATGCGCTCATACTGACTGGAGCGCTGTTTAAGCCCGATTATGCGGAACCAGATAATACCGCCTTCCGGCGTGTACTTGACGGCGTTGGAGAGGAGATTGATCAGGATCTGACTGACTCTTGTCTCATCCCCCATCAGGGTTTCATGCTGTATGCCCGTCACCTCGACGTGAAAAATCTGCTGTCTGGCCTTTGCCATCGGCCGGATAATTGCGTCCACGGACGAGATCAGATCATTCAGCGTAAATTTTTCGAATGTGAGCACAACTTTTCCGCTCTCGATTTTGGAGACGTCCAGAATATCGTTAATCAGGCTGAGAAGATGCTGGCCGGACGCCGTGATTTTCTTTGTGTATTCCCTCACTTTCGCCGGATTTTCGGCATCGCGGGAGAGCAGGGACGTAAAACCGAGCACTGCGTTCATCGGTGTGCGGATGTCGTGCGACATATTCGAGAGAAACATTGTCTTGGAATTGCTCGCAATCTGGGCAGCCTGCAGCGCCTCCGCCAGGCGTGCGTTATGGATTTCACGCTCTGCCTCCTGCTCCCGGCGGATAAGGGTCTGCTGCCGCTGGCTGAAATAGTACAGGATACAGCAGAGGAAAAACGCGACGAGCATCACAATTACAACGATTAAAATATTCTGATTTACGGTCCGGCCTTCCTGCTGAATCGCGTCAACCGGTACATAGCCGATCAGAAAGAGCATGCCGTTGCCCACTGACCACATGTAGTTCAGGGAATGTTTATTCCGGATGTCGTGGTAAAACAGAATATTTCTGCCGCTTTTTACGCATTCTGCAACTTCTGCCCGCAGATCCTTCTCCAGGATATTATTCGCCCGGTAAAAATCCTCCAGATTCAGGTGTCCGGCATTGCGTTCGCCCATTCCTTTGGGTTTGAGCACAAGCCGCTCGCTGTGTGCGTCCATGACATAGAGCATTGCTTTTCCATTATAAAAGCTTCCGGGAAGCGACTGCTCAATGGAATCATAAATATATTCGATATAGAGCGTTGCGATATCGCGGCCCTCAGACACGACGGGGCATTTTATGGTATACGCCCAGGTGCCCATATAGTTCACATAGGATCTTGAGACCGGAAGACCGTCAACGGTTTCTCCGGAGGAAAAATCCAGATCCGCTCCGGTGAAGCTGTCATCTGTGTTGGAGATGCCCTCCGTCTGCCCGGAGAAGATCAGAGATATTTTTGACATTGCCTGATTTTTTTCGTAGGAGCGCACGAGTGCAGCGGGATCCTCCGAAAGTGCGAGATCCTGTGCCAGAAGCTTCTGAAATTCTGCCTCTTTCCGCAGGATTGCCTCTATGGTGCTTTTCATCAGATCCAGACTTTCGCTCAGATTCTGGATGGCTGATGCGGACATTTCCCGCGATATTTTCTGCGATACAGAGAATACAACAGCTCCTAAAATACAAAATACCAGTATAATAGAAAGAAATAGAGAAATATCTTTACCTTGTTTCTTTTTTTCTGATTTTCTGAATGCAATCATAAAACCTGTTTCACCCGGAGCAGGAACCATGGTGATCATTTTCCTGCATGAATCTTTCCTGGCAGTCCGGCCAGTTACCATCTGGTACACTTTTCGTATGCGGGAATCTGCCGGGCGGCAGGCCGCATGAACATTTACAGATCATTATACAGGTATCTTATTCGTGTGTCAACCGGTGCGCGTATGCTATTCGAGCAGCGTCAGCCCGTGGATATCCGGTCTGGTGGTCAGGGAGTAATTGGTGTAGTAAACCACGAAGCCGGGCGCACCTTTATTCGGTTTGCGGATATTCTTTTTCTGGAGATAATCGATTTCCAGCTTGTCACTGTCCCGTCCTTTGGAATAATAGCCTGCAAGTTTTCCGGCTTCCTCGAATACGCGGTCCGGGAGCTCTTCGTGATCGGACTTCACAATGACGTGCGAGCCGGGGATTCCCTTGGCGTGGAACCACCAGTCATTTCCGGAGGCAAATTTAAACGTCAGTTCTTCATTCTGATAGTTGTTTTTACCGACATACATGTGATAGCCGTCTGAGGAGAGGTAATGGAAAGGCCTGCTCTTTATTTTTGCTTTTTTGTCGGTGCGTCTGCGCCGGATATAGCCGAATTCCATCAGTTCCTCACGGATCTGGACGAGGTCCTCCTCTGTGAGAGCGATGTCGAGCGATGTTGCTATGCTCTCCAGATGCTCTGTCTCCGCGCGGGTTTCTTCGATCAGTCCGCTCAGGGCTTCATGGGTGCGCTTTAATTTGTTATACCTGTCAAAATATTTCCGGGCATTTGCCATGGCATCCAGATCCGGGTCGAGCGGAATGGTGATCATTTCGTTTGTGTAGTAATTGAGCGCCGCGAGTTCTTTTGTGCCTTCCGCGAGCCCGTAGACATAGGTGTGGAGCAGCTCGCCGTAAACTTTATATTTTTCCCGTTTTTCGGTATCCTTTAACTGTTTTTCCTGGAGCAGGTATTTTTTGCGGCTGCGCTCAAGGGCAGTGGACACGATTCTGCGCAGATCGGCCGATTTCTGGCGGATGCGGGTGTATGCGCTCCTTGCAGCGTAAAATTCCTCAAGTACCGCGGAGATGGAATCGTATGTCGTCATCGCATACCGGTCCGTGTGATCCGTGTACTCCGTGAGTTTTACACAGGAAAATTCGACGGGTTCCTGTCCGCGGCGTATGATGTTCGGACAGTAATTCTGTCTGCGGATATCGTCCATCATCCAGCGGAAATGGTTGTACAGATGCTTTTTTTCATCCGGATTCAGGGAATCTACCGGCATATCCCCGTCGATGGAGGCGCGGTAGCAGATTTCCCCCGCGATGACGGGGCTGATTCCCGTGCAGGAAGTATAGATGGCCTTTGCGATGGAGTCAGGCTTTGTCATTATCTGTTCCAGAAAAACAGGTTCTTCCGTCTCCAGCGGATTCAGGCGGCCGCTTTTGGTTTCCGGGATGCAGTAGGTCCTGCCGGGAAGCACTTCGCGGAGGGAACTCATCATCGAGGAGACATGCCGGATGCTGTCGATGATCATTCCCTGGGAGTTGCAGAAAATGATATTGCTGTGCTTGCCCATCAGTTCGATTGTCAGGGTTTTGGAGCACAGATCGCCAAGGTCGTCGAGATGTTCGATCTCAAAATGAATGATGCGTTCCATGTGCGGCTGGAAAATGCGCGTGATGCGCCCGTTTGCGATATGCTTGCGCAGTACCATGCAGAAATTCGGCGCCGTCAGGGGACCCGGCCTGTTTGTGTCCGTCAGGTACAGATACGGCAGGGAAGCGCTCGCGGACATGGCGAGGCGGTACTGTGAACCGTTTCCCTTCAGGGTGAGCAGCAGCTCGTCAGTCTCGGGCTGGGCAATTTTGCTGATTTTTGTGTTTAAGATCGTCTGGTTCAGCTCGTGTACCAGGTTTGCTATTACAAATCCGTCTAATGCCATGGCTTGTATTCTCCTTTCAATGGTTCTTATTATAGTAGATGAAGAAGAGAAAAACAAGTTACTGTTATTCCTTGAAAATCGGCCTGTTTTATCATAAAATGGAAAGAAAAGGAGGTTTTTCCATGCAGCATGCAAATCCACTTCTACATGGCGACTGCGGGAGCAGGTTTATCACGGTCGGAGAGATTATGCTCCGCCTGACGCCGCCCAACTATGAAAAGATCCGTATGACGACCAGTTTTGAGGCGAGCTATGGCGGCAGTGAGGCGAACATAGCGCTGGCGCTCGCCAATCTCGGCGTTGACAGCACTTTCTTTACGGTGGTTCCGGACAACAGCCTTGGAAAGAGCGCAGTTCGTATGCTGCGCAGCAACGACGTCCACTGTACGCCGGTGATCTTAAGCACGCCGCAGCAGACGCCCTCCCACCGCCTCGGCAGTTATTATCTGGAGACCGGTTACGGCATCCGTCCGAGCAAAGTGATCTATGACAGAAAGTACAGCGCGATCACGGAATTTGATTTTGGTACGATCGACCTGGGCGCTCTGCTCGACGGCTTTACCTGGCTTCACTTAAGCGGGATTACGCCGGCGCTCGGGCCAAACTGCAGGGAACTTGTGATGAACTGCCTGAAAGTGGCGAGGGAGAAGGGCATCACGGTCAGTTTTGACGGGAATTTCCGCAGTAAGCTCTGGACCTGGGAGGAGGCGAGGGATTTCTGCACCGAATGCCTGCCCTATGTCGATGTCCTGCTCGGGATCGAGCCGTATCATCTCTGGAAAGATGAGAACGACCACAGCAGAGGGGATGTCAAGGACGGGATTCCGCTTCAGCCCAGCTATGAGCAGGAGGATGAGATTTTCCAGGCGTTTGTGGAGCGGTATCCGAACTTAAAATGTATTGCGCGCCATGTGCGCTATGCCCACAGCGGAAGTGAAAACAGCCTGAAAGCGTTTCTGTGGTATGAGGATCATACATTCGAGAGCAAGCTGTTTACCTTCAATATTCTGGACCGTGTCGGCGGCGGGGACGCGTTTGCCAGCGGGCTGATTTATGCGATGATGCATCGCTATAAGCCGATGGATATGGTAAACTTTGCCGTGGCCAGCAGCGTGATCAAGCACACCATAAGAGGAGATGCAAATATCACGGATGATGTGGAGAGTATCCGCAATCTGATGAATATGAATTATGATATCAAGCGCTGACGTCCGCCGCCCCGGGACTGTCAGGAGGACAGAACAGGGCCGCCGCATATTATACGCGGCGGCCCTGTGCGCAGCTTACTGGGAGACGTTTGCGCCGGTTCCCGGTATAAACATATTTACCGGTCCTCCGGGCGTGGTACTTGTGTAGTAGATTGTGCCGGATGAGTAGTCCTCAAAATATATGTAGCGCGATGTGGCGCTGATATGTGTGTAATTCCCCTCTGCAACCACTTCGAATTCTGTTCCGTCCGTCCGTATCCGGCAGAGCGCCGGCGATTCGGGGTCATTCCTCTGATAATAGATGTAATTGCCGGCGACGTTATAACAGTCGAGTCTGTCCCGGGAGAGGAGCGTGACACTGTTGTCGGTGAGACCGGCGCAGGCGAGGGCATAGTTATTGTCACAGTCCATAAAGTATGCGACCGACCCCTTTACGTCCGGCATCCAGCAGTTGCCCTTGTAGATCATGCGCGACTTATTGGTAGAAGTGTCGAGCTGCCAGATATAGTGGTCGTTTTCCAGTCCGTTGTGGTAAATATACTGCCCCTGCGCGGAGCAGGTAAAGTAAGGCTGTTCGGATACCTGTTCTTTGCCTGAACCGTCTATTTTAATCCGGTAAAGGGAGGAATGCGACTCCTCGTCGTAGTGAATATAGTAGATGTAATCCCCGACCAGCGAGGCATACATGCAGGGATCCTCGTCCAGGATAATCTCAGGGCTTCCACCGTCGCGGTCGATCCGGCAGAGACTGTCCGTGGTGATATTGAGAAATGCAAAATCCTGGGTACCTCTGGGGTTGGTGCGCACATAGTAGACGTAATTGTCATCCGCATTGATATAAGTGACAATGTCGTCGCAGAGCTTCCGGAGATTTGTACCGTCATAATTCATCGCGTAAAGCCGGTCATGGTCGGACGGATTTGCGAAAAAAACGGTGCCGTCATGTTCGCAGAACAGGCCGCCGTTGTAGAGATTACCGGCGGTATTGCCGTTGACGTAGGAATTATTGAATTTTGTCCGGTGCGTCACGCGGTAAAATATACCGAATCCGGCGAGACCGAGCGCCAGGCCAAGGAAGACGATGACTGGAATTGCTTTTTTCATAACATGCCCCTCTTTCATGTAGTAAAATATATTTCGTATTTGTAAAGATTATAACATTTCCGGGCATTATACTGCAAGGGTTACTTGCCATCAGAATGTGAATGTACTATAGTATAGAAAGGATTAATTACAGAAAGGCATGGTTGGCGCATGAGGGATTTGATGGAACTGAGGGAGGAAATCGACGGGATTGACCGGCAGATTGCGGAGCTGTTCGTCAGGCGGATGGGGATCGCGGAGGAGGTTGCAGAGTACAAGCTTTCGGTGGGAAAAGCGGTTTTCGACCGTGAGCGGGAATGTGCAAAGCTTGCGGCGCTTGCCTCCTATGGGACGACGCCGTTTCTTGCGAACGGGATCCGCGAGCTGTTCGTGCAGATAATGGCGGTCAGCAGAAAGCGCCAGTACCAGCTGATTACGGAGCGCGGAGGCTGTGTTAAGCCGGATTTTAAGCAGGTGGATGGACTGGATTATAAGAATGCCGCGATTGTGTTCCAGGGGGTGGAGGGCGCTTACTCACAGCTCGCCCTGAAAGAATATTTCGGGCCGGCTGCGAACGGGGTTCATGTGGAGACCTGGAGGGATGCGATGGAGGCGCTGCGGACGGGGGAGGCGGATTACGCGGTGCTGCCGATTGAGAATTCATCCGCGGGCATTGTTCCGGAAAATTATGATCTGCTGGTAGAGTATGACAACTGTATCGTCGGGGAGCAGATTATCCGTATTGAGCATGCGCTGCTGGGGCTCCCGGGCGCAGAGCCTTCGGATATCACGGATGTCTATTCACATCCGCAGGCGCTGATGCAGTGCGGGCGTTTTCTGGGTAAGATGCGCGCGCTGGAAACACACAGTGTCAGAAATACCGCGATGGCGGCCAGAAAGGTGCGGGAGGACGGGCAAAAAAATGCGGCGGCGATTGCAAGCCGGCTGACGGCGGAGATATACGGGCTGTCGGTGCTTGCGGAGTGTATCCAGGATCATCCGGAAAATGCGACGCGGTTTCTGATTGTGACCGGAAAACATATTTTTACAGGGGATGCGGGCAGGGTCAGTATCTGCTTTGAGGTTCCCCATGAGAGCGGATCCCTGTATCAGATGCTGTCGCATTTCATCTATAACGGGCTGAACATGAATCATATTGAATCCAGACCGGTAAAGGGAAAGAACTGGGAATACCGTTTCTTTGTGGATTTTGACGGAAATTTAAATGACGCCGCCGTGCAGAATGCGCTTGCAGGGCTGCGTCAGGAGACAATCCGGCTGAAAGTTCTGGGCAATTACTGAGCGCGGTGTAAGAGAGAAAGGGAACCCTGATGATGAAACGTGTAGAGAATTTAATCCTGTACAGGATGCACAGATCGTGTGAGGAGGACAGGCTGTTTTGTGATACCGCATGGATTCTGGAGCATTACCGGGATGAAGAGTACAAAAAAGAGGAACTTGCGGAATCGTTTTACAACTGCCTTTGCCAGCTTGCGGAGCTCGCGGAGAGCCATGGGTTTGAGGGAAACCTCTGGCGTGGTTTTGTGGCGTATCTGCTGGTGAATCATGAAAATGCCTACAGCCGCGCCTGTGAGCTCCGCGAGGGGGTGAAGGGATCCCTCCGGGAGCTTGCGCGCCACGATTTTGCGATTATCCGCGAATACTTTGAGTGTGATCTGCGGGAGCCGGGAAAGTATTTCGGGGTGGAGTGTATGGAATCCATTCTTGATTTTAAGGGAACGGGAAACGGCGGACGTTTTTTCAACAGG
>OFHB01002267.1_pt1 | contig 10196 bp, 25 predicted proteins | sample 1521881 | NCBI WGS metagenome assembly OFHB01 (sample SAMEA3504090, study PRJEB24116) | mouse gut metagenome | biome: mouse gut; feature: mouse-associated habitat; material: faeces | place: Denmark | collected 2011
TTTTCCTTGATTGCCTCTGTCTTAGGATCACTTGTCTGAATCACCGGCAAAGCTTCACTCATAAAGAAAGGCTGCTCATTTTGATCCTTTGCCTCAAGTCCCGCCAATATTTGTTTTGCCCTGACTAAAACCGTATCAGGCAGCTTTGCCAGCAGCCAGATTTTCCGGCCACCCATCAGGCTTCCCGCCGTCTCATAGCGAACCTCACCCTCGATCAGGGAGTCGGTAAAGGCGAAAGCGTCCACATTCTGGACTACCTTGTAGCGGTCACTCACCACGCCCAGCACAGCGCCGTCGCTACTCCGTACGTTGGCGAAGAAGTTGTCCACCTTGCGCCCGCCGCAAACCTGGATGGACTTGCGATCCACCGTCCAGTCCAGGCCAGCCAGCCGCAGCGCGACGGCGCTGGTTGGCGCTTCCTCCACCATCGTTCCCAGACCGTGCCATGGCTTCTCACGAACATACATCATAGTTTCAACATTAGCAGCCATTTTTGTTTCCTCCTAAATTTTGTTGTTGATTGGGTGGGGAGGGGTGGTGCCCTCCCCACTGTAGTTACAGAACGGGATAGGATTTTGCTAACTGTTGGCGTAAATTTTTTCTACGACAGGCAGGAGGTCATTCCGCCAGGTATAAAAGTCCTCAACAGCGGCAATGGCATCCTCCTTTGGCATATCAGTGGGAAAGCCGGAAAAGAACTGCTCCAGGCTATCCACATCTGAGCTAAACTCCTTTTCGTCGCACAGCTCCAGCACCTCGTTCATCGTCCAGCCGTTCTCCTTACAGGCCAGCCAATCGTCCTCGGTGAAGTCCAGCACAGAACCGACGCTCCCGTGGTAGTCCTGGATGGCATACGGCAAACCCTCATCGGTGTACTTCCAGTTCAGCTCACCATAGCGCCGCAGGTGGTCGGCCTTTGTGTCCTCGATCTTCTTACGAAGGGTAATTTTCTCGTTCATCGTTCAGTCCTCCTTGATGTTGTTTTGGTGTTCCCACTTTTATAACAGAAAAAAGGGACGGTTTTGCTAACCGTCCCTTTATCTTTACTTTGTCCAGATATCGTTGATCTCAAAGGAAATGCGGACATGATCTTCCACAGCAGAAATTATCGTGCCGTCCGCTTTGTTCATGATAGCCGTCAAAGCCGCTGTCTCCTCCTTGTCCAGCGTTGCAGCGGGGGAAAAGTCCAGCCACAAAACCGCGTGCTTTTCCCGTGTGTTCGGGTCATAGCCGTCAACCATCCGCACATCATCACAGCTTAACAGAAACCGGGTCAAATCATCCTTGACCTCACGATACAACGCCAACTTCTCAAAATTGGCTTGTGTTCCGTGAAAATTCTCATTCCGGTCGTGCATCTCCCCGATCTCATCGGGGGTGTAATTCATGCGCATCCCTTCTTCCTCCTCAAATCCATGTAGTCCTTATAGGAAAGCCCCATCAGCTCGGCTGCGTTATGGAGTGCGGTTTTTTTGTCGCTCAGGGGACTTGCCGGAACCTTTGGAGTCTCCGTCGCATGAGCGTACCAGCGGGAACTGCCCTTCTGTTTGGATACGTCGTAGGTGATAGACATTCTCTTTTTCCTCCTTATATTTTCACCAGACATTGTGCCAGCCGGGAGACTTCACCAGATCGTTCAGCTCGGCCTCTTTCCGATCAGCCTCGGCCTCCTCACCAACGTCAGGAAAATCGGACACATCCAGATCGTACACATCAGCGTGTACGTCAGCGTTGGCATAAATGTTTTGCACCAGGCCACCCTTGACCTCCACAGCCACCTGCACATCCAGCTCGTGCTCCTCAATACGCCAGCTTTCCACATCATCTCCATTGCGGATAACAGCGGTATCATTGTTGCACTCGCACTCATCCTCATCATTGTGCTCCTTGGAATCGTACTCCCAGCACTTAGATGTTTCCTGCCAGTCAGAGCGCATAGCGTCCATCGCGGCCTGCTTGTCGGTAAACGGCTTCACGTAGCATCCCCAGGCGGCGTCGGTGTCCTGCTCGTGAATCATCAAATAGATTTTCATTTCTTTGCCCTCCTATTGGAACTTGTGTTGATATACTCCATCACAGCCTGATACAACTCAGGCGACGCGGTGAAAAGGAAAACGTCGTACATTGGGTTGTCCCGATCTGGGGATACTCGGTAGGGTTTGAATCCTCTCTCCATCAGGAAGCTGCACATCCTTGCTCGCTTACATACATAAGTTTTCTGTTCGTCCATGGTCGTTTCGTCCTTTCATAAATTTGTTGTTGTGGAGCTGCCTCCACTACTATTACAAAGACTTGGAGCATTTTGCTAACCACTGAAATAAAAAAAAGCCCGCCGTTTTCTACGGCGGGCGAATGGTCATGCGATAGCGGCGGCTTTCAGACGTGCGCGGGAATTGGAGGCCAGGTCGTACCACGCCTCGCCGTTGGAAAAACGGGCGACGCACACATACTCCAAAAATCCAAACTGCTTGCCCAACGCGGCTAACTTACGGTTGATCTTCCGCCCCTCGGCGGCGTACTTCCGATAGGCCACGCTCCGGCAACAGTCAAAGTAGTAGTGACACTCATCGTTGTCGTAGTCATAATCGGTAAGATCGTGCTCGGCTTCCACATAAAATTGGATGCCGTAGTAGTAGCCACTCCGTAATTCGACCTTGTGGAACAGAAGGTCGCGGTTGAAATCGTCCAGCAGGTCGATGATTTCGTGCCACTCCTCATCAGCGGTAAACTGGTCGAAATAGGTGTAGCCCTCCAGCTCCTCACAGTCGCAGCACTCACACTTCTCGGCGTCGGCATCCAGAATGGTGTCGCACTCAGGGCAGCGCTTGGCCTTCTCAGTGTAGTCCTTGGCAAACAAGGAAAAGTCTCTCATAGTACAGAAATTTGCAGCGCTCATTGTTCAGTCCTCCTTAAAGTTGTTGTTTGTTCGCTACACTATATTTACAGAGTGATATCCAGTGTTGCTAACCAGAAAGAAAAACTTTTGCAAAAAAAAGGGGACGGATTTAATCCCCGTCCCCAAACAGCCCACACTCGATTTCATGCCGCATATCGGAAACCTGGTGGGCGGCGCTCTCCGCATCAGCGATTGACCGTGTGGCATAGGCGCATTTCTCCTTCAGTGCGTCCGCCTCAGCCTCCAGTAGCTCATGGACAAACGCAAGCGCCTCGCTCGTATCCTCATCCATAATCAGGAGCGTCCCGTGTTTCCGCTTGATCTCATCAAACTTCTGTTTGGTCATATACATCTCCACTTCCTCCTCAATCAAAAATCCAGGCCAGTGATTGCCAGCAGCACATTGTAGAACACGCGATAGAAGTCGTGGTTGTAGGGGTTTTGTGCGGTAGCCTTGATCTGGTACATGGCGTCTGACACAGCCTCATGGAGTGCCTTGGTATCATCCACATTGGCGCTCAGGTTTGACAGCTCGATCAGCTTCGCCGCGATATCATCGCAGTCATAATAAGTAGCCTCGTGATACTTCTTTAATTCTTCCATCTTTTCGTCCTCCGTTATTTTTGTTGTGGGATGACTCACACTATATTTACAAACCGTTTTGAAATTTTGCTAACCAGTATCAAAACAAAATTGGGGAGATCGACGGTTGACGATCTCCCCACCTATTTAGTCATCTCCCTCATTACAAGGTTCATATGTTTGACATCCATCATCAGTGATACACACCGCTGTTCCACCATAGCTACATTTACCATCAAGGTAAAAATCACAGTCCACACGATTGCACATAATTTCTTGAAACACTTTACATCCTCCTCAATAAATCACAATGTCCTTTGTAAATAGCATCCACAGTCCCAGCGGGGCCAAAAGTACCACAGCCGTGGCATCCTGGTCAACCGGCGTCGTGCCCTTGGAGCACAGCCACAGCACAACGGCACAAATCAGCAGCAGTCCAACCCCCATCAATTTTTGTTCCGCTCGCTTGCTCAATTTCTTTTCCTCCTCAGTATTTGATTTCGATACGCTTGTTGCCAGCTTCCAGCGCACGGCCCAGCTTGTCAGCGATAACCGTCAGCTGCTCCGCTCTCAGAACCGCCAGTGACGCTTCCATACCAGAAGTGCGGCGGGAATGTGTGTTGTAATACTCAGCCGTCAGCTTGATTGCTTCCAGCATCCAGCCGGCCTCATTTTTTGTGAACGATTGCATTGTGTTCACCTCCCACTATAATTACAAAAGGGAAAACGGTTTTGCTAACCACAAAGAAAAATTGGGAGAAGGTTTTACCCTCCTCCCCATAATCCGTTAGAGTACAGTTTCCTTTTTCAGCGCCGCGATGTGTAACCGCGCCACCTCCATGATCTTTTCATCCGTCCACTCGGCGGTCAGCTTGACGATCTCATTCCAGTTGCGGCGGGTATAGGTCTGCTCCGTGATATCCACAAAAGCACCGATGCCGTGGCTCACCATCATCCCAGGGTTGCCGCCGTGCCAGACGGACAGGTGAAGCTGAGGCCGCACCAGGCCGGTGTAGCGGTAGCCGTCCCGCACCTCACTCCACATCAGCGTAGCCTTAAGGCGGCTTCCATTCGGCAAGTCCAGGAATCGGCTTGCTTCTTTCTCGTTGCGGTTAAACAGGGAGCCAATATCCAGCTGAAAACCATTCTGGAGCTTTGCGCTCCAACGATTGATCTGCTCGCGTGTGTAATTTGCCATTGTGTCGTCCTCCATAAATTTTATTTTGAGGTCGCCCTCTACTTTAATTACAGAGGAACGGCCATATTTGCTAACCATCCAGAAAAATAAAAACGGGACGCCACATCAGCAGCGCCCCGCTCAGTCAGAAATTCAAGTCCGTGTTGCCCATCCGTTTTTGGTAACGGTACCAATTCAGCATCATCACAAAGTCCCCAGGCGTGATAGTATACTCACTCTCACAGCCCACATTCCCGTCACGATCAGGAGCTTCCCAGGTTGTGACGCTCACCGGGCCGTCCGGCTCGGCCTGCTCCAGCTTGATCTTCCGTCCATTGTTCACATAAAATTCCATGTTCCACCCTCCCATTAAGAAATGATATCTTCATCCAGATAGACGAAACCGATGTGAATGGAATCCATGCAGGCGATATTGCCCTCGCCCAGCTTGTCCATTAACTTTTCCAGCGCCTGCCGCTTGTCCGCAGCAGAAATCAGGAATCCACGGCTCCCGCCGTTGGTGAATTGAACCACAATGGAATATTGCGGCGTGTAGGAATCGTCATCCTCCTGCCGCCGCTCCTCGCGGGTCATGCCGTCCACGATATCCTTGCCGCAGGAAGGGCAGGCACAGAAGGTATCGCCGCCGATCTCCTTATCATCGTTATGCAGCACGTCGTTGGAGAACCACTCGCCGCAGGCTTCGCACTGAATGATTTTGTGCTGGTCGATGGAGTAGTCGTGGCAGCTCTCACACTCCACATACTCCTTATCAGGGACACCAGGATTGACGGTAAAGGCCAGCTCACCGTTCTCATCATCCAGAATATGTTTTCCACAGGTTTTACAAATTTTCATTTTGAGCACCTCCTACTATAATTACAGAAACATGGTCATATTTGCTAACTGGCATCTTAAATTTCAATCCACCAGTCAGGAGCGATATACAAGGCTCCGTCAAGTTCAACCATTCCATAGCTGTCCAGATCATCCCACGGCCATACAATGCGGATTTGCGTACACACCTTATTCCCACAGCCATCAGTTATCAGCACATCCAGAGTATCCTTGGTGAATCCACTGCTGGAAATTTCAACCTGCGCTACTTCACGTGTTACCGTTCCGTCTGTCAGGAAAACAGATTTTCCAGCGTTCAGGGCTTCCGTCACGGCGGTACAAATTTGATTTGCGTTTTTCATGTTGCCACCTCCCACTATATTTACAAACGGTAAAGAAATTTTGCTAACCAGAGAAAAAGGGCGGGCCGGTGTTTCCACCAGTCCGCCCCGATAATTTATACGGTTGCCTGCGCCCGCTTTGCCTTGGCGATGGTCTGCCGCTGACGCCAGTTCCGCATCCGCTCACGCTCCATCTTCTCCGCATCCATGCGGGCCTTGGCCGCACGCAGCTCCCAGCGGTGCGCCCGCTTGGGGTTGCGGTGGAGCGCCTTATTCTTGGCCGTCAGCTCCTCGCCCCAGCTCGGCACGCCAGCGGCACGGTGGCGACGGTACTCCGCCTTGGTGATCTCCATAGCGTTGTCCAGCGTAGCGGCACCGGCCTTGTCAACGTGCGCCACATACTTCTTGCCGTCCCGCTCACCGATCATGTACTGCTTGCTCATTTTTACATTCCTCCGTTTTGATTTTTTTGTTGTCGGGATGTCTCCCACTATAATTAGCAGATAGAACGCTCCTTCTGCTAACCATGTATGAAAATTTTTCTGAAACACAAAAAAGCGGGCCAGCCCATTCCAGGCCAGCCCGCTCCGTATCACTCACACCATGCCATCCTGCGGCCAGTGCTCTTGTAGCATCCTCTATCCTCGTCGCCGTTCTGGAGAAACTTCACCAGCCGCGCCTTGTCCTCACGACGCATCCATTGGGTATAATTGGGATTGTCCCATCGTCCGTTGTGGCGCTCCTTGCGCTGCATGGACTTCACAGCGGCGATCAACAGCGTCTGGTCAATGTCCAGCATAGCACAGATATCCGCCAGAATCCAGGCACTCCGGTTGTAGCGCTCGGATAGCTCACCCAGGCGGTATGCCTTGTCGCCGTCCAGAGACGGAATCCACAGACAGGCATCAGGTGCATAGCCCTTTTCCTTGCGGATTTCCAGATTGTACTTTCTAACCTCCGTCTCAGCTTCCAGCAAATCGCACACAATGCCAACCAGTTTTTCAATATCGTACATAACTAAACCTCCATAAAGTTGTTTTGGTTTGGCCTACACTATATTTACAAACAGATTTCACCATTTGCTAACCAGTCCAGAAAATAAAAACGGCCGGGGAGGAAAATCCCCGGCCAGCACTTACAGCTCCATAAAAACCAGTTTCGCCGCTTCCTTGCTTCCGACAAAATCCAGAATATTCCCGGCGTTGTCAATGCAGCACCAGGAATCAGGCGGCATCAGCTTCCCACTACCGTCATGTTCCAGAATTTTCAGCCGTTCCAGCTCCGCCACAGTTCCGGCGATCCCCAGCACCTCGCCAGCGTCGTTCCGATATCGCCTTACCTCAGTCCCCTTGATCTTTTTCACGATCATTCCTATAATCCTCCCTTATTGTCACGTGTTGAATTTTCAAAAGCTCCTCCACCGTTCCGTCTCTCAGGACTTCCCGGTTATGTTCCTCGATCTCCTTGGCCTCCGCCTCAGTGATCTCCTTGTCGCCCAGGTAGTAATGTCTCAATGGGCACCGCCTCCTACTACTATTTCAGAATGAAACACTGATTTGCTAACCATACGCCACACAAAAAAAAGGCGTCCCGTTTCCAGGACGCCCATTTTTATTCCCCATCATCCTCCCAATACTCAGGGGCTATTAAATTTTGCCCAAACAGATTATACCACCGTCCGCATTTGGGGCACTGGCAAGCCCCGCGATATTGGTTGTAAAGCTCCACTTGTGCGCCGCAAACACAATCCCCGTGGGCCGGCTCCGTCCAGGAATTAGGATATACGACGAACTCATTCCACTTGCGGGGAAATTCCTCGGGATGTTCCATACACCATCGGTAGTTTTCCATGGCACATTCCGTCAGCCCAGGCAGTAGATTTCCACTTGCGTCGCAGTCAAAACTGAATCCGCTTGTGTCCTCTCTCTCAAAAGCGATGGCATAACTCTTTCCAGACCGCCTAACAGCAGGAACAAAATTTTTTAGCATGACCATATCCTCCGTTATGTTTTTTGGGGTTCCATTATAATTACAGACAGACGACGCATTTTGCTAACCATAAAAAAATAAAAGCGGGCCGGAATTTCCTCCAGCCCGCTTGCAGTCAGTTGATCGTCCAGCTTGTTACGCCTGGATTGTTTTGCACCATAAGCATCATTTTTGATATTTCTGCTCCAATTTCGCCCAGACGTTTAATCTGCTCAGGGTTATCTCCGGTTTTCTCGAATACGTCAATCATATGGCATACACCTATATTCGCATATTCCAAAATTGTTGATAATTTGATATCCATTTTCCCCTCCGCGTTACAGCTTGATTTCTTTGCCAGTCAGCGCGTCAACGACCGTCGTACCAGCTCCGAAGGTTGCCCGCATTTCCGCCAGCTCCTCCACGCTCGGCTCTCGCCGCGCTGCCCGGTATGCCTCCAGACTTTTCTTGACCTCAGCATCCCGCGCCGTCTGCGTTGCCTCCACATTCACCTTGTCCGTGACCATGGCAAGCTGCTCCAGCATATCTTCCATCAGCGCCCGCCCGATGCAGTTGCGGGCCACTCCGTCGCCGTCGATAGTAATTTCCCCGGCGTCCAGTTCCGCCCTGATCTTATCCAGCGCCGCCTCCGCTTCCTTTTTCCAGAACGCGCCCAGCGCTCCACTCAGTTCCTTTTGAAACCGTGTCATGCTCATGTCCTCCTTAAAGTTTATCGGCCTCCACTATATTTACAGACGGCCAGCACGATTTGCTAACCTTCCAGAAAATAAAAAGAGGCGGGGAGTAGTCCCCCGCCTCATCCATATCATGCAGCCGCGCCGTCGTCCGTGCAGAACGTCAACAGCTTTTTCACGTTGTACCGGTTTGCCGTCTCCAAAACGACCTCCTGCCGGTTTTTCACGACCTGCCACGCGTTGCCGTCCTTCTGCCGGGTGAACGTCTCCGCGATGTACTCGCCCGTTCCGTTGTAGTGCTTCATGTAGTAGACGCGGCGGATGGTAACGGTGGTATCCGTTTCTGCGATGACCTTGTGAAAAGCCGGGTAATCATTCCCGTAGGCCGGATTATACAGATAGTTCTCGATGTCGAATCTGTATCCGTTCGGCGCATCCAGGCTCATGATCTTCCTGATATAATCCTTTTTCAAATTTCTTGCCATTGTTCAGTCCTCCATAAAGTTTTTTGTGGGCTTGCGGCTTGCCACCAGTATTCCAGCGGCTCCACACTATCATTACAGACTGCTATCCGCATTTGCTAACCGTTCCGAAAAATAATTTACCAGGCCAGAAAACAGAAAAAGCGGGGAGTGATCTCCCCGCCCGTTCCATTATGCAACCTTCAGCACCTCCACATACTGAGCACCGTATTCCTCCAGAAGTTCCTCACCCGTCGCTTTGGCGTCCTCCTCCGTGTCCTCGTGGATGTAGCGCCGTGCGATATCCACAGGCCAGCCCTGATCCCATTTTCCAAACGTCAGCAGCCAGCGGGGAAGGGAAGAATTGAAAACCTCCTGAAAAACGCAATAGCTGAATCCGTCCAGCTTGTAAAAGTCCGTAGCATATACAGCCTCCCAGCTGCCAGCCCGCCGCGCCTCGCAGAATGTGCGGTAAAACTCCTCCGTGAAATTCCGCAGCTTGACCCCCTCCGGGCTTGCCTTCAGCGCCGCCCGCATTTCTTTGTAACTCATCATTTTCATAGCCTCCATTATGTTTTTCGCTCGGTCTGGTATAATTACAGACAGAAAACCATCCATGCTAACCAGTCCAAAAAATTTTACAGCACCAGCATCTGCTCCGCGTATGCGGTGATCTCCGCCTCATCAATCCACTCAGGCGCTCCGAACGTGTCGCACAGATAGCGGTAAATCGTCCGCATCCACTTGATCTGTTCCCGCTCCTCGCCAGCCCACAGGTGACGCGCACAGTGTCCACCGTTGCCCAGGTAGTACAGGCAATCCGATTGCATCCGGCTTAAAAGCCGATATAGAAACTCCGGGCTGCTGGTGGTGATCTCGGAAATATCCATGTCGTGGCCTCCAATCCAAAATTTCCGTTGCAAGCTCATCCGCCTGCTGTTATAATTACAGACAATACCATCCGTTTGCTAACCAGAAAGAGGTGAAATTTTTATGCGACTTTTCCGCCGTGTTCCATCGTGGTTTGCGATCTCCTACCTATCCACCGGTCTAATCCGTGAAGCTATCCAAAAAAGAAAAGCGGACAAATACGCCGCTCAGGTTGTCCGCTACTATGACGACGAAAACCCCGGCCCGTCTCCATACCACACGCACAGCGTCGGCACATTACAAGAAGAATTAGAACGACTTGACGATCTAATCAAGGAGAAAGAACGGCAAAAATGAAAAGGACGGCTG
>OFHB01002272.1_pt1 | contig 10184 bp, 4 predicted proteins | sample 1521881 | NCBI WGS metagenome assembly OFHB01 (sample SAMEA3504090, study PRJEB24116) | mouse gut metagenome | biome: mouse gut; feature: mouse-associated habitat; material: faeces | place: Denmark | collected 2011
TGCAACCTGAACTGCTCTTACTGCTTCGCCAGCCAGGGGGAATATCAGGGGGAGCGTGCGCTGATGTCTTTTGAGGTCGGGAAACAGGCGATTGACTTCCTGATTGCGCATTCCGGCAGCCGCAGAAATCTGGAGGTTGACTTTTTCGGCGGGGAACCGCTGATGAACTGGGAGGTTGTGAAGCAGATTGTTGCCTATGCAAGGGAACAGGAAAAGATTCATAACAAGAATTTCCGGTTTACACTGACAACGAACGGCATTTTGATTGACGATGAAGTGATAGAGTTTTCTAACCGCGAGATGGATAACGTCGTGCTGAGTCTGGACGGGCGGAAAGAAGTACACGACCATCTGCGGAAGGACTGCGCAGGGGCCGGAAGCTATGACAGGATTGTGCCGAAATTCCAGAAATTTGCGGCGGCGCGGGGGGATAAAAGCTATTACATCCGCGGTACATATACCCACAACAATACGGATTTTACAAACGATATTTTCCACATGGCGGATTTGGGCTTTACAGAGCTGAGCATGGAGCCTGTGGTCTGTGCGCCGGAGGACCCTTATGCGCTGACGGAGGCGGATTTGCCCGTATTGTATGAGCAGTACGAAATACTGGCAAAGGAAATGCTGAAACGCAAACGCGAAGGACGTCCGTTTACGTTCTACCATTATATGCTTGACCTGACGAACGGGCCTTGTGTATACAAGCGCATTTCCGGCTGTGGCTCCGGCACGGAATATATGGCGGTGACGCCCTGGGGGGAACTGTTCCCCTGCCACCAGTTTGTTGGGGACGAAGCGTATAGCCTTGGAAATATCTGGGACGGTGTGAAAAATGAGGCGGTGCAGGAGGAATTTAGAAGCTGCAACGCTTATGCCAGAGAAGAATGCAAGGACTGCTGGGCGAAATTGTACTGCTCCGGCGGCTGTGCGGCAAATGCGTATCATGCTTCGGGCAGCATTCAGGGCGTATATGAGTATGGCTGCGAACTGTTCAGAAAGCGCATGGAATGTGCCATCATGCTGAAGGCCGCGGAGGCGGAACTGGAAGAAGGGAATCAGCAATGAGTCGTATGGTGCCGGAGGTGGTTGCGGTATTAATAATCCTAAGCGGTTTTATATAGTGCCGGAAGGATATACGGGCAATGTGACCGGAAATCCTTCCCGTAAAGGGCGCTATAGGAAGCGTTACGGAACTACAAATAAGAAAGGGACGAAAGAATATGAAAAAGAACAAGGCGATAGTGGTATTGCTTTGCATCCTGCTGATTCTGGTGGGCGTTGTCTACGTGGATGTCTTCGGTGTGAACCCGGAAGGGGACGGCAGCATATCGGATATCAATCTGGGGCTTGACCTGGCGGGCGGCGTCAGCATCACCTACCAGGTGGTGGGAGATGAAGCTCCCAGCGCCACCGACATGAGCGATACCATTGCGAAGCTTCAGAAACGTGTGGAGAACTACAGCACGGAGGCCATTGTCTACCAGGAGGGCTCTGATAGGATCAACATCGAGATTCCCGGCGTCAGCGATGCCAACGCCATTCTGCAGGAACTGGGGCAGCCGGGCACATTGTACTTCATTGCCCAGACGGACTCGGAGGGCAATCGCAACTACAGCCAGCAGACTGTGCAGAACCGGGACGGTTCCTACGGCTACGGCTATGTGCTGAACAAGACCATCGATGAGCTGCTGGAAGACGGCTCCATTGTAGTACAGGGGACGGATGTACAGGAGGCCAGCGCGGGCACCATACAGACCAGCATGGGCTCGGAGTTCGCGGTGAGCGTGGTGATGACGCCGGAGGGCACGGAGAAGTTCGCCGAGGTCACCGCCAGGGCCAAAGAGAGGGGCGAAACCCTGGCCATCTATTATGACGGGAGCATCATAAGCGCGCCGAATGTGAACACGGTCATCACGGACGGCAGGGCCCAGATTTCCCCCATGGAGTCTTATGAAAGGGCTGAGAACCTGGCATCCACCATCCGCATCGGCGGCCTGAAGCTGGAGCTGGAGGAGCTGCACTCCAAGGTGGTGGGCGCCCAGCTGGGCGTGGAGGCCATTGACACCAGCCTGAAAGCAGGCGCTATCGGCCTGGCGCTGGTAATCGTGTTCATGATTGCGGTCTATCTGGTTCCGGGCCTGGCATCCGCGATTGCCCTGCTGGCGTATGTGTCTTTGATCATTCTGCTGCTGAACGGCTTTGACATGACGCTGACGCTGTCCGGCGTGGCGGGCATCATTCTGTCCATCGGTATGGCAGTGGATGCCAACGTGATCATCTTCGCCCGCATCCGCGAGGAACTGGCCACAGGCAAGACGGTCAGGAACGCCATCAAGATTGGTTTCGACAAGGCTCTGTCCGCCATCATTGACGGCAACATCACCACGCTGATTGCGGCGGGCGTGTTGCTTTTGCTGGGGCCCGGCACTGTGAAGGGCTTTGCCCAGACATTGGCTTTGGGCATCGTGCTTTCCATGTTCACGGCGCTGGTGGTGACCAGGTATCTGCTGTATGCGTTTTATGCGCTGGGGCTTAAGAGCGAAAAGCTGTACGGCATAGGAAAAGAAAGAAAGACGCTGCGTATCCTTTCGCGGAAGGGGATTTTCTTCGGTGTCTCCCTGGCGGTAATCGCGGCCGGATTCATCGTCATGGGCGTGCACAAGGCGTCCTCCGGGGACGCGCTGAACTATAGCCTGGAATTCAAGGGCGGTACGGCTACCACGGTGGCGTTCCCTGAGGCTATGACGCTGGAGAAGGCCAATGCCGAGGTGGCGCCTTTTATTGAAGAGATTGCGGGAGGCGCGGTTCAAATCCAGACGGTTCAGGACTCCAATGAGGTCATCTTCAAGACTTCCACCCTGAACGTGGAGCAGAGGGAAGAGCTGAACCAGATGTTCGTGGACAAGTTCGGCGTGGAGGAAAATATGATCACCTCCGAGACCATCAGCTCCGTCATCAGCAGTGAGATGAAGTCGGACACCGTGATCGCGGTGGTGGTGGCCATCATATTCATGCTGCTCTACATCCGCATCCGGTTCAAGGACCTCCGGTTCGGCTTAAGCAGCATCATCGCGCTGCTGCACGACGTGCTGGTGGTGCTGGCGTTCTACGCGGTGGCCAGGGTCTCCGTGAGCAATACCTTCGTGGCCTGTATGCTGACCATTGTGGGTTATTCCATCAACGCCACCATCGTCATCTTCGACCGTATCCGTGAGAACATGGCGACCATGACCCACAAGGACGACCTGAAGGACATCGTGGACAAGAGCGTCACCCAGACCATGTCCAGGAGCATCTTCACCTCCCTGACCACATTCATCATGGTGGCGGTGCTGTATGTGCTGGGCGTCACCAGCATCCGGGACTTCGCGCTGCCTTTGATGGTGGGCATCGTCTGCGGCGCATACTCCTCCATCTGCCTGGCGGGGAGCCTGTGGTATGTGTTCCGGCAGAAATTCCTTCCGAAGAAGGAAAAATAACATAAGAGAAATGTATCGTTTGGAAAGGGGCTGTTGCGACAGCCTCTTTTCCTCATAATCAAATACCCCGCTGCAAGCAACGGAGTATCAAGCTTGCAACGCTGCAGAGCAGAAAGTGTCCTTCGGACACTTTGGTATTTGACCCTCGCGGCATTCGCCAACTGGCCATGCAAGCACGGCCGCTTGGCTCATTGCTCGCGGGAATAAAGACAAGCGAGGTTGATATAGATGGCGGCTTCCAATGGAAGAAAAACAGCATCTTCAAATAAAAGGACTGCCCAGAGCAGAAAAAAGACTTCCACCCAGAGGAAAAAGACCAAGGCCCAGGCGGCCCAGGACAGCGCCCTGTTCCATGAGATAGGGCTGATAGTCCTGTTCGCCGCCATGGTGTTCCTGTTCTGCTGCAATTTCGGCATCATCGGGCCCATAGGAGACGCGGTCAGCGGCATCCTGTTCGGCCTGTTCGGGCTGGCTGCGTATGCGGTGCCGGTGCTGCTGTTCCTGGCCGTGGCGTTCTATTTCGCCAATGAGGGGAACGCCAACGCTGCCCGGAAGCTGGCGGCGGGCGTTGTGCTCTTCGTGGTGGCTGGAATCGTCTGCGATTTGGCGGCGGGACATGCGGGCGCCATGGAGAAGTATGATATCAAGCTGCTGTACGAGAGCTGCCGGGAGCAGAAAGCGGGAGGCGGCATCCTGGCCGGGAGCATCAGCTTCCTGCTGCAGCAATATCTGGAGACGATCGGCACGGTGCTGGTGGTGGTGCTCTGCAGCGTGGTAAGCCTGATACTGCTGACGGAGAAATCTCTGCTGGCCAGCGTAAAGAAGGGCGGCAGCCGGGTGCGGGAGCTGTCCAGGGAGGACGCCGCCAGGCGGAGGGAGCAGGCGCAGCTGCGCAGGCAGGAGCAGGAGGAGAACGCCGAGCTGCGAAGGCAGGAGCAGGAGGAAAATGCCCAGCGGCGCAGGGAGGAGAGCAGGATTCGCAGACAGGAGCAGAATCGGCGCAAGGCCCGGAAGGTGGAAGAGCGCAGACTGAAAGCGGAGGAGAAGGAGAACGAAAGAATCCTGCGGATGGAGCGGAAGGTGACGGGCGTCATGCTTGACACGGCGCTGCCCAAGCCGGAGGAGCGCGTCTCGCGCCGGGACGACATCCATGAAATCATCCTGTCCGAGGAAGAGGCCAGGGCGGAAACGCCTGTGCAGGAGACTTATAAGGCAGAGCCTATAGAGACGGCGGAGGCGGAGCCGGAACCGGAATTCGATTTTGCGAAGATTCCAATCCGCGGGCTCCATCAGGTGACGGTGAACCAGGAGCCGGAGGAAAGTGTTTCTTCTATTGAAAAGGAGGATTCCGCAGGGGGAAGGTATCCCGTGGAAAGGATGCAATCCATGGAAGGGGTGCATTCCATAGAAGAGAGGCATTCTATGGAAGAGAGGCATTCCATGAGAGAGGTGCAGCCCATGGAAGAGGAGCATTCCGTGGAAGAAGTACATCCTATGGAAGAGGGGCAATCCATGGAAGAAGTGCAATCTTCGGAAGAAACGCATCCCGGGGAATCCGTGTTTGGCCAGGAATCGGCGTATATGCCAGATTCCCGCAGAGGGAACGGAGAGATGTCCACAGACCTGGCAGGTGCAGCGTCGATGGGGACAGAGCCGACAGATACGAAGCCGGATCAGCGCGATTCCGGGCAGAACGTCCCGGAGCCTGCCGCGTCCCATCAGCCCCCCGCTGCCAGGCCCGTCCTGCCCTCCGCTGCCGGAAACGGCCAGGGCAGCCAGGCGGCCGGGCAGCAGAGCGGCCCCGGGGCAGCCAGGCCGGCACCGAAGAAATACATGCTCCCGCCCCTTTCCCTGTTGCTAAAGGGCAAGGAGGCCACAGGGGATTCCGCCAGGGAGCTGCGGGAGACTGCCATGCGCTTGCAGCAGACCCTTGGCACCTTTGGGGTCAAGGTGACTATCACGGATATCAGCCAGGGCCCCAGCGTGACCCGCTATGAGCTGCAGCCGGAACAGGGGGTGAAGGTCTCCAAAATCGTAGGCCTGTCGGACGATATCAAGATGCATCTGGCGGCCACGGACATCAGGATCGAAGCCCCTATCCCCGGAAAAGCTGCCATCGGCATCGAGGTGCCCAACAAGGAGACCATGGCGGTAGCCCTGCGCGATCTCCTGGAAAGCAAAGAATTCAGGGAGTTCCCCTCCAAAATCGCCTTTGCCGTAGGCAAGGACATCGGAGGGCAGACAGTGGTGTCCGACATTGCCAGGATGCCCCACATGCTGATCGCGGGGGCCACCGGCTCCGGTAAGTCCGTGTGCATCAATACCCTGATCATCAGCATCCTCTACAAGGCCAAGCCGGACGAGGTGAAGCTGATCATGGTGGATCCCAAGGTGGTGGAGCTGAGCATCTACAACGGCATCCCCCATCTGCTGGTTCCCGTGGTGACGGATCCGAAGAAGGCCTCTGCCGCCCTGAAATGGGGCGTGGCGGAGATGGAGGACAGATACCGGAAGTTCGCGGAATACAATGTGCGTGATCTGAAGGGATACAACAAAAAGGTGGAAGCCATGCGGGACAAGGGAGACGTGGGCGCTCCCGCCGTACTGCCTCAGATTGTCATCATAGTGGACGAGCTGGCAGATCTGATGATGGTGTGCCCCGGGGAGGTGGAGGAGTCCATCTGCCGCCTGGCCCAGCTGGCCAGGGCCTGCGGCATCCATCTGATCATCGCGACGCAGCGTCCCAGCGTGGACGTCATCACGGGTCTGATCAAGGCGAACATGCCCAGCCGGGCGGCCTTTTCCGTGTCCAGCGGCGTGGATTCCCGGACCATCCTGGACATGGTGGGCGCCGAGAAGCTTCTGGGGAAGGGCGACATGCTGTTCTATCCCCAGGGCTATGCGAAGCCGGCCCGGGTCCAGGGCGCTTTCGTGTCCGACCAGGAGGTCTCGGATGTGGTTGATTTCTGGAAGAACCAGACGCTGGGCAATACCTATGAGGAGGACATCGAGGAGAGGATTGCCAATATGGGAAGCTCCTCGGGAGACGGCAGGGCCTCCGGCGGCAGTGATGTGGACGAGCTGTTCGAGCGGGCAGGGCGTCTGATCATAGACAAGGACAAGGCATCCATCGGCATGCTCCAGAGGGCGCTTCAGATCGGCTTCAACAGAGCGGCCAGGATCATGGACCAACTGTGCCAGTACGGCGTGGTGGGGGAAGAGGAAGGCACGAAGCCCAGGAAGATACTGATGAGCCCCGAGCAGTTCGACCAGATGCTGGAGGAGATAGCATAGCCGGAAGGGCCGGCATATAGCCGGAAGGGCTGGCATATAGCCGGAAGGGCCGGCATATAGCCGGAAGGGCTGGCATATAGCCGGAGGGACTGGCATATAGCCGAAGGACTGGCGTGCAGCTGAAAGGGCTGATATATATCAGGAATAGGAAGCAGAAAAGGGAGAGAAGCATGAAGACAGATTTGCAGATTGCGCAGGAAGCGGTAATGGAGCCCATTGGCAAAGTGGCGGAGACGCTGGGGATCCGGGAGGATGACCTGGAGCTCTACGGCAAGTACAAGGCAAAGCTCTCGGAAGAGTATCTGGACAGCCTGAAGCAGAGGCCGGACGGAAAGCTGATTCTGGTGACCGCCATCAACCCCACTCCGGCGGGAGAGGGCAAGACCACCACCAGCGTAGGCCTGGGCCAGGCTTTCGGAAAGCTTGGGAAAAAGGCGGTAGTGGCGCTGCGGGAGCCCTCCCTGGGGCCCTGCTTTGGCATCAAGGGCGGCGCCGCGGGAGGGGGATACGCCCAGGTCGTCCCCATGGAGGAGCTGAATCTCCACTTTACGGGGGATTTCCATGCCATCACTTCCGCCAACAACCTGCTGGCGGCGCTTTTGGACAACCATATCCAGCAGGGGAATGAGCTTGGAATCGACAGCAGGCAGATCGTCTGGAAACGCTGTATGGATATGAACGACAGGGTGCTGCGCAATATCGTGGTGGGACTCGGCAGCAAGGCGGACGGATTCGTGAGGGAAGACCACTTCGTCATCACCGTGGCCAGCGAAATCATGGCGATCCTGTGCCTGGCCGAGGATATGAAGGATCTGAAGGAGAGGTTGTCCAGGATCATCGTGGCGTACAACTATGACGGGAAGCCGGTGACAGCCGGAGACTTGCAGGCAGTGGGAGCCATGGCGGCGCTGCTGCGGGATGCCATGAAGCCCAATCTGATCCAGACCCTGGAGCATACGCCGGTGCTGGTGCACGGCGGGCCCTTCGCCAACATCGCCCACGGCTGCAATTCCGTGCGGGCCACCAGAGCGGCCCTGAAAATGGCGGACTACTGCATCACGGAGGCGGGCTTCGGCGCGGATCTGGGTGCGGAGAAATTCTTCGACATCAAATGCCGGATCGCGGATTTGAAGCCGGATGCCGTAGTGCTTGTTGCAACTGTCCGCGCTTTGAAGTATAATGGCGGTAGGAAGAAAGAGGATTTGGGCCAGGAGGATCTGGACGCGCTGGGCAGGGGCATCGAGAACCTGGAGAAGCACATCGAAAATCTGCATAAATACGGCGTGCCTGTGGTGGTGACGCTGAATTCCTTTGTGACCGATACCCAGGCGGAAATCGATTTCATCAGGAGCTTCTGCGAGGAGCGGCAATGTGAGTTCGCCCAGTCCCAGGTGTGGGCCCAGGGCGGAGAGGGCGGTGTGGAACTGGCAGAGAAGGTGCTGGAGACGTTGGAGACAAAGAAAAGCGCTTTCCGCCCGCTGTACGGAGACGACCTGACCCTGGAGGACAAGATACGGACCGTGTCCCGGGAAATCTACGGCGCGGGCAGCGTCAGCTTTTCCGCGGCGGCGAAACGTCAGCTGCGCATACTGACGGAGCTGGGATTCGGAAAGCTGCCTGTGTGCATGGCGAAGAACCAGTATTCCCTCTCGGACGACCCGAAGCGCCTGGGGCGTCCCAGGGATTTCGAGATGACGGTCAGGGAGGTGTATGTGTCCGCCGGAGCAGGGTTCGTGGTGGCGCTGACAGGGGATGTGATGACCATGCCCGGATTGTCGAAAAAACCTTCCGCCTTTGGGATTGATGTCAATGATGACGGCGTGATTACCGGTCTGTTCTGAATCGAGGTAAGAAAGATATGAAATGTCCCAATTGTGGAGAGGAAATGGCCGAGGGGAAGCTATACTGCGAGCATTGTGGCGAGGACATCCACATCGTACCTGATTTCGAGCCTGAGCTGGAGCAGACCATCCAGGACATCCTCGAAGAGCTTCACGGGGACATGGAGGATGAGGCAGAGGAAGAGCCGAAAGGATTTGAGGAGCTTGAAGACTTTGAGGAGCCGGAGGACGGGGGGGATTGGCAGGAGGAGCCTGTGCGGAGGAAGAGAATCTGGCCCAAGGTGCTGCTGGCGCTGGTGTTCCTCCTGTTCCTGGCCGCCGGAGGCGCCGCATGGCATATCTACAGCTCCTATTCCGAGGAGTACCAGCTGAACAGGGCTGAGCAGTATCTGGAGCTGGGGAAGTACGATGAGGCCATCATCTGCTATAACCGGGCCGTGGAGCTGGACAGTGCCAATGTGGAGCTGCTGTTCGAACTGGCGGATATCTATCTGCTGAAAAACAATAAGGTGGAGTACGAGTATCTGCTGCGGGAGATCATCAACAATAAGAATGCCACGGCAGAGCAGCTGGAGGGGGCATACGGGAAACTGATATCTATTTATCGGGAGAGAGAAGATTATCAGACCATCAACGCGCTGCTGCTGGCAAGCGGCAATGAGAATCTGATCGCCGCCTATCCCAATTATATCGTGGACGTGCCGGAATTCAGCATAAACGAGGGATATTATACCAGCATCCAGCCGCTGAAGCTGACGGCTTCCGGCTCCGGCAGGATCTACTATACCGTGGACGGGAGCGAGCCCACGGAGGAGAGCACCCAGTATACCGCGCCCATCATACTGGAGAATGGGAACCACATAGTCAAGGCCTGCTTCGTGAACGACAATGGAATCGTCAGCGATGTGGTCACAAAGGAATATCATATCGAGTATAACGAGATTTTCGCACCGGAGATCAGCGCACTCAGCGGAGAGTATTCGGCGCCCATGATGATCGAAGTCCTGGACGGGGACGAGGATGTCTATTATACTATGGACGGCAGCGACCCTACGTATTCTTCTGCGGTCTATACGGGGCCCATCCCCATGCCCCTGGGCAAATCCACCTTTAAGTTCGCGCGGATCGTGGACGGGGTGACGGGCACGGTTGCCCAGCGGGACTATCAGCTCATCCTGAATACGGATCTCACGCCTGCCCAGGCAGTGACATCGGTGGTGGAGTATTGTTACATAATCGGCAAAATCACCGACTTTGACGGCCATTTTGACGATAGCGGGGATTCCTACCAGTATTTATATCTGTATGCGGCGAACATCAACAAGGTCAGCGATTTCTATGTGATAGCCGAGTGCTACCGGACGGCCGACGGCAATGTCACCAGGACAGGCAACAATTTTGCCGTAAACGTTTATTCCGGGGAGCGCTTCAAGCTCCAGAGGGACGACTGGGGACGGCTGGATCTGGTGGGATTGGAAATAAGTGAACAATAGAAAGATCCCGGTGAAAGGGACGGAGAGGTGGATTATGTACAGGATTGTAAAGAAACAGGAGCTTACCACGAACA
>OFHB01002278.1_pt1 | contig 10171 bp, 5 predicted proteins | sample 1521881 | NCBI WGS metagenome assembly OFHB01 (sample SAMEA3504090, study PRJEB24116) | mouse gut metagenome | biome: mouse gut; feature: mouse-associated habitat; material: faeces | place: Denmark | collected 2011
ATTTTCATGTGCCGCATACACATGTTTAACAAATGCCAATCTCAATTTGCGGAGACTTTTTCTCTCAGTTGCATCTGTGTTACCAAAGAGAGAATCCCCTTCCTTTATTCTTAATTTACGTGTTGTTCTCCTCAAAATTCTCGACCTGTTCCATGACTTTGCGGAAAACCTCAGGGCTATATTGCGGCGGGTATCCATTTTTGATCAGACATACCTTAATATCAAATTTGAGTTGATCCCGGACAATTTGATTGTTGAGCCAATCCGCAAACGAAGATTTTGTATCGATGATCTCTTTAATCTTTTGAGCCAAAGATCTACATTTATCATTAACCTGCATACCACCGATTACTTTGTCTTCGCCATACTCAAAATTGTACTCATCGCGCAACGTCATCAAAATATCATAAAAGGCCTTTTCTTCAAAAGTGAGTCCAATTTTACGGAAGCTCTCACGGTCAGCATTCATTTCTCTCAAGATCCGTAGAGCCTGTTCAGTGGCGTTCTTTATAATTTCCTCAGACGTTTGCTCTTGGGCCTCGCCAGCTTCTTCCGCAGTCAGATGTTTTCTTCGTTCATGATACTGTCTGATTGTTTCCTCAAGCATTTCCTGGTATTTTTTCGCAGCAATCTGGTTTGTTTTTCCATACTCTGTTATTTGTTTGCGAAGCATTTTTACCAGTAACTCCAACTTGGATGCCGGCATTTTTACATCTGAAAGTTTTTCAAAATACTCAGGGCTAAAAATATCCTCTTGCTCCCCATCTTCAAGGGCATTCTCGACTTCGTTGTATTTCAACGCCTCTTCAACCATTCTTGCAACATGGCGATTCATCGTGTCGGTATCAACTTCTGTGTCTGTTCCGTTCATCTTGCGGATAAAGCCCGCAATTGCCATAAAGCACTGTGCAAGGGCAGACTCATCTTCAGCTAATTCCCCAGAGAGCTGGCAAATATCATAAGCCATACGCATCCTCTTTACAGTCTTCAAAAAATATATTTTGAAAGATACTTTGCTGATACGCTTACCGCCCCGGCTTTCTGTTTGTAGCTCCTGTGTAGAAACAAAAACATATTCAGCTGCCTTTGCCAAAAGTTTATACCTAAGGGTCGGATCTCCGGCAGGGTCAAGGAACGGCATCAAATCATAGCCAGCAAACAGATCCTTCAGGATCGACAGTTCTTCTCTGAACATGCCTGTGGCCTGTTCCACATCATCAGCCGATGGTGCTATGGAGTTATCCCCTCCATAGATTTTCATAGCTTCGCGCATATTATCACGGATGCCGATGTAGTCAACAATAAAGCCATACTCTTTACCTGGATACTTTCTGTTAACCCGGCTGATTGTCTGGATCAGTAAGTGCCGTTTCAGCGATTTATCATTATACATGTATGTAAGGGAAGGAACGTCAAAACCCGTGATCCACATGTCTACAACAATCGCTATATAGAAATTTGACATATCTTGCTTGAATGCCGCATCCAATTCTTCCGAACGTTTGCTGTTCCGAACGCCTCCAAGATAGTTATACATATCTTTATCGTCATCTTTTCCAACACTTGCCACCATTGCAATGAAAGGCATCGGTTTTAATTCGCGCAGCTTCTCTTTGGAAACGGAGATTCCATCCGGAGTCTTTTTTTCAATAAACCATTCTGGATATTTGTCCTTAAACTTTTGCAGCAGGTCATAGGCAATTTGCCTGTTGGAGCACACAATCATTGCCTTCTGCACCCTATCTGGATTGTTGGCACACGCAGAAACATAGTGGTCATGAATATCAATAGCAAGGCGCTCTAAGCGGGAAGATTCCCCCAGAATAATCTCCATGGAACTCATCGCCTTTTTACTGGCTTCGATGTCTTCTTCCGTCGCACCTTCATCAAAGCATTTCTTATAATAATCCTCAATCTGCCTGACCTTTTCCTGGTCGAGCAAAACTTTAGCGATTCTGGGGTGGTATTTGATGGACACAGTGAGTCCATCAGCGACTGCCTGATCCATGGTATAACGGTCAATTTCAGCGCCAAACGTCTGGTATGTCTGGTCAATTGGCGTACCGGTAAATCCAACAAACGTGGCCTGTGGAAATGCCTCTTTCAAAACTTTCGCATATGGCTTGGACACCATTGCTTTCATATTCTTATCCACATCTTTGCTGAATCTGATCCTGTTTGCATGCTCAATCTGTGTTCTATGGGCTTCATCAGAGAAACAGATAATGTTGGGCCGATTCATAAACAAATGAGAAATATTTTCAAAAAAATCAACATTAAAAAACCTAGTAACCATTGCGTTAATAGTGGTAAGGAACTCACGCAAGGAGACTGTTGGCTGACAATTCGTAGTGCAAAAGCGCAAGATGGGTTATGGATTTATAAATTATCCACAGCCCATCTTTGTGCTTATTAGAAGTTTACCAAGCAAGTGTGTGCCATCGGTCCCGTCTGCCTGGCTCTCTGCGCCGCGCGGTGGCTGGAATATAGTGGATTCAGAGTACGAATAGCCGCCATATCACGTTTCTCCGTGATACGGCGGCTTTGAGTCTATAGCGGCAGAATATGGTCCAGGCCGGTACTGCGCCCCTGCTCTTTTTGCCGGGATTCGATTTGCCGGATGAAATAAGTCTATCCAGCGAGCGGGGCATTTTATTTCGATGCTGGCTCCTCTTTTCCTTTCTGAGCCTTGGCGGCCTTTCTCTTGTGTTTGCCGGCAATCAGCACGAGTGCTGCCAAGGCAGCCAAACCGCCCACGACAGCGGGGATCAGCCACAGGGCGCTCCGAGTAGATTGGATACAGAAAGTGCCCTGGGTTCCGGTCATGGTCAGCAATAGATACTGTCCGTTTTGGACGGCTTCCACCTGTTGCCACTGGCCGTTCTGATACTGCCAGACATGGGTACCGCTGTCAGGGCTTAACAGCCGCAAAGGAACGGAATCCTCTGGCTCCGCTCCAGCGAGAACGACGTCCCACACGACGGCCTGCTCCCCCGCCTCCTGGGGCGGAACCTGGACGCTGTCTGTCACATGGAGAACGGCGTCCCCGGTAAACTGTCCCTCCGCCAGGGCCAGGGCCAGCTTTCCGGACAGCTCCCGGCTGGCCACCACAGTAACCCAAGGGGTATAGACCGCGTTCACGGTCAGGTCGGAGCGCAGGCCGGAGACATCAAACTCCGGCCAGACGCCGTAATTGCCCTCCAGCTCTGGCACAGGGGGCAGGTCGAGCCTGGACAGGTCCTCCCCGTAGAGGAAGGGAATCTGCGCCACCGTTTTTTCCTCCGCCACCAGAGTCAGCGTAAAGGCGGTGAACTCTGGCGGAATATCGGGCAGCTGGCTCAGCGCGTTAAAGGGGATGGGCTCGGCCCGCCCCGCGTAGCTGACGCCGTCCACCCCGGCGGTGCCGGTGTCTACAAAGAGATTGCCGGACAGCGCCCCATCCGTCTCTATGCCGCCGGCAATGGCTCCCAGATACTCCGTGCCTTCCTCGATTGTGACGATGGCACGGCAGTCCCGCAGACGGCTGGCCCAGCCGGCAATGCCGCCGACGTAATTCTCTCCGGACAGGGTGCTCTTGACATGGCAGCTGCGGATGGAGGCGTCCGCATAGCCGGCCACACCCCCCACATAGTTCCCGCCGGTGCTGGCTACCGGGCCGTAATTCTGGCACTCCAAGGCAGTACCCAGGTCCATGCGCCCCGCCAGACCGCCCACGCAGTCCTTCTTGCCGGTGACGGCCCCACGATTGACGCAGTTCATCAGCACCGCCTTGGTCTCGTAGCTGCTGCCAAAGGAGAACCGGCCGGTCGTGTCGTCCTCCGGGTCCAGGTCGAATTCAATGGCCACGGCACCGGCAATGCCGCCCACGTTGCGGTCTCCCTCCACGGTTCCCAGGTTGGAGCAGTCCGCCACCTTGCCCTCCCGGGTGGCGGAGATGTCCTCATCGGAGGTGTCCTGAATGATGCCCTCCAGGCCGCCTTCAGCGGTGTCCCTGGCGTCATCCATTGCGTCCAGCAGAAGGGTGAATACCGCGTTAAACTGCCGGTTGATGGCCCGCAGGTCGGCGGTCAGGGTGCCGTTCCCGGTCTGAAGGGCGCTGTTCAGCCCGTCCATCTCCTCCAGCAGGCCGCTCATGGCATCATAAAGGCTGTCGCCGGCCTGCCGGAAGTCCTCCCCCAGGGGGGTGAACTCCGCAGGACCGTCCTCGGTGAGCGTATCCACCGCATCGCCAATGGTATCCAGCGCCCGGCGCAGCAGCCGCCCGATGACGGCGGAGGTGTCAGAGGCCTCCTCCAGTGTATCCAGGGCGTCTCCCAGCTGGCTGGACAGAGCGCCGGAGCGGCTCAGGGCCTGCTGGAGCTGAGACAGGGCATCATCCAGATCATCCCCCACTCCCCGCAGGGCGCGGAATGCCTGACGCAGCTCCTCCCGCGCCGCCAGAAGAGAGCTGACGGAGATGGAGCCGCTTCCCAAATCCAGAAAGCCTTGAAAGGCGTCCAGCGCGCGTTCCAGCCGGCTTACCGCCGTGGTCAGCCCGGAGGCGGACTGCCGCAGCTTCTCCACCGCGAGACGCAGGTCCCGCGCGGCCCGATCGCCGGTGTCCACCGCGCCGCCCAGAGAATCCAAAGCGTCCCCCAGCTGGCGGGACAGGCGCTCCAGCCGCCCGCCCACGTCGGACAGATCGTCCAGGGCGGGAGAAATTTTGTCCAGCGCGCCGGTGATGTCGGCGGTCAGGGTGTTGATGGTGCCGATGTTCTCGTCGGTAAAATCGGAAACCCGGTCCAGCAGCTCCTTGGTGCTGTCCTTGGCGCTGCCGGCGTAGTCTCCCATGGCGCTGAGCTGGGCGGAGACGCTGTCTCCGGTGCGCTCCGCGTCGTCCAGCGCGCGGTTAATCAGGTTTTCCAGGGTGTTCAGCTCCTGGCGCAGCTGCTCCAGCGTGTCCCGGCCAGGGTCCACAAGCACATAGGGCTCCGCCTGGCCCACAATGCCGCCCACGTCCTTCCGTCCGTAGACGGTGCCGCTGTTGGTACAGCCGGACAGATAGCCGTCCTGCCGCCCGGCGATGCCGCCGGTGTTGTACCCCACATGGGGGTAGCCCACCGTGCCGCGATTGACGCAGCTCTGCACCACGCCGCTGGAATAGCCCACGATGCCACCGGTATCAAAGCAGCCGTCCAGCAGGTGGTAGGTTTCGTCGTCCGCCGCGGCCTGCTCCTCCAAGATGGCAGCCGCATCCGCGTCCATCAGGTCCACATTGGTTTCCTTCCGGGTCAGATTCACTCCGGCGCTGCTTTCACATTTGAGCAGCAACCCCAAATTCCGGCCCGCAATGCCGCCGGTGATATTCTTGCCGCTGACAGAACCGGAGACGGAACAACCGGTAATCTCACCGGTGATGCTGTTGTATCCGGCGATGCCGCCCACGGTGGCATCCCCCTGAACCACGCCGTGAAAGGCACAGCTTTGCAGGGTTCCTGCGTTGTTGCCCACGATGCCTCCCACGGTGGAGCGGGTACCCCCGGGGGCCACCGTACCCTTGACGGTCAAGTCCCGTACCAGCCCGCCGGGCTGGATATAGCGGAACAACCCCTGGGTGGAACCGGCGGAGGTGAGACACAGCCCGGAGATGGTGTGTCCCTGGCCTAAAAAGGTGCCGCCGAAGGTGGGAATGGGGGTGAAATCCACCCCGCTCAGGTCCAGGTCGGCGGTGAGGGTAACAGTCTTGCCCTGGGACCAGGTGTCCAGAGCGCAGTTTTTCCCGAAACGCTGGAGGTCCGCTACGTTGGAGATGGTGACAGTGCTTTCCTCCGTGGCCCAGGCGGGCAGGACCAGCGAGGTCAGAATCCAGACCGCCAGAAGGATGGGGAACAGCCGGTCGACACGTTTACGCATGAGAATCCGCCCCCTTTCCCGCAGGGATTGCCGCTGGTTGGGGCGGCTCCTCCGGCCGGACAGCCCCCGTTGCCACCGCCGCATTGATGCTGCCATGGAGGATGCCGCTGAAATCGGCGTCCACCATGCCGGAGATGTATCCCCGGACGTGGCCGTCCACCAGCAGACTGCCGGTGTGGGTCTGGACGGGATGCCGGGTCTTCAGGGTAAAGGCAGTCTTTTCAATGATGGTGTCGCCCAGCAGCAGAATCTGGGGAAGGATACCCATCACCAGGAAGATGGAGATTAACGTGCCCCGGCCCAGACACACGCCGATGGAGGCGATGGAGGCTGTGGTGGACAGCAGGCCGATGGCCACGCCGGCGGAGGCCAAAATAGTGCCTGAGGTAATAATGGTGGGGAAAGCCTCATTCAGCGACTCGATAACCGCATCCTTGAGGGACATGGTCTGTTTCAGCTCCACATAGCGGTTGGCGATGACAATGGCGTAGTCAATATTTGCGCCCATCTGGATGGAGCTGACCACCAGATAGCTGAGGAAGAACAGGGGTTCCTTCTGTAAGTAAGGGAAGGAGAAGTTGATCCAGACACTGCCCTGGATGACCAGGATCAACAGCACCGGAAGCCCGGCGGATTTGAAGGTAAACACCAGCACCAGAATGACGAATACGATGGTCAAAATGCTGATGAGCATGTTGTCGTTGCCGAAGGAGGCGGACAGGTCAAAATCGCTGGTGGAGTTGCCCACCAGGAGGGAATTTTCCGGGTAGTAACGGCCCACAATTTCATGCAGAGTGTCCAGAAAAGTGAAGGTCTCCTCCCCCTCCTCGGGCAGGTTGAGCTGTAAGACCAGACGGCTGTAGTTCTCCCCCTTCAATTGCAGCTGGGCGTCGGTCAGCTGGACGTGGAGGTCCTCAATGGTCTCAGTCATGTCCGCGTCCAGAGAGATGTAGCCCTCGTCCATCATGTCATAGACATACAGGAACATATCAATCAAGGGTACGCCGTAGCTGTCCAGGCCGGAAACTACCTGTCCGTAGTCCTCCTGGTCCACGGCGTAGGCGGAGTAGAGCAGCCGGGCCACCTCAATATCCAGATCGGTCAGCTCGGCAAACTGCCGGGGTGTCAGCCGGTCTGTGAGGACATAGCCGTCCATGGCATCCACATTGGCCAGGCCCAGCACCGTGTCCGTCTCGGGCATACGATCCAGTTCCCGGAGCAGCCGGCCCTCCTGCTCATAGTCCCCCTTGGGCACGATAACCGCCAGGGTGTTCACCCGGCCAAAGGTTTCGTTCACCCGCTGCTGGGCAATCTGGGCGTCGCTCTGGCGGAAGGTGGTCAGCTCGGTCTGCCCGTAGGCGTAGGGGCAGCGGTTGGCGAACACAAAACCGCCAATCAGAAGCACCACAAACAGGGGCGGCATGACAAAACGGGTTTTCACCGCCAGCCGGCCCCAGGCGGTGATTTTGGGCACAAAATTCCGGTGGTGGGTGCGGTCGATCAAACTGCTGAAGCTGAGCAGCAGCCCGGGCATCAGGGTAAACACGGCCAGCAGGCTGAGCACAATGGACTTCATCAGCACCAGGCCCAAATCCTGACCAATCCCGAACTGCATGAAGCACATGGCCCCCAGGCCGGACAGGGTGGTCATGGAGGAGCCGGCAATCTCCGGAATGGCCTTGCTCAGGGCGGCCACCACCGCCTCCCGGGCCTCCAGCTGCTCCCGCTCCTCGGTGTACCGGTGGCAGAGGATGATGGCGTAGTCAATGGCCAGGGCCAGCTGGAGGACCACCGCCACCGAGTTGGAGACAAAGGATATTTCGCCAAAGATAAAGTTGGTGCCCTTGTTCATCAGTGCCGCCATGCCAAAGGTCATAAGTAGCACCGGGATCTCCATATAGGTGTGGGAGGTGAACAGCAGCACCACCAGGATGATGACCACGGCAATCACCATGACCACCTGCATCTCGGCGTTCAGACTTTCAGAGGCGGAGTCGCCGGTGTCGCCGGTGATATAGACGTCATACCCGTCCAGAAGGGCTTTGACACCATCCAATCCCTCCAGACTCACCGGGTCAGTGGCGGTCCCGTCGTAGGTGATGGAAAACAGGGCGGAGCCGTTGGTGTAGTGGTCCCTGGAACCGTTGAACTCCACCGATTTTACACCTTCCATCATCTCTATCTGCTCCGCCAAGCTCTCCGCCTGACGGTAGGAGATATTGTCCACCATAATGCGGCTGGTGCCAAAGGTGACAAACTCCGCCTCCATCACGGTCAACCCTTGCCGGGTCTCGGTGGTGTCAGACAAGTAGCTGGTCAGATCGTCGTTCACCGCCACCCAGCCGCTGGAAAAGACGCAGAAAATAGCTGCTCCGATGTACAACAGGTAAAAGGCTTTGCGTTTGTCCACAATAAAAGCCGCAATCCGTTCCATCGGGCTTTGCTTTTCCGAAACTTCTACTGTGTGCCTGCTCAACCTGAACGCTCCTTTCAAACTCTATGATAGACAATGATACTCTGTTTTTCTTGGAAATGCAAGTGGTCAACAGAAAGATAATGTTGTCACTTCCATCGTCCCCTTTTTACATTGAATTATATGTATTATACATGATTGAATAAGTAAAATCAATACATAGAAATATATGTATGATACGTTCCTTGAAAAAGGTGGGACTGACATTGAAAAGCGTGATGGAATTGTTTCGGGAACTGCGGGAAGATCACGATTACTCTCAAAGTGATATAGCAGCCGTTTTGGGAATTTCTCAGCAGCATTATTCCAAGTATGAGACGGGAGAATATGAATTTCCGCTGCGGCATTTTATCACGCTGGCAAAATACTATAGTGTGTCTGCTGATTATCTAATCGGGCGGTGTTCCTATGATGAAAAGAAGCCTTTGGAGATGGTATATGTCACTCGTGATTGTACTTGTGAGAAGCTGGTGCAGGATATACTTTCTTTAAGCGAACATGGAAGAGAAGCTGTTGTGGAGTATATAGAGTTACAGCGGTTGAAGGAAAGGCAGAAAAAGTGATGCTTTCTTTGGGGGGTTGGTTTGCGGCCCGTGCGGACAACCTTACGCTCAAAGGTGACTGAAAAGGGAGCGGGGGATGATGGTGATCTTCGCCACCGGGGCGGAGTGGGTCTGGAGCGCCGCCACCAAGGCGCGGCCGATTTCGTGGTAAGAGACAATCATCCGCTCGTGGTCGGAGAGGATTTTGTTCTTCTTCTGATACCCGGCAATGACCACCTCGATGCTCTCTTGGAGGTCCTCCCGGGTGGCGAGCCTCCGTCCCTGGCGTACGGCCCGCAGGGCGGCCTCGTTGACCATGTTGGCCAACTTCGCACCGGAGGCCCCGGAGGCGGCACAGGCGATGGTGTTAAAGTCCACATTCTCCGCCAGCTTCACCTTGGCGGCGTGAACCTTTAGGATGGCCTCGCGGCCCTGAAGGTCGGGAAGAAGCTGAGGATGGGGTTCATCTCCTTTGGCCTCACCTTGTCGAACACGCAGCCGCTCTCCCACAGGCGATCCACCAGGCTGGGGTCATGGAAGGTGATCTGGCGTACAGGCCAGGCTCCTCGGAGGTGTCAACGAAGTAGATGACGTCCTGCTCCACCTGGGCCACGGCTACCTTCAGCATGGTGAGGAAGGTGCCGTAGTCCACCTGCGTGATCTCTTGGCGCATCAGGCGGGGAAACAGCAGGGTATTCAGCAGGATCATGCCTTTGACGGCGAAGTTGTCGTCGCCCCCGGATACAGCATAGGTTATCTTGAACAGGAACCCCTCGTCGATGAAACACGTACCGTGCGGGAAGTCGTCGAGGAAGGTGTGCGGGAGCTCGTCGACCTGGTCAAGGAATACAACGAAATCAACGAAAAGTTTGCCGAACCGATGGAAGCGGACGAGATGGACGCACTCATCGAACGGCAGGGGAAAGTGCAGGAACGCATGGACGCGGCCAATGCCTGGGATCTTGATTCCCGACTTGAAATGGCCATGGAGGCTTTGCGCTGCCCGCCTTCGGACACGTCGGTTTCCGTCATTTCAGGAGGGGAGCGACGCCGGGTAGCTCTCTGCCGTCTTTTACTCAGCAATCCCGATATCTTGTTGCTTGACGAACCCACAAACGGGTTAGACCCGGCGGGAATGAAGCAAATCAGGGATTTGTTTCAGATGCTGTCAACAGAGTATGGCATGACATTTCTGATATCCAGCCATCTTCTGGCGGAAATGGAAAGCATTGCAGATACCATCGGCATCATCAGCCATGGAAAG
>OFHB01002281.1_pt1 | contig 10166 bp, 6 predicted proteins | sample 1521881 | NCBI WGS metagenome assembly OFHB01 (sample SAMEA3504090, study PRJEB24116) | mouse gut metagenome | biome: mouse gut; feature: mouse-associated habitat; material: faeces | place: Denmark | collected 2011
CTATATTTTAGCCGGTGTAATACCCGTTAGGTCAATCGCATGGCTGAACTGTTACATTTTTTTATAGAAAATCATAGGATTTTGTTTCCAAAAGCCGGAAATTATAGCATAATAACAGATAAGAAGTCGTTCTGTGGTTAAGAGTTTCAGAAGCTTGGATGGGAGGCGCGTATGGGAGTATGTAAGAGGGCGTGGCTGTATCTGGTCAGGAAAAAGTTAAGGAGCGGGATTTTGTTTGTTCTTCTGTTTGCGGCAGGCTTGTTTCTTTTGGTCGGGGGTTCGGTTCGTATGGGAGCGGATCTGGCGTGTGAAGATATAAAAAAGAGTTTAACCAGCAGTATTGACATAACGGTAAAGCCGGTAGACCGGAACGAATTTTATGACATTACAGAAAACGAAAATGGACAGGAAGTCTCAATTGCCAAAAAGGAAATTTTTACCTGGGAAAAACTGGAGAAAATACTGGATATTCCGGGAGTCGACGGATATTATATCCAAGGCAGCGGGGATACTCTGTATACCGGACTGGAATCGGTACCGGGCAATTGGGCTGCTTCGCTGCAGGAGGGGTATTATGGGGAACCCAAGAGCAGGGAAGAGGAAGAAACGATTCAAAACCTGCAGGCATCCGGACGCCTGCAAACCAAATCCCTGACGTTTCATCCGGTTTATGAAGGGAAATGGGAGCCGTCCTTTTTAAACGGCGCGCTTACCATTACAGAGGGCAGGAATGTGGAACGGACGGATAAAAAAAAGGCGGTCATTTCAGAACGGATTGCAAAGAAGAACGGGCTTTGCGTGGGGGATACGATTTCTGCAAGAAATTATGATTTTGTCACGGCGGAATTGTATGGAAGTGCTATGGAGTTTGAAATCGTGGGCATTTACCGGATGAATTTTAAACAGGTGTATTCGCCGGAAACCACAAACGAGGATATGATTATGGAAAATATGGTCTTTTGCGATAGGGAAATCGCTGCGTGGTCCAGCATGGAATATCATAAACAACACGGCCTGCTGCAGGGGATTCTTTTAGGAAAGGCAGCGGAGCATGTGGGCAATGCAAAGATTTATGTAAACGATCCGGATCTTCTCTCCGGCGTAAAAGAGCAGATCCTTGCAGTCGATTCGGTGGACTGGAGTCTTTATGATATTGAATATGACGATACGGACTACCGATCGGCTGCCGGTCCGCTGCTCTTTGTCCGAAAACTGTTTACGGCGTTTCTTGTGATTTTGTTTGCGGGAACCCTGTTGATTTTGTGCCTGGTATTGTCTATGTGGATTCGCGGCAGAAGTTATGAAATCGGCATACTGGTTTCGGTCGGGACAAAAAAACGTACGATTTTTATGCAGATTGCATTGGAATGCGGGATGATCGCGGCATCTGCGTTTCTTCTGGCAGGATCGGTTTTTGTACCGGTAACGGAAAAAACAAAGGATGCGGTAGAAACGTGGTTTTCTTCTTCGGAAAAAGAGGAAGATTATACCGCGGTATTTGATATGTCGACAAACACATTTGAAATCCATAAGGATGTGCCGGGACCGATTGCGCTGCAGCATGCGTCCGTATGGGAGAACGCGGTGATTTCTTTATCCGTTATGTTTCTTGCAGTTATAGGCGCGGCGCTGTATGTTTCGGCAAAGATCATAGTGCAAAAACCGACGGAAATTTTAAGGAATCGATAGGAGGAGAACACAATGGAATGCGATTACTGCGCGTACAATGCGTACGATGAAGATACGGAGGAGTATTATTGCTCGGTCAATATGGACGAGGACGATATGGCGCGGTTTCTGAGCCGTAAATATAAATCCTGTCCTTATTTTAAAAACGGGGACGAATATCGCGTGGTCAGGCATCAGATGTAACAGGGGGAAAGAAGAGAATCGTTTGCATACAAAGAAATGCCCTTTTCGCTCCAAAGCGGGCAATTTTTGCGGATAATTTTATAAAAAATGGAAATCCTATCAAAAAACAGAAAAGAGGATGTTTCATATGGAGCGAAAAATGGCAACAATGGACGGCAACCATGCGGCGGCGCATGTCGCGTATGCGTACACGGACGTCGCGGCAATTTATCCGATCACGCCTTCGTCCGTTATGGCGGAAGTAACAGAAGTCTGGGCTTCGGAGGGCAAAAAGAATCTGTTTGGAAATACGGTGGAGATTTCCGAAATGCAGTCGGAAGCGGGGGCTGCCGGGGCAGTGCACGGCGCGCTTGCAGCGGGCGCGCTTTCGACGACGTTTACCGCGTCGCAGGGGCTGCTTTTGATGATTCCCAATCTTTATAAAATTGCAGGAGAGGGGCTTCCGGGCGTCTTTCATGTGGCGGCGCGCAGTATTGCGACGCATGCGCTGAGCATTTTTGGAGACCATTCCGACGTATATGCCTGCAGGCAGACGGGCGCGGCGATTTTATGCGCGTCTTCGGTGCAGGAGGTGATGGATTTATCTCCGGCGGCGCACGGGGCGGCCGTAGAAGGAAGAGTTCCGTTTATCAGCTTTTTTGACGGCTTCCGGACGTCGCATGAAATTCAGAAGATTTCCGTCTGGAGCGAGGAAGACCTGCGCGATCTCTTTCCGATGGATTCCCTGCGGAAATTCCGCGAAAACGCGCTGAATCCGGAGCGGCCGTTCCAGTGGGGACAGGCGCAGAATCCGGATACGTTTTTTCAGGTCAGAGAAGCGGCAAACCGGCATTACGAAGCCATTCCGGGGCTTGTGGAGTCTTATTTTGCAAAGATCAATGAGAAAATCGGCACGGACTATCACCTGTTTAACTACTGCGGCGCGCCGGACGCCGAGCATGTGATCGTCGCTATGGGGTCTGTCTGTGAGACGATCGAAGAGACGATGGAACGCGCGCAGGCAGAAGGCGGTGCGCTTTCCTGCGCAGACCGAAAAGTCGGGCTTGTGAAAGTGCGCCTGTACCGTCCGTTTTATGCGGCGTCCTTTTTGCGCTGCCTGCCGGATACGGTAAAGCAGGTGACGGTCCTTGACCGGACGAAAGAACCGGGCGCGCCGGGAGAGCCGCTGTATCTGGACGTCGTTTCCGTGCTCAAAGGAACGAAATTTGAAACGGTACGCGTCTTTCGCGGACGGTACGGCATCAGTTCCAAGGATACGACGCCGGGGCAGATTCTGGCTGTGTTTGCAAACAGAGAAAAAGAAGAATTTACGATCGGAATCCGCGATGACGTAACAGGGCTTTCCCTGGAGGAAATCGACATGCCGCATTCTGCGGCAAGTGAAATCTACAGCTGCAAGTTCTGGGGACTTGGCGCGGACGGAACGGTAGGCGCCAACAAAAACTCCATTAAGATCATCGGCGACCATACGGATTTATATGCGCAGGCGTATTTTGATTACGATTCCAAAAAATCGGGCGGCCTTACGGTTTCGCATCTGCGCTTTGGGAAAAAGCCGATTCAGTCGACGTATCTTGTGCAGAAAGCGAATTTTGTGGCATGCCACAATCCCTCTTACGTCTGGAAATACAATATGGTGCAGGATCTGGTTTTCGGCGGAACGTTTCTGTTGAACTGCGCATGGGATGCGGCAAAGATCGGAGAGCATCTGCCGGGACAGATGAAGCGTTATCTTGCCGAACATCAGATTCAGTTTTATGTGATTGACGGCGTGAAAATCGGTATGGAGACCGGCATGGGCCCGACCAGGATCAATACGATTTTGCAGGCGGCGTTTTTTAAGCTGACGAAAATACTGCCGGAAGAGGAGATCGTTGCGCTGTTAAAAGACGCGGTGAAAAAGACGTACGGCAGAAAGGGAGACGACGTCGTTGCCAAAAACTGCGCCGCGATTGACGCCGGCATGCAGGGAGCGGTGAAAGTGGAGGTTCCCGCAGACTGGGCAAATTGTGAAAGTGAGAATTTATTTGGCAAAGAAATCAAAGGGAGAAACGAATGCCAGACCGATTATATCAATCAGATTCAGCGGCCGGTCAACGCGTTTGAGGGCAATAAGCTTCCGGTTTCCTGTTTTCTGGATTATGCAAGCGGAGCCACGCCTTCTGGAACGGCGGCATTTGAAAAGCGCGATATTGCAGTCCGCATTCCAAACTGGATACCGGAACACTGCATCGAGTGCAATATCTGTTCGTATGTCTGTCCTCATGCGGTTATCCGTCCGGCGGTGATGGACCGGGAAGAGAGACAGAAAGCTCCAGCGGGCATGGCAAGCAAGGATATGCCCAAAAAAGAAGCGTATCAGTTTTCGATTACCGTATCCGTTTTGGATTGTACCGGATGCGGCACATGCGCGGCATGCTGTCCGGCGAAAGAAAAAGCGCTGGTGATGGAGCCGACGGAACAGCATTATGAGATGCAGCAGTATTTTGATTATGGGCGTACGCTCTCCAAAAAAGAAGATCTGGTGGAGACGTTTGGTCCCGCCAGCGTAAAAGGAAGCCAGTTTTTGCAGCCCCTGCTGGAGTTTCACGGCGCATGTCCCGGATGCGGGGAAACGGCGTACGCCAAGCTGCTGACGCAGCTGTTTGGCGATCGGATGTATATTGCAAACGCGACGGGCTGTTCTTCGATCTGGGGCAATTCCTCTCCCGCCACGCCGTATACCGTCAATGAAAAAGGCCACGGTCCGGCATGGTCCAATTCGCTGTTTGAAGATGCGGCGGAGTTTGGCTACGGGATGCTCTTAAGCGAAGAGGCGATCCGGAAGAGCTTAAAGCAGAAGGTGGAAGAAATCGCCGGGCAGACAAATGTGCAGGCGGTGAAGCGGGCGGCAGAAGGATGGCTGGAAACGTATGACAACGGAAGGGAAAACCAGAAAGCGGCAGAAGCGCTGACAGGAGCGTTGCTGGAGTGCGACTGTAAGCTTTCGGGAGAAATTCTGGAGCAGAAACAGTTTCTGTCGAAAAAATCCAAGTGGATTTTCGGCGGCGACGGCTGGGCGTACGATATCGGATTCGGCGGACTCGACCATGTGCTTGCAAGCGGCAGGGATATCAATATTTTTGTGTTTGACACGGAAGTGTATTCCAATACGGGCGGACAGGCGTCTAAGTCGACGCCGCTTGGCGCGATCGCGCAGTTTGCGGCAGGCGGAAAAGATATAAAAAAGAAAGATCTGGCGGCGATCGCCATGAGCTACGGCTATGTCTATGTCGCACAGATTGCGATGGGCGCCGATTATAATCAGTGTGTCCGCGCCATTACGGAAGCGGAGGCGTATCCGGGACCGTCATTGATCTTAGCCTATGCGCCCTGTATTAACCAGGGAATCAAGTCGGGCATGCAGATGGCGCAGGAGGAAGAAAAGCTTGCGGTGCAGTCCGGGTATTTCCACCTGTTTCGTTACCAGCCGGCGATCGGGGCAATGGAAGAGCCGACGTTCCATTTAGACAGCAGGGAGCCAAAAGGCGAGTTCTTTGATTTCTTAAACGGAGAGGTGCGCTACAGCGCGCTTGCGAGAAGCAATCCGACGCGAGCCAGAGAGCTGTTTGAACAGGCGAAGAAGGATGCGGAAGAAAAATATAAGCGCCTGGCAGAGCTTGCGGGAGCGAAGGGAAAGTAAGATACCGGCAGCCGGCAGTATCGTTTGGGTACTGCCGGCTGCCGATCGTATCTTGAATTTTCAGGATGTTTGAGGTATTATATTATCGTCATAAGTCGGAAACAAAGATGAATGGGAATTCAGGCGTTATCCGTGTTTGATGCGGTATAGAGGATTAGGACGGATAACAGTGGATGCGGGAGGAAAAGAATATGAAAGTAGTGATCATAGGCGGTGTTGCAGGCGGAGCAACGGCTGCAGCGCGTATTCGACGTCTGGAGGAAACGGCGCAGGTGATTATTTTGGAACGTTCCGGATACGTTTCCTATGCAAATTGCGGTCTGCCTTACTATATTGGCGGCAGGATCCGCAGCAGGGAGGCGTTGACGCTGCAGACGCCCGAAAAATTTCGAAAACGGTTTTGCATCGACGTTAGGACCAGACATGAGGCAACGGCGATAAATCCGGATCGGAAAACGGTTACGGTCCATGAATTGGAAACGGGAAGGGTGTATGAAGAAAGCTATGACAAGCTGCTGCTTTCTCCAGGGGCAAAACCCGTACAACCGGATATTCCCGGAATAGACAGCAGCAGGCTGTTTTCTCTGCGTACCGTAGAGGATACGCTGCGTATCCGTAAATTTATCGAGGAGAACGTACCGAAAACGGCGGTTTTGGCAGGCGGCGGTTATATCGGACTGGAAATGGCGGAAAATCTTATGGAAATGGGGATCGCCGTTACCATCGTACAGCGTCCGGACCAGCTGATGAATACGCTGGATTACGATATGGCAGCTTTTGTACATGCGAAAATGAGAGAAAAGGGCATTGCGCTGAAGCTGGGAAGCAATGTAACCGGGTTTGAAGAACGGGAGAATGCCATAGAGGTCCGGCTGCAGAATGAGGAACCGATCCGGGCGGATCTGGCAGTTCTTGCGATTGGAGTAAGCCCGGATACGGATATTGCTGAGAAGGCCGGGATTCAGCTTGGGATCAAAGGGAGTATTGCAGTCAATGATAAAATGGAGACATCCGTGCCAGAAATCTATGCGGTAGGGGACGCGGTTATGGTTAGCCACAGCGTATCTGGCAGAGATGCCGTTATATCACTTGCAGGACCGGCCAATAAACAGGGGCGTATCGCGGCAGATAATATCTGCGGCGGTGACAGTCATTACCAAGGTTCCATGGGTTCTTCTGTGATCAAGATTTTTGATATGACCGCTGCCTGTACGGGACTGACGGAGAAGGCGGCGAAAGAGGGGAACATATCTTATGATAAAATTGTTCTGTTCCCGCCGTCTCATGCAGAGTATTATCCGGGGGCAAAAACAATGGCGATGAAAGTGCTGTTTGAAAAAGATACGCTTCGCCTGCTCGGCGCTCAGATCGTCGGTTATGAAGGGGTGGATAAACGACTGGATGTTTTGGCAGCCGCCATTTGCGCCGGAATGCGTGCCGATCTTTTGAAAGATCTGGATCTTGCTTATGCGCCGCCGTATTCCTCCGCAAAGGATCCGGTAAATATGGCGGGATTTATGATCGAAAATCTGGCATCCGGAAAAATAAAACAATTTCACTGGGATGAGGTATCTAAACTTCCGCGGGACGGCAGTGTGTTCTTGCTCGATGTCAGAACAGAAGCAGAATATCAAAAAGGCCATGCGGACGGATTTGTGAATATTCCGGTTGACAGCCTCAGGGATCATATCCATGAGATTGATCTTCATAAACGGGTATATGTGATGTGCCAGTCCGGCGTAAGAAGCTATCTGGCATGCCGGATTTTGAGACAGAAAGGTTTTGACTGCATACATCTTTCGGGAGGATATCGGTTTTATCAAACGGTAACGAGTGAAAAATGTTTTGGGCCGTATTCGTATCCGTGTGGTGCGGAAAAATAAAGGGCGTGTAATATAACCATACAGCGGCGGCTTAAAACAACAGACCGCCGTTATTTTTCTGGAATTTTTGAAACGGATGGCCAGGACACCGGAAAATGATGCAAAGTTGCATAATTTTGAATGTGTGCTATAATCTAATGGCAGCGGGATTCATCTGCTTGCAGGGAGGATAGCTGCTGCATTGTGTTTGATTTTGTATTTGAGGACTTGCAGGGAGGTTATCAATGTTAGAATTAAGAAATATATCCTACGAAGTGGAAGAGGATCGGGAGAGCCGTGAGATCTTAAAGAATATCAGTCTTACGATCGACGATCATTTTGTGGCGGTCACAGGACCCAACGGCGGCGGGAAGTCTACGCTTGCCAAGGTGCTGATGGGAATCGAGAAAGCAGACGAAGGACAGATTATATTAGACGGAGAAGATATTACGGCTTATGATATCAACCACAGGGCAAATGCGGGAATTGGTTATGCATTTCAGCAGCCGCCCAGATTCAAGGGAATGACGGTAATCAGGCTGTTATCCCTGGCAGCAGGGCGTGAACTGAAGGAATCGGAGTGCTGCGGGCTTTTAAGCCGTGTGGGACTGTGCGCCCAGGAATATGTGAGACGTGAAGTGGATGCAACGCTTTCTGGAGGGGAGATGAAGCGGCTTGAGATTGCGACGGTATTGGCAAAGCCTCACAAGCTTTGTATCTTTGACGAGCCGGAGGCAGGGATTGATCTGTGGAGTTTTTCCATGTTGATTCAGGAGTTTGAAAAGATTCATAGAAAGAAGGCGGAGAGCCTGATTTTGATTTCCCATCAAGAACGTATTATAAAGATGGCTGACAGAATCATGGTGATTGAAAATGGGACCATCGGAGCAGTGGGTCCAAGAGATGAGATTCTTCCCAGATTGTTGGATAAGGGAGGCAGTTGTACCTGCATGAATCGGGAATAGGAAGGAGTGGGATAGAATGGGAGAATTATTGGATAAGATTACAGAAAAGATTCTGCGGCAGATTGACGGCGCAGGATTCGAGCAGAAGGGCGCGTTTAACCTGCGGCATAACGGTATTGCGCTCTGTCATGGTGACAGTGAGCATATTAAGATTAAGAAGAAGGAAGGTAAACAGGGCATTGACATTTTCATAGACGGTGAGACGAAGGGGGAGCAGGTGCATATTCCGGTGGTGGTGGACGCCTCCGGGATGATGGATGTGGTCTATAATGATTTTTATATCGCTGACGGCGCGGATGTGACGATTGTTGCGGGGTGCGGAATCCACAACAGCGGGTGTAACGAGAGCCGCCATGACGGGATACATTCCTTCCATGTGGGTAAGGGCGCGAACGTCCGCTATGAGGAGAAGCATTACGGGGAAGGAGAAGGAACCGGCGCCAAGGTGCTGAATCCGGTCACGAAGATTTATTTGGATGAGGATGCGGTATTTACTCTGGATACGGCGCAGATTAAAGGGGTGGATTCGACCCTTCGGGAAACGGATGTGGAGATGGGACGTAATTCTAAACTGTATGTGGTGGAGAAGCTGATGACCCATGATGCTCAGACGGCAGAGTCTAATATGGAAGTCCAGATGAATGGGGAGGGAAGCTCTGCGCAGATTATATCCAGGTCGGTTGCCAAGGGCCATTCACGACAGGTGTTTCACCCCAAGGCTGTGGGAAATGCAGGATGTCACGCCCATGTACAGTGTGATTCCATTATTATGGACCATGCTGAGGTCAGTTCTATTCCAGAGATTAATGCAAGGCATCTGGACGCGGCGATTATCCATGAGGCGGCGATTGGGAGGATTAACGACGAGCAGTTGGTGAAGCTGCGTACTCTGGGGATGACGGAAGAAGAGGCAGAAGATGTGATTATTAATAATTTTTTGAATTAGAAAAGATATGATAGAAGATAAAAAACTATATCTGTTTGAAAAAGCAGCGGTGCCGAAAGCGGTGGCGTCTATGGCAATTCCTACGATGCTCAGTTCTCTGGTGATGGTAATCTATAATCTGGCGGACACGTATTTTGTAGGTATGCTCAATCAGCCGGTGGAAAATGCGGCCGTAACGCTGTCAGCGCCGGTGCTGCTTGCATTTAATGCAATCAACAATCTATTCGGCATCGGAACCTCCAGTATGATGAGTCGTGCCCTTGGAAGAAAAGAATATGACACTGTCCGCAGGGCCTCCGCATTTGGCTTTTACTGTACAGTGTTTTTAAGTTTTTCATTCTCTATGATTTATCTGGCAGCGAAAAATCCGTTGCTTTCGCTGCTTGGAACAGACGCGGAGACATTGGCTTCTACTGCCGAATATATGAAATGGACGGTTGCATGCGGCGCAATGCCGTCCATCCTGAATGTGGTCATGGCGTACATGGTGCGTTCTGAGGGGAGTACCGTGCATGCAAGCATTGGCACTATGAGCGGATGCATTTTGAACATTGTGCTTGACCCGATTTTTATACTGCCTCAAGGCTTAGGCATGGGGGCGGCAGGCGCAGGTTTTGCCACCTTCCTGTCAAACTGTGCCGCATGTTTGTACTTTTTCGGGCTGTTGTTTGTCCGGCGAGGAAAGACTTATGTATGCGTGGACATCAGGCAATTCCGAATGACGAAAGACATCGTAAAGGAAATCTGCGGGGTCGGCATACCGGCCTCCATTCAGAATCTTTTGAACGTGGTGGGGATGACTGTGCTGAACAATTTCACATCGTCCTATGGATCGGCGG
>OFHB01002287.1_pt1 | contig 10153 bp, 10 predicted proteins | sample 1521881 | NCBI WGS metagenome assembly OFHB01 (sample SAMEA3504090, study PRJEB24116) | mouse gut metagenome | biome: mouse gut; feature: mouse-associated habitat; material: faeces | place: Denmark | collected 2011
GACGAGGTATGAGCGACATTAAGCGGCTAACGCCGCCCCAAAGCCGGAAAGTCAATACCCTTGTGCGCCGGACGTGCTGCAACTGCGACAATGGGAATTGTATCTTGCTGGACGACGGGGACGAGTGCGTTTGTCCGCAGCTTATTTCTTACTCCCTGCTCTGTAAATGGTTCCGCATTGCGGTACTGCCCGCAGATAAGGAGCTGTACGCCGAGATTTACCAAACGGGGGATATGCGCCGTTGTAGCGTATGCGGTGCGCCCTTTGCGTCCAGCTCAAACCGGGCTATTTACTGCCCGGACTGCCGGAAGCGTATCACCCGCAGACAGACCGCCGAACGCATGAGGAAACTGCGGGCGAATGTGAACTGTTCACCTTTCCTTTTGGATATGTCTACACAATTCTATTAGTTAGCCAAAATAATTCACAATCAGACACTTGCTATTATTCGGCTGTCCGCGTATAATTATACTGGTAGATTTTGAAGAAAGGACGGAGGAATTATGGAATATATGTCTGCACCGCAAGCAGCGGAAAAATGGGGCATTTCAGAAAGGCGGGTACAGATACTTTGCAGCGAGAACCGAATACCGGGCGTTTCAAAACTTGGGTATATGTGGCTGATACCAAAGGACGCAGAAAAGCCCGCAGACGCAAGAAGAAAGGAGCAGAGAAAATGAACACACATAAAATCCTGTTAGTCGAAGATGACGCGGAAATCAGCGAAATGCTGGCAAATTACCTGTCAATGGAAAATTACGAGGTGGCTTGCGTCGCAGACGGGCAGGAAGCCTGTAATCAATTTGACAGCGGCACGTTCAGCATTGTGCTGTTGGATTTGATGATACCCAAAATCAGCGGAATGGAGGTTATGCAGCACATTAGAAAAAGCAGCGTAGTTCCCGTTATCATTATTTCCGCAAAAGATACCGAAGCAGACAAAACCCTTGGCTTGGGATTGGGTGCGGACGACTATATCACAAAGCCCTTTTCAGTGGTTGAAGTCTTAGCCCGGATAAAGGCAAATATACGGAGAACCACCCAATACGACAATAATACTCCCATTGCTGCCCCTATAATACTGACCGCCGGAGATTTGGTGATGAACCTATCCGACTATACTGTTACAAAACAGGGAACGCCTGTTGAGTTAAAAGCAAAAGAATTTGATATTTTGAAACTGCTTATGCAAAACCCGAAAAAAGTTTATACCAAAGAGCAGATCTATTCCCTTGTCTGGAACGACACATATTACGGAGATGAAAACGCCGTTAATGTGCATATCAGCAGACTACGCAGCAGAATTGAGGACGACACGCGCAACCCCCGCTATGTGCTTACTGTATGGGGAATAGGCTACAAGTTAGGAGATATGTTATGAGCGACCATACAATTATATTTTTTCTTTCCCTTTGCCTTGCGCTTCTGGTTGGGGTTGTCCTGTATCAGCAATTCACCTTTCACAGCGGAATACAGTCAAAGCTGCGGACAATCAGCGGGAAACTAAAAGAAACAATAGATATGGACAGCGGCGAAAGCGTCATGGTTTTTACCGACAACAAAGAACTTATGGAACTGGCGGCGCAGATAAACCGCCTGTTGGAAAATCATAAGAAAGTAAAAGCGGATTACCGCCGTTCAGAAATTGCTTCCAAAAAAATGCTTTCCAATATCTCACATGACATTAAAACGCCCATGACGGTCATTTTAGGATATTTGGAAATCATGCGTATCAATAAAACGGACACGGAGGAAATGCTGAAAAAAACGGAACAAAAGGCAATCGAGGTCATGGAGCTTATCAACCAGTTTTTTACTCTGGCGAAATTGGAAGCGGCCGATATGGATATTGAACTTTCCAGAATTGATGTTTCAGAAATATGCAGAGAAACTGTACTGGATTTTTTCGATATTCTGCAAAAGAATGATTTTCAAGTGGAGATTGACGTGCCGGAACGCCCGGTTTATGTGCAAGGCGAAAGACAAGCCTTGCAGCGTATTTTATCCAATCTTATTTCTAATGTAATCCGCTATGGAGCCGACGGGAAATATTTAGGGTTGTCTTTGAGGGAAGATGAAAAAACGGCTTTTATTGATGTGACCGATAAGGGGAAAGGGATTGACAAAGCCTTTGCGGACAGTGTATTTGACAGGCTTTTCACTATGGAGGACTCCCGCAACCGCAGTATACAGGGAAACGGTTTGGGACTGACAATCGCAAAAAACTTAGCTTTGCAGCTTGGGGGAAAGATTACCTTAGACAGTACCCCATACGAAAAAACGGTTTTCACGGTAAATCTCAAAAAAATGTCTTTTTAAGTGCATGAAAGAAATTTGTAAGATTTATTCAACAGTTTTGAAAATCGGTGTCGTTATAATAGTATTCAAAAAGGGGGCAACAAAAATGCCATATATTTTACAAACTAATCACCTCACCAAAATCATTGACGGAAAAACCCTTGTGAGTGATGTAAACTTTCACATAAAAAAGGGGGAAATCTATGGTTTCCTTGGCCCTAATGGAGCGGGTAAAACGACCGTAATGAAAATGATTACTAATCTCTGGAAGCCTACGGACGGACACACTGAAATTTTCGGGGAAATCCTTACCCCGCAATCCTATGAGGTCTTAAAGAGAATGGGAAGTATCATTGAATTTCCTACCTTTTACGACCACATGACCGGGTATCAAAACTTGAAGCTCCATTGTGAGTACATGGGATATTATCATCATGGCAGCATTGAAAACGCCCTTGATATGCTTGGACTTACGGACGCTGCGGCAAAAAAGGTAAAGGCGTACTCTTTGGGAATGAAAGAACGGCTTGGGATTGCCCGCGCTATCCTCTGCAAGCCGGAGCTTCTCATACTGGACGAACCTACAAACGGGCTTGACCCCGCCGGAATGAAACAAATCCGCGAATTGTTGAAAACTCTTTGCGCTGAATATGGCATAACCATTATGATTTCCAGTCATATCCTATCCGAAATTGAAAGTATTGCTGATACAGTCGGTGTAATCAATCATGGGACAATGGTGAACGAAATCAGCATGAAAGAAATTGAGCAAATGAACCTGTCCTATATCGAGTTATCCGTACTGGACATAAAGAAAGCGGCTTTCGTATTGAGCGAAAAACTAGGCCTTTCCAATTTCAAAATTGTAGAGGACGGACAAATCCGTATCTATGACAGCGGCATTTCTACGCATGAATTATCAAAAACACTGGCACTTAATGATATTGATGTCACATTTCTTAGCAAAAAAGCTGAAACTTTAGAAGACTACTTCTTAAAAATGACTGAGGAGGTGGGAAATAATGTTGAAACTGATTAGACTTGAATATGAAAAAGGAAATATCACAAAACATATTCGCAATGCTGCCATTATGACACTTGTTCTTTTGCTGTTTTTGATTATGACAGCCGGAGATGCAGGTGCGGATACTACTTCAATGGGATTTTATAAAAAAAGTATCATCAATGCGGCTGTAGAGCTATACAGCAATATGTCATATATTGTTTTTACAGGAGTTATGTTGGCTGTTTTTATTATAGAAGAGTATGAAAAAGGAACAATCAATCTAATGTTTTCTTATCCCATCAACCGAAAAAAAATTATGTTATCAAAAATTGGGGCTGTTTGGTTTTTCAATGTTTCTTCATTAGTATTGAGCAAATTATTTATTTATGGCATTTTATACATTTTAAGTGATTTTCTTCACCTATCTACTAATGATATTCCATTGTCTTCGCTAATGTTTTGGTTAGATATGCTTCTTAGTTCTGTCATAATGATAAGTATCGCCTATATTGGATTGCCGTTAGGTCTTAAAACAAAATCCTCAAAAGTTACTGTTATTACAGCGGTTCTCATTGCCTGTTTTTCTTATGGAAATATAAATGGATATACATTATTAGGAAACATATATTATTATGCTTTTTTAGTTATACTTACTGCCTTACTCTTGTTTCTGTCAATTTCTAACATTGAAACAAAAGATATATTGTGAAAATTTATTTAGCTAAATTGTAATTATACCTGTGAAAACAAACCATCTGCCGCACGACGGCAAAAGAAAAAAAGCCGTCGTACAGCAGAGGTATTTTCACACGCCTATTCATACACGGCGGCTTTTGAGAGATCAAAGCCGCCGTTTCTTTTTTATCTTCTCAAGGAATGACGCGGTTTCACTGTTAAAAGCGGCGGCTATATCGCCCTTACATACACGATGGCTTCCAATGTGGGAGTTATCATATCGGTTGCTCCGTTTTTCACAGAGATACTGTCGCGGCTATTCCTGAAATCGGAAGGGAAGCTGCGGGCAAACTTCTTCATTGTGGGCAGGCTTTCAGAAAGCCTATCTTTACCGCTGCTATCAAAAGGAGGATACAGGAAATGGATTTACAGAATGAGAAATGTGTCATGGTGATTGACGAGAACCTACCGCTTGGCATTATTGCAAACACGGCGGCTATCATGGGCATCACGCTTGGAAAGCAGATGCCGGAGGTTGTAGGCGCAGATGTGTATGACAAGACAGGTAACGGGCATTTGGGGATTATTGAATTTCCGGTGCCAATCTTAAAGGGCAATGTGGATGTAATCAAAGCCATCCGTGAAAAGCTGTATGAACCGGAATTTTCAGATTTAACGGTGGTTGATTTCTCTGATTTGGCGCAGGGATGCAAGACCTATGATGAGTTTATAGAAAAGATGAAGGGTGTTTCAGAAACGGAACTGAATTATTTTGGGATCGCCATCTGCGGTGCAAAAAAGAAGGTCAACAAATTAACCGGGAGCATGGCATTATTGAGATAGCGTATATCACAAATAAGCCACGGCTGGACAGGGCAGACTTCACCAGTTTCCGACAGATAGGATCTCTGCCTTGATAATGAGACTGAAACTTTAATTTTTCTTAACCTTTTTTGAACGGTTTCTGAAAACTCTGCCGGTATAATCATCATGCTATAGAAAGAATAGTGTTATGGGAGACAAAACAACATGATGAATTTTAAGATTTTTGCTCTTGCGATCATCGGAATCACATTTTTGTTTCAGACGTATGTAGAATGGCTTCAGATAAAGTCTGCGGAGAGAGAAATACCGGAGAATGTAAGAGATGTGTACGACAAGGATGCCTATCAGAAATGGCTGTGTTATTATAAGGAAAAAACAAGGCTGTCGCTTTTCCGCCATATCGTCTTTTATGTGATTACGTTTGTAATCGTAGGATTTGACGTATATGCCGGAATCGTTGACGGGCTGTCCCTGAAAGGGGATTACGCGGCGGCGCTGGGAGTGCTTGTGGCGCATATGCTGGTCAGTCTGGTTTATGACATCCCGTTTAGCTATGTGAATTTCATGAAGGTGGAGCAGAAATACGGTTTCAACCGTATGACAAAAAAGACCTTTATCGTTGACCAGATAAAGCAGGCGGTCATCGGGCTGGTGCTGACGGGAGGCATCTGCGCGCTGTTCATATTGGTACATAAAGCGCTGGGCAATTGGCTTCTTCCTGTTTTCACTGGAATCATGCTGGTCTTTTTGCTGGTCATGGCGATGCTGACGCCGGTCATAGGGAAGATATATAATAAGTTCCAGCCGCTGCCGGAAGGCGGGCTGAAGGACCGGCTGACAAAGCTTCTGGAGGATAACGGCTGCACCGTCAAGGCCATCAGGGTAATGGACGGCTCCAGACGTTCCACAAAGGCAAACGCCTTTTTTGCCGGAATGGGGCGTACCAAGACCATTGTGCTTTACGATACCCTGCTGGAGCAAATGACGGAGGACGAGATCATGGCTGTGTTTGCCCATGAGATGGGGCACAACAAGCATAGGGATATATTGAAAAATTATGCTATGAACATCTTTCATATAGCCTTGGCGGTACTGCTGGCATGGGGGCTTGTCTCCAAGCCGGAGATCTATGGAGATTTTGGTTTTCAGGGACTGAATTACGGATTTGGGTTCTATCTGCTGTCGGGGGTATGCCTTTCTTTCTTGTCGCCGTTTCTGGGGCTTTTTACCAATCTGTTCTTCAGACAGTTCGAGTATGCCGCAGACCGGTTCGCGGCGGAGAACGGCTATGGCGAGGCCCTGGTCTCCGCATTGAAGGTGCTTGCCCGCAATTCCTTTTACTGTCTCTCTCCTCATCCGGTCCTGGAGACCTTGACCAGCTCTCATCCCACAATCAGCCAGAGAGTGGCGGAAATCGAAAATCTCACTGTAGGCAGTCATGGTAAAGAGACATGACTGCCTGCAGTCACATTTATACATCTGAATTGAGTGGATAATAGTCCTTGCATTGTATTCCAGCTTCCGCTCTTTGCTGCTGTGTGTTTTGTCCTTCCTTTCGCGGATTCCGTGCCGTCCCTGCGCATGACATGGCCTTCCCGGCACGAGACCACGGGCGACCATGCCTTTACGCTTACGACGGATTTTCAATCGTTTAGGAAGTGCGGCAGCATTCTGTATGTCGTGGCAATAGTCATCTGCGGACAGCCCTGGACGGTGCCTGGGTTACTGGCGGTCATCGGAAAGGAAATCCTGATTTATATGATTTATGGGTTTGCCATAGGCGCCACCGCGGTGATGATCACCTGTGTGCGCAACAGCACGATTATGCCTTTTATCTATCTGATCGTGCTGTTCTGGATGATGCCCGGCATCCTCCAGATGATGGGACAGAAGATGGCGGGGCTGGATAAAGTGATGGATTATGTGCTGTTCTGCCAGTCCGACCAGTTCCTGCTGTACCAGGACTGGAGCGTAAGAAATATCGCCTTGTTCCTGGTCACAGGTGTTGTGCTTTCGATTGTGGGCATGGGCATTTTGCAGAAAAAGGATTTATAGTGTAACGGTTCGGCTCCTGCAGGATAGAAGAGGAACGGGGAGGCTGCTGCTGGAAGCTTCAGTGCAGCCTCTCCGTTTCTTGGCGCTTTCCGGGGGGCGTCACGGGAAAAATTAGTGAAGAAAATGAATTATATTTTGCTGAAGGAATAAATCATTGACAAACCACTTTGGGGGGTATAGTGTATAGGATCGCAGTCGCTTTGAGTGAAAATAATGCTGCGGATACTACAGATTACTTATACGAGGAGGAAAGGTATGATGAGACGAAAAGAAGGGAAAAAAGTTTCGGCCCTGGTCTTTGCGCTGGCGCTGGCCATTCAGATGACAGGTTGCGGCGGTAAGGATTCCGAAGCGACAGATTCGGCGACGACACAGGAGTCGGTGGAGGATTCCGGGATGCAGTCGGCACAGCACGAGACGATTGAGGACTCTGAAGAGTCTGATGTGGCACTGGAGGAGCCCGGGGAGAAAGAGGAAAGTCCTGAGGAGGATTATATCATCGACTGGAAAGACGGAAACTTTGGAAGATATATGCAGACAGTGACAGGGATTACGGACAGAGATATTATGGCCAGCGACGTGCGGGATATCACAGAGCTGGACCTGTCGAGGGTGGGGATCACTGATATCAGCGCATTGAATGAGCTGGAAAATCTGGAGGAACCTACCCTGAATTCCTATTCCGGCGTGTCGCTGTCATTGCCAAAGCTGAAAAAGCTGAAGATTGCAGGAGGCAAGGTGAACGCAAGCGCTTTGTCGGAACTGTCCGGTTTGACTTCCCTTGACTTAAGCGGATGTTACGAGTTTAGCGATATCAGCGGTTTATCCGCCCTGTCTGGTCTGACGGAATTGAATCTGAGCATGTGCACGAATATCAGCAGTATCCAGGCTTTATCCGAATTGAGCAATCTGACTACGCTCAGCCTGGCCTTTTGTGACAATATCAGCAGCTTAGGGGCCTTGTCAGGTTTGAGCAGCCTGACTTCGCTGGATATAAGCGGTTGCAGTAATATCAGTAGCATTGAAGCATTGTCGGGATTGAGCAATCTGACTTCGCTGAACATGAGTTATTGTAGGAACATCAACAATATTGACGTATTGTCCGGCCTGAATCATCTGGCTATCCTTGATTTAAGTTATTGCGAAGCCGTCAATCTGGAATCGCTTTCCGGATTAAGTGAATTGACGGAGCTAAATGTGGCAGGGGTAAAGGCTGCTCACGATATGAGTAATTTGGCTGTATTGAGCGAAGTGCCGAATCTGACTAAGCTTACAATATCTGATCAGGACGAATATGGGACGAGTACTGACTTCAGCATACTGGGAAATATACAGAAGCTGGATACATTGAAAATTACAGGTTACTATGTGGACATTAATGCATTGACTGAATTGAGTCAGTTGACTACATTGGATTTAAGCAATATTTCTGTGGATGGAGATATGGATTCGCTGGTAAATGCGCTGTCTCAAATGCCTAATCTGACCGCTTTCACTTTCAAGGCGGACAACATTGAGGATGTAAGCGCATTGGCCAGTTTAAGCAATCTGAAGACTCTTGGATTATTTGACGGTTTGGTAGTGGATTTTAGCACATTGTCCGGTATGACGAATCTGGAAGAATTGCAGTTGCGGAATTGTAACATCAGTGATGTAAGTGTCCTGTCCGGTTTGACGAACCTGCGGAAATTGGATTTAAGCTATAGCTATGGAATCAGCGATGTGAGCCCATTGTCTGCTTTGGAAAATCTGGAGACGCTTGACTTAACAGGAACTTCGGTTACGGATTACTCCCCGGTATCCTTTGTACCAGAGATAATCCAACAATTCTAATAATTATGATTACTGATAAAGGAAAAAGCGAATTAGCGAATTCACCAGTTGCCTGTGCAGGTTCAACTATTGTTCTTCAGAGAAAGGGTTATAAAAAACATCCCACAGGAAAATAACTGCTACAGCTTCTTTAGAAAAAAGCCCGGAAATGCAAGGAAAACAGCTTTAAACTCGTAGCAGTTATTTGTAGACAATTCCTTAATACAACGCAGACAGTAAGGATATCTGCCCCATAAGGCTCAGGGTAAACAGCACAAGGGTGATGACCATGGCTACAATGCTCAGAATCTTGCCTGCCAATGCCAGGCCTGCTTTGCTGGAACCGGCCCCCATCCTTGCCCTGGAGAAAGCCAGGCAGGCTATCAGAATGCAGAAAATAGGAGACCAGCACATTACCAGGGCGAGAATGCCGAAAATCAATGCCTGGGTGGCCTCTTTGGAATTGTCTACAGTCTGCACGGGAATCACAGGAGGCATGCCCGTCTGTGCCCTCATGCCGTCCTTGGGCGGCAGAGACTGCTGCAACACGGCCATAAGCTGCAATAAGTTATTCTTGTAAGGTTTCTTCTGCAGGGTTCCCACAAAGCCGTCCAGTGCCCACTCGCCGCCAAAAGTTCCCTTGAGCCAGGCCTCCAGGTGGAACCTTCCGTTGATATAGGACCACTTTAGATACTTATATCCCTCCATCATCGCATCTCCGGTACGGTATGCAGGTTCCCCCTTCCAGTCCGCCATGACAAAACTGTTCTTTCTGAGGAAATCGCTCATAATAAACTGCACGAAATCATCTGGTTTGTTCAACACCATCTCTTTCACATATCTAGCCATTTTTTCACTCCTTACTTTCATTTTATACACAAGGGTATACATAATATATTCTCCATGGGCATATATTACGGTGTGTCCCTGAGTATTTCTTTAAATACTTACTCATCTGCCACTCAACATTTAATGAATTTCTCAATCACACAAGTATGCTCTCGCGTCTTTTTGTCATAATTCACTCCCACCATCAAAAGATTACCATGATATTCATTGAGGCTTTGACAGTATTCTTTTTTCCGAATCTGCTCAATCGCCCCCTCAGCGCTCTGATTCCATTTCAGTTCCACCACCAGCGCAGGTTTATCTAAAAACTGCTTCTTGGGAAGAAACACCAAATCTGCAAATCCCTTCCCCCCTGCCAGTTCCCGATGAACTGTATAGAAATTTCTCGCCGCATACAAAGCCAAAGAAATCGTATAACTCAATCCATTTTCGTCATGATATTGAATATGGGAAGTCTCAAAATGCGCTTGCCGTATCCCCTCCGCCACCTGAGAAGCTCTGCCCTTCCAGATTGCATTTAAAGTATCGGCAGAATTTTTAAGAGCTGATGAAATCTCCCCCCAATCGGACATTGACACGGCATTTACATACTCCCCACGCACTTCATTATTGGGAATAAATACGCATTTATTT
>OFHB01002292.1_pt1 | contig 10137 bp, 5 predicted proteins | sample 1521881 | NCBI WGS metagenome assembly OFHB01 (sample SAMEA3504090, study PRJEB24116) | mouse gut metagenome | biome: mouse gut; feature: mouse-associated habitat; material: faeces | place: Denmark | collected 2011
AAAGTCGTTGATCGCCGTAGCCATGTAACCGCCGGCAATGACGTAAATCGCCGTCAATACTGCCATCAGAATAATGCAGACGGAATAGTCAATATCAAACGCCATCCCAAACAGCCTGGAAAGCCCGTTGTACAGAGACGCCGTATAAGGAATCAAAAAGACAAAAATAATGACGGAAGCGCCGATCTTAAGCCCCCTGCTGCCAAAGCGCTCGCCAAAAAACTGCGGCATCGTAGCCGAATCCAAGTGCTGCGTCATAATGCGTGTCCGGCGTCCCAGAACAACCCATGCCAAAAGAGATCCGATCACGGCGTTTCCGATCCCCGCCCAGGTGGCGGAAATACCGAATCTCCAGCCGAACTGTCCGGCATAGCCTACAAATACGACTGCAGAAAAATAAGACGTACCATATGCAAATGCCGTCAGCCACGGTCCCACGGATCTACCTCCCAATACAAAACCGTTGACATCCGTCGCATGCTTTCTGCAGTAGAGTCCTATGCCGACCAGTACCGCAAAATAAATAATCAGTAAAATAAGTTTCATAATGTCCTCCCTTTGCTTTTGCTTGGTAATTTAATACTTTGAAGCTTTGAAGCTTTATAGCGTTAAAGTCAATATAGCACAGATTCTCTGATTACGCAAGATTTCTGTAAAAATTTGTTTCCCGGGGCACATATTCCTGTGAAACAAAAAAGGGCAGGAACATATCCCTGCCGCTTTCTTACACATCTTTTATTTGATTTTCACTTTCTTTTTCTTGGAAAAATCACCGTAGACTTTTTTATTGGAGCTGTCTTTTCGATATGCCCTCACTTGAAACGTATATTTTTTCCCGGATTTTAATTTCTTGATTTTTATCTTCAGTTTTTTTGCAGATACGCTCTTTACCTTTTTAAATGAAGCGTTTCCTTTTTTCATCCAGACTTCATATCCGTGGGCATCTGTGATTTTTTTCCAGGATACCACTGCCTGTTTTTTCTGCACTTTGATTTTCTTTAATACCACTTTCTTTGGTTTTACTGTCTGCTCCTGCTTTGTATCCTGCCCCGGTTCGTTTTTCGGCGGTTCCGTCTCATCCTGATTCGTTTTCGGCTCTTTTGTTACCTGTACGGTACAAGAAACGGTCTTAGATGAACAGACGGCGCGCACAACCGTCCGGCCTTCTCCGACTGCCGTAACCCTACCCTCTTCGTTCACTGCAGCTATAGCCGGATTGTCCGACTCCCATCGAATCTTACCCAAATCCTCCGGTATCAAAGATGCGTTCGCCAAGATCGCCGCCGACTCTCCCTGTATCAGAGTAATTTCCGTGATATCTTCCTGATTCATAAACTTTGCATCGCCCAGCGATACCAGTGCTTCCTTCCCCGCACCAGACGCTCTGACTTCGAGTTTTTTCATTCCTGTAATTTCCAGGCAGACGGATTCTGCCGGATAGCCTGACAGAAGCGGGTCAGACACATACAAAAGCTTCCCGTCCCCGTAAATTTCGACCGATGCCTGCAGACCGGGCGCCACCTGGGCATCTATGCCGATCCACGCCGTAAACAGATCAAACTTCTTTCCGGTCAAATCCCAGGATACGGAAACGTCCGTTTTCATTCCGATCCCTTTCTCAAACGTTCTCTGTTCCCCGTTTCCAATGAAAGAAATCGCCTGCCCGGCTCCGTTTTTATCTTTTTTGATCTTTGCCGATTCTGCCAGAAACAGATCGCTGGCATACGTATGGCTGGCAAAAACCGGGTACTGCTCATATAAATAAAATTCTGCCGCACTGATATGCGTATTTGCCGGATATCCGCCGGTAGATAACGCCGTAACCTTTATCCGCCTTGCATTCGGCGCTTCAAATACGGCGCTCTTTAACGTATCGTTATCCTCCCAGGTATTTCCCCTGGGCGTAACGACGGTAAAATCTTCTCCCGTTTCCGAAGTGCTGTAGGAAATTTCATAGGTAAGGATGACCCCGTTTCCTCCGCCTTTTCTCGGCAGATACTCCAGTTTTCCGATATCCGTATTTTCATCCAGCAAGATCGTATAGCTGTTGTTTTTTCCTTCGCTGAGGTTTGGTTTCGTTCCGTTTCCGTAATTGGAATGCCAGAACGTATCTTCATTGCCGTCTACCGCCGAGGCCGCCGTTTCGGCTCCCGTGTGTTCGCTGTCCGCAGAACCTCTTAGCTTTTGAGAAGGTATTTTCCGGTACCCGGCATAGTATTTGGGCGCCATGCCGAGCAGCGCGCCGTAAGAATCCAGGTATTTCTTCTTATCTTCCTGGCTTAACCCGGAATACGCCTTGGTCATCGCGGCTTTTTCCAGATAGAATTTCGTTTGATCTGCCGCGTCGCTCTGCGTCATATGTTTGGCCAGATATGCGGAAAATTCATCCAAAACGGACAGATACGTATCCTTCCGCCGCTCCTGGCTCCAGTCTTCTCCCATCAGGCCGTTTTCGGTCATTACATATGTCTGCGTATGCTCTCCGCCCGGCAGCTGGTAAGCATAGATTCTCTGATCCAGATAGCTGTTTTTAAACCGGAAACGATCGCCCGACTCTCTGTGGTAAATTTCTACTTTAGAACCTTCCGGAAAATCAAATTCCCGCGTCAAAGCTTCGGCCTGAACGTTTCCCGCCAGAGACTGTGCAAACACTTCTTCTCCGGAAGCATTCAGAATACGGATCGACAGGTACGTCTCTTCAAAAAAACTGTGCGGCGTCGTATGTTCCACTTCCCAGATTAGTTTCTGTCTCTCGGTGTCCAAAGAAACCGACGCAGCCTTTCCGTCGCCAAGTCCCAGCAATTGTATCTCTACGTCATAAAGCAGCGGATTTCCTTTGATTTTTTCATAGCTAAACTCCTTTGCCGCATTCCCCTGTGCAGCGACAAAATATTCTTTTTGAAACCGGTAATCTGCCGTGCGCGGCATCGGAAGCTCTATTTCATAAATTCCGACCGGAAGTTCCGTCTGTATTGTTTTCCCGGTAACCGGAATCTTCTTTACGATCTTTCCGCCGTTTTTGATTACAATATTTTTATTCTGTATCTGGGAAAGATCGTCAATGGAGATCTTAAGAGTTGCCTGGCTTTTGTATCCCGTGTCCGCCAAATCATCCGTACTGACAAGGCTGTAAATACCGTCCAGATTCAATTTGCTGCGTACGCGCTCACACGCCGCTTTATCTGTAATAATATCGTTCAGATAGTAAAGCATCGGCAGATCCATTTCATATATCTCATTTTCCAGCTCTTTTGCCGGACGGATATGCCAGCTTTCAAAATATGGGATCACATTGTACTGTCCCGTTTTACTAAACGACTCTGCGATTACATCCGAAGAAGACATAGGCTTTCCGTTGTCATAGCAGAACTTTCTGTACTGGGAATGCATCGCGCTCACTGTTTTCTCCGGTCCCAGCCGATCCAGCACATTGGTAAACATAAAAAGACTTGCATTAAAATGCTCTCCGCCTTCTACGATTTCATTAAATGTGCCGGTCGTCTCCCTTCTGTTTTTTGCATACGTTCCGAGCTCTTTATAGCGCTGTGTTTTGGAACCGCTGAAATTATAAAGCATCCAGCCGGAATCTTCCTCGGGCCGATACGTCTCTTCAAAATAATACCCCAAAATATTATTCGTCGTCTCTACAAAAGAATTTTCCTGATTTGCAAAACTTCCCTCGTAACCATGCCCGAATTCATGGAGGGAGACCCAGTTCTTTTCGAGATAGCCGCCTAAGCTGTCATCGTTATTCGCACTGTGGTCGCCGGAATAATAAGCTGCGCCGTAGCCATGGACATTCGCTTTAATAAAAAACTTTGCCCGGACATTTTGATGACAGGCTTCTTTCGCATAAAAATCCAGCCCCACAAAAGCGTCGTACTGCCGGATAAACGCTGCGTACCATTCCAGCATGCCGTCAATCGTATGAAACTGGTAAGCTTCTTTTACACCGGGAGCATCAATAATCCGATCCCTGTCTTTTTCCGGAACCAGAAACGTAGCCGAATCCCCTTCTATAATGGCAAACGGAGCTTCCGATTCTTCCCATATACGGAAAAATTCCGTTTCCTCATCCTGATAACGGTAAAACGGAATTTCCTTCCATGCGTCGCTCCACTCGATTTCCACGATCGGCTGCACTGTCGTATCCTTGGGCGTCGTGATAAACGGCACGCTGTCCGCGCTCTTACGCTCCTGTGTAATTTCTCCCTCGGCGCTTCTGACATGATACGAATTTTTCACCGTGATAAAACTTCCGTCAGAAGGAATGTTGACCGCGTTTTGTGACTCAGACCAGCCGTCTGCTTCCTGCACAGCCGCCTGCTCTTTCCAGGCGTCGTCATTAAAAAGGCGAAGTTCCAGTTCTTCCCCAAACTCTTCATAATTCACCAGCCGGATTTTAAGTTCCGCATTTGCAGGAAGCCAGATGCCAAGGTTCTGCCTGTCATGGTAATATCCTCTGTTAAACCCGATATCCGTCAGATGTTTTGCCGCCGGAAGGGTATATAATTTTCTCTGTATCTTTTTATTCGCCGCGCCCTCGCCCGAAGAGAGCACATGCACGACCGTATTCAGTTCGGCGGATTTCCCGTCGGAATCGGTAACCCTGTAGGATACTGTGTAATTCCCCGGCACGGATGTATCAACCTCTCCGTCCCGCCTGATATCTGCCGTCAGATCGCCGTCTTCCAGATCGTCTGCAAATACCCTTATCGTACTGCCCGAAATATCTTCTCCCTGGTTCACCCAGGTCTCCACCGAACCAGAAAGCATCGGCGTTCGATATTCCTCCTGTAAAGTTCCCTCTGCCGCATGGACAAGAGGCTGCATCCAAAACAACAGGAAAGTCGCTAATCCTATTGCCGGAACAATACCGCATTTTCCAAAAAAACACTTCATAACGTTTCCTCCTCTTTTTGCATCACTTCCGCTTATCATAACATACCATATTATGGATGATCAACAGAAAAGTGCAAAACTTATTTTTCCTTGAAAAAGGAAGGTTTTTATGTATAATATAGTGAGTAAATCCCAATAAAAAAGATAAGACTGAGGTGTGAAAATGATAAGTGCAAACAACGTTACATTGCGGCTTGGAAAAAAGGCTCTGTTTGAAGACGTCAATATCAAGTTTACAGAAGGAAACTGTTACGGCTTAATCGGCGCAAACGGCGCCGGAAAATCCACGTTCCTTAAAATTCTGTCCGGACAGCTGGAGGCAACTAGCGGCGACATTGCCATTACGCCGGGGCAGCGGCTTTCCTTCTTACAGCAGGACCATTTTAAATATGACGGCTATTCCGTTTTGGACTCCGTAATCATGGGAAATCAGCGTCTGTATGACATCATGAAAGAAAAAGACGCAATTTATATGAAGGAAGATTTCTCCGATGAGGACGGCATCCGCGCAAGCGAACTGGAAGCGGAATTTGCCGATATGGACGGCTGGAATGCAGAAAGCGACGCGGCTATGCTCTTAAACGGACTGGGTATCCCCACGGAAGAACACGCTTCTATGATGAAAGACCTGCCCGGCGCCATAAAAGTCAAAGTCCTGCTGGCACAGGCACTGTTTGGCAATCCGGATATTCTGCTGCTCGACGAGCCGACCAACCATCTGGATTTGGACGCGATCGCATGGCTGGAAGAATTTCTGATCAATTTTGAAAATACGGTGATCGTCGTCTCCCACGACCGCTACTTTTTAAATAAAGTCTGTACTAACATTGCAGATATCGACTACGGCAAAATCCAGCTCTATGCGGGCAACTACGATTTCTGGTATGAATCCAGCCAGCTGATCGTAAAGCAAATGAAAGAAGCCAACAAGAAAAAAGAAGAAAAAATCAAAGAACTGCAGGAGTTTATTTCCCGATTTTCCGCGAATGCTTCCAAATCCAAGCAGGCGACCTCGCGAAAACGCGCGCTGGAAAAAATCCAGCTTGACGAAATACGTCCTTCCAGCCGCAAATACCCATATATCGACTTCCGCCCCTCCCGCGACATTGGAAACGAAGTCCTTATGGTAGAAAACATCAGCAAAACCATTGACGGCGTGAAAGTTTTAGACAATATCTCCTTTATTTTAGGGCACGATGACAAAGTGGCTTTTGTCGGCGGCAATGAATTTGCCAAAACCGTATTTTTTAAGATTATTACCGGAGAAATGGAACCGGACGAAGGCTCCTACAAATGGGGCGTCACAACTTCCCAGTCCTATTTCCCAAAAGACAATACGCAGATTTTTGATACGGATCTGATGATTGTCGACTGGCTGACACAGTACTCGGAAATCAAAGACGCTACTTATGTCCGCGGCTTTTTGGGCCGGATGCTGTTTGCCGGGGAAGACGGCGTCAAAAAAATGCGCGTGCTTTCCGGCGGCGAACGGGTTCGCGTACTGCTTTCCCGCATGATGATCCAGGCGTCCAATATTTTGATCTTAGATGAACCGACCGATCACCTGGATATGGAATCCATCACGGCTTTGAATAACGGCCTGATTAAATTCCCCGGCGTCATCCTGTTTTCTTCCCGCGATCATCAGGTTGTAGAAACAACCGCCAACCGGATCATTGAATTTTTACCGGACGGTACAATGATTGACAAGATTACAACGTATGACGAATACTTAGCAAACGATGAAATGGCAAGAAAACGTTCTGTTTACTCCATGTCTGAAACGGATGAAGAGGATAACTGATGTTATCCTCTTTTTTGTACGGCGTTACTGCCGCATCTGCACGTCAATCTTCGTATAGGGAATTTCAATTCCCGCCTCATCAAACGCCAGCTTCACCTGCTCCGTCAGCCGCCACTTCGCATCCCAGTAATCCTCCGTACTGACCCAGATCCGAAGCCCCAGCTTCACCTCGCTTGCGCCAAGCTCCGACACAAACACCTGCAGTTCCTCCTTCGGCAGCCGGCAGGTCTCCGCTTCGGCAAGCTTGCGCAGGATATCTTTTGCAAGCTTTAAATCCGCCTCATACGCAATCCCGACCTCCAAATCGACCCGGCGCTTCTCACAGTGCGTCACATTCGTTAAGCTGCTGTTGGCAAGCGATCCGTTCGGAATCACAATCGTCTTGTGATCCGGCGTCAATAGCCTTGTATAAAAAATCGAAAGCTCCGCCACCGTCCCCTCGTTGCCGTGCGAATCCTCAATAATATAATCCCCGACCACAAACGGCTTTAACAGCATAATCAACACGCCGCCCGCAAAATTGGCAAGGCTTCCCTGCAGCGCAAGGCCGAGCGTCAGGCCCGCAGACCCGACGACTGCCACCACGGACGCCGTCGTCACGCCAAACAGCGTCAAAATAATAACCACCAGAATCGAAAATGAAAAATATTTTAACAGCGCGTCCAAAAACTGCCTGACGCCCATATCCGCTTCGGTGCGTTCCAGCCAGCGGCGCAGAATTTTGCGCGCCAGCTTAATCAGCTTGCTTCCGATCAGGTAAACCGCCCCCGCAAGCACAATCTGCAGCGCAAACCCCAAAAGCCCGGGCACTAAGCTTTCCAGCCATTCGCGTATCATCCCGGAATCCGTATTTTTCACCTGTTCCACAAACTGCCCGACTTCCTCAAGCGTCCGGGTTTCCGTCGTAAGCTCCGATAATTCCAAATCCATCGTATTCTCCCCTAAATTTCATGAATAAACAGCCCGCTGCGCAGCTTCGGCTCAAACCAGGTAGACTTCGGCGGCATCAGCTTCCCCGCGTCTGCAACGGCAAACAATTCTCCAATCGAAGTCGGATACATTGCAAATGCAGCGGCGCAATCCTCATTTACTCTTCGCTCCAGTTCGCCAAGCCCCCGGATACCGCCCACAAAATCAATCCTCGCATCCGTTTTGGGATCCGAAATACCAAGCACGGGCTCCAGTAACAGCTTCTGCAGCAGAGAAACATCCAGCCCTTCCACCGGATCGCTGCTGCGATCCGCGTCTTTGATCGAAAGCCGGTACCACGTCCCGGCAAGATACATGCAGACCTGCCCGTTCTGCTGCGGGTTCTCTGCCTGCGCAAGCTGTTCCATATCAAAAATACGCCGCACCTGTTCCAAAAATTCCTCCGGCGTATGCCCGCCCAGATCTTTTACCACACGGTTATAGTCCATAATCAAAAGCTCTTCGTCCGCAAACAGCACCGACAGGAAATAGTTAAACTCCTCGTCCCCCGTGTACCCCGGATGCTGCTCTCTGCGCATCTTCCCGGTTTTCACCGCGGATGCCGCCCGATGATGCCCGTCCGCTATGTAAATCTCCCCAATGCCTATAAACGTATCCCGGATACGCGCGATATCCTCCGCCCGGTCAATCACAAACACCCGGTGGCGGATCCCGTCGTCCGAAACAAAATCATAAAGCGCCGTATGCTCCTTCGCACGCCCCATAATCTCCCGTATCACGGCGTTTGCCCGGTATGCCAGAAAAATCGGCCCAGTCTGGGCATTGCAGGCGTCCACGTGGCGGATCCGGTCCGCTTCCTTTTCCGCCCTTGTATTTTCATGCTTCTTAATGACGCCGGCTTCGTAATCGTCAATGGAAGCGCACGCCACCAGCCCGGTCTGCACCCGGCCGTCCATCGTCAGCTCGTAAATATAATAACAGGGCGCCCCGTCCCGGATAAAATCCCCGCTGCCGACCATATCCCACAAAATATCATGCGCCTTTTTGTAAACACGGTCGTCGTAGGTATCCACCGAATCGTCAAACTGCGTTTCCGCCCGGTCGATTTTCAAAAAGGAATCCGGATTTTTTTCTGTTTCTGCTTTTGCTTCTCTTCTGTTATAAACGTCATAAGGTAAAGCGGCTATGGCGGCCGCTTTACCTTCTGCTGGACGGATACACAGAAATGGTCTGATGTCTGCCATTTTTGTCTCCTTATTATTCTTTTATTTTACCACACGTACTTTTAATACGCCGTCTAACCCTTTTAACTGCGCCACCACTTCGTCCGTCGCCGGCGTTCCGAGATCGAGCAGCGTATAGGCGTAATCGCCTTTGGATTTGTTGGTCATATCTTCGATATTGATGCCGCCGTTGTCAAACACCGCCGTAAATTTGGCAATGGTGCCGCGGATATTTTTATGCAAAATGGCTACGCGCCCCGCTTTGTCGCAGCCGCCCATATTGCAGTCCGGATAATTGACAGAATGGACAATATTCCCGTTTTCCAGATAATCGCGGATTTCGCGCACCGCCATCATTGCGCAGTTGTCCTCGGATTCTTCCGTGGAAGCGCCTAAGTGCGGCGTTAAAATCACGCCTTCCTTCCCGGCAAGTGCGGGCGTTGCAAAATCGGAAACGTATTTCTTTACCCTGCCGTCTGCAATCGCTTTTAAAATCGCCTCGTCCTCCACAAGCGGATCGCGCGCGAAATTTAAGATGACGACGCCTTCTTTCATTTTGGAAAGCGCGTCTTCGTTGATCATGCCCCTTGTGGCGTCCATTAACGGCACATGGATGGAAATAAAGTCGCATTCCCTGTAAATGGTTTCCACATTGCTGATATGCTTTACGCTGCGGGACAGATTCCAAGCCGCGCTGACCGAAATATACGGATCGTACCCGAATACCTCCATACCAAGGTTAATCGCCGCATTCGCCACCTGCACGCCGATTGCGCCAAGCCCGATCACTCCTAATTTCTTGCCGGCAATCTCACAGCCTGCGTACTGCTTTTTCTGCTTTTCCGCCAGCTTGCCGATGTCCGGCTCCCCTTCATGCTCCCGCACCCATTCGATTCCGCCGACGATATCGCGGGAAGCAAGCAGCATTCCGGCAATGACCATTTCCTTTACGCCGTTGGCGTTTGCGCCCGGCGTATTAAATACAACGACACCCTGTTCGGCGCATTTGTCAAGCGGGATATTGTTGACTCCCGCGCCCGCCCGCGCCACAGCCTCCAAACCTTCCGGAAGCGAAAGATCATGCATGGAAGCGCTTCGTACAAGCGCTGCCTGCGCGTCTTTTAATTCCTCTGTTTTCTGGTACTGATCCGAAAATAAATTCAGGCCGATTTCCGCAATCGGGTTTAAACAAGCATACTGATACATGTTTTCCATCTCTCCTTTTCCTGTCCGATTCCTGTTGCTATGTAAACTTTTATAATCCGTCTGATACGGCGG
>OFHB01002295.1_pt1 | contig 10132 bp, 9 predicted proteins | sample 1521881 | NCBI WGS metagenome assembly OFHB01 (sample SAMEA3504090, study PRJEB24116) | mouse gut metagenome | biome: mouse gut; feature: mouse-associated habitat; material: faeces | place: Denmark | collected 2011
CGCGAAGGTCTCTCCCCGGCAGGCTTTCTTCCTGTGCGCCGCCTATCTGTTCAATCCTGCCGTCATCCTCAACTCCTCCGTCTGGGGGCAGGTGGATTCCCTGTTCACCCTGGCGGCGGCGGTCATGTGCCTGTGCCTGATCCGCGGAAAGATATATCCCGGCTTGCTGGCCTTCGGGGCCGGTCTCCTGATCAAGCCCCAGATGCTGCTGTTCGGGCCGGTGCTCCTGGCAGGCATGATTGACTGGGTCTTCCCGAAGGGCTCCGATGGGTCCCTGCGGGAAGGCGGCGTGCTGACCAGGCTCTTTTGCTGTATCGGCCAGGGCCTGTCCGTGATCCTGGGGTGCCTTCTCCTCTGCCTTCCCTTCGGACTGGAGAAGGTCCTGACACAGATCCTGAGCACCCTTGGCTCCTATCCCTATGCGGCGGTGAACGCCTGCAATGTCTGGGGGCTTCTGGGCCTGAACTGGATCAGCCAGGACAACCGGTTCCTGGGCATTCCCTATCAGGTGTTCGGGTGGACGGCCATCGTGGTCTTCGTGGCCCTGACGCTGTACCTCAGCCTGCGGAACCGGGACCGGCAGGAAAAGTATCCTTTCCTCGCCGCCTTTCTGGTCGTCAGTGTCTTCCTGTTCTCGGTCCGCATGCATGAGCGCTATCTGTATCCGGGGCTGGCGCTGCTTCTGCTGGCCTATCTGTACCTGCCCTCCAGACTCCTGGCCTGGTGCTACGGCGGTTTCTCCGTAATGCATTTTTATAATACGGCGAATGTGCTGTTCTTTTATGACCCCTCGAACTATGACCGGAAGGCTCCGGCCATCCTGCTGGTGTCCGCGGGAATGCTTCTGTGCGGGGGGATATTGTACTATACCGCCTACCGTCTCTACGGCGGGGGCAGTTCGGGGGCGCTGCCCGCCCCCGGTCAGGACGCAGACGGGCTGTTCCCCAGCGCGGACTTCCTTCCCCGCAGCTCCCACAGGGCCTTGCCGCTGACGGGAAAGGATGTGCTCTGCATGCTGGCCGTCACGGCGATCTACAGCTGCTTCGCGCTGTACGACCTGGGAGAGCACACGGCCCCTGTCACCGCCTTTCCCATGGACCAGGGCCAGTCCGTGGAGCTTCGCTTCCCGGAAGCCCCCGCTTCTCTCAGTTACTACATGGCCCCCTGGCACAACCGGACTTTCCTGTTGGAGGGAAGGGCCGCTGACGGGACGGCATGGTCCCCTGCCGAAGAGGTGTCCTTCCAGAAAGTCTTCACCTGGCAGGAGCTGCCCCTGGACGGCCTGTCCACCCAAATCCGACTCACCTTGCAGAATGACCAGGCCTCTCTGCTGGAACTGGTGTTCCTGGACCGGGAGGGCAGCCCTGTGGCCCCCCTGAACGCGGCGGACTACCCGGCCCTGTTCGATGAGCCTGACGGTTACCACGGGCCCTACTCCTTCCGCAACAGCATGTATTTCGATGAAATCTATCACGGGCGCACGGCCTACGAATTCCTGAACGGCCTTACTTCCTATGAGAACACCCATCCTCCCTTAGGGAAGATCTTCATCGCGCTGGGGGTGTGGCTGTTCGGCATGAACCCTTTCGGTTGGCGCATTGCGGGGACTTTTTTCGGCATCCTCATGGTGCCTGCGCTGTATCTGTTCGCCCGGCGGATATCCGAAAGCACTGTGCTTTCCACTCTGGCCTGCGTGCTGTTCGCCTTTGACTTCATGCACTTTACACAGACCAGGATTGCCACCATAGATGTATTTATTACCTTTTTTGTGATTTTCATGTATTATTTCATGTATCGGTACAGCTGCCTGAGCTTCTATGACACTTCCCTGGCAAGGACGTGGCTCCCGCTGGGCGCCTGCGGCGTCTGCATGGGGTTCGGCATCGCCTCCAAGTGGACCGGCGTCTACGCGGGGGGCGGCCTAGCGCTGATTTTCTTCTGGACGCTGTACCGGAGATACCGGGAATACCTCATCGCCAGAAAGGACCCTGAGGGCATGAGCGGCGGCATCTCCCATGCCCACATCCTCCAAAGCTTCCGGCCCTGCGCAGGGAAGACCATACTGTTCTGCCTGGTGTTCTTCGTGGCCCTGCCCGTTTTGATCTATCTGCTGTCCTACCTTCCTTTCCGGGATTACGCGGATCGGGGACTCCTGGCCAGAACGCTGCACAATCAGCAGACCATGTTCGGCTACCACAGCAATCTGGAGTCCACCCACGCCTTCTCGTCGGCATGGTATGAATGGCCTGTGATCAAGCGACCCATTTGGTATTACTCCCGCGTAGTCACGCCCCTGGAGGCCGGCGGGCTCAGGGAGGGCATCAGCGCTTTCGGCAACCCTGCGGTATGGTGGCCCGGCATTCCGGCCTTCCTGTACATGGTCTTCTTATGGGCAGCCAGAAAGGACCGGACTGCCGCTTTCCTGGCCACAGGATATCTGGCCCAGTACCTGCCCTGGTTCTTCGTGACCAGGACCACTTTCATCTACCACTACTTCCCCAGCGTCCCTTTCGTGGTCCTGATGATCATGTACAGCTTCGCCCAGTGGAAGAAAAAGGCCGCCAGACCCGCTTTCCTGGCCGCCGTGTTGTTGTATGGCCTGCTTGCCGTCCTTCTCTTCCTGCTGTTCTATCCTGTGCTCTCAGGGCAGCCTGTGGAAGCCGACTTTGTGGCCCGCTTCCTGCGCTGGTTCCCGACCTGGGTGCTGACAGCCCGCTGACGTCCCCCAAAGCCGCGGCCCCATTTCCGGGCTTTCCCCGGCGGGGGCGGCAGGCCTGGAGCCAGGCGGCATCATTGGCCGGACAGCACCAGGTCCAGGATATGCGCCAGCGGATCGCAGGCGTTCATGGCCTCCTCCACCGTGTTGTTCTGGGCTCCCAGCTCTATCAGGAGGGTCCTGGGGCGCAGATGCATGTTGTAGCGATATCCCTTCAGGTAGATTTTCCGGGTCAGGCCGGGATAATATTCCATGGCCTTCCTCTGCATCTGGAAGGAGAAGGCCAGATTACCGTCCAGGTTCTCATTGTACAGATAGGCGATGTTGCCCGTCTTCTTGGTCCGGGAAAGGCCGTTGAAGAACATGAACCTGGCAGTGGGCCTGCCGTCCAGATCCATGGCCAGATGGACGTTCTCGGGCATCTCGTCCCTATGTAAGTCAATCACCACCTGTATGGAAGGGTACTCCCGCAAAATCGTCTCGATGTCCGTCAAAGCCTCGGCGTAGGAGTCGTTCCGGGAGTTTATATCGTACTGCCCCAGATGGTGGAGCACCTGATAGCCGTACTCTTCCGTGAGGATCGCGGTCAGCCGATCTCCCACGCCCATAATCGTGGTGGACGCGTCCCCGGGCACGGAATCCAGGAAAGCCTCCTGGGAATGGGTATGGTAGATGAGAATCTGCGGCCCGGTGTCCTCTTTGGATACCGTCATGTCTTCGCTCAGGAATTTCCGGATGTCCAGCTGGTCACTGCCTGCCATGGTATTGGCATCTATCGTATAAATCTGCTGCACCAGGGTGGCGTAGTTTTCCAGAGAGGTCAGATCCAGCTGCAGCTGTCTCCCGTGGGGGACAAAGGAGGATGGCTCCCGGGCACTGAGCGCAGCCTCGTTCTCCGCCCTCAGCAGCTCTGAGAGAGACTCATTGTCCGGGGACTGTTCCTGGGCTTCCGGCGCGGGATCCTCCGGCGTAACTTCCGGCGCTTCCTCCGGCTGCGGCTCCCTTTCCGGCGCTTCTTCATAAGCCCCCTCCTCAGCCTCCGCCAGCAGAATCGTCCTGAAGTCCTCCGCGCCCTCTTCCTCCCCGCCGTCCATATGCTTCGTCAGAAATCCGTAAAAGGGAACCAGACATTCCATTTCCTCTTGCAGCAGCCAGTCGCGCCTGTAGCCTCCATCGCTGAGGAATGCCACGCTTGGCATGTACTGGTTGTACAATATCGTCTCTGTCTCCTCCGCCAAGCTCCGCAGCATGGCTTCGCCGATGGTCTCCTGATTGTCCACCGCGTCCACCACAGCGCCGCAGCTTTGCACGGCTGCCTGTATCCCCAGAATCAGGACGGCCAGCAGAAAGAGCTTTCCTGTCCGTTTTATGGCAAAAGTTTTCCTGGAATGCTTTTCTTCCATGTCTACGGCAACGCACTTCCTTTCCGGCCATAAAATATTCTTTTAAATATATGCCCGTCTCCTTTGTTCCATGATAAAGACTGTGGCGGACTACTGACCTGCGAAAGTCTCCCCGATGGCGATATTGATTCCCTCGGAGACGGTGAAGCTGACCCTCTTGATGACGGCGTCGATATCCTTGCCCGTCATGTACATATTGTTCAGCTCCGCGAAATGCAGCCGCTGCTTCTCCCTGCATTGGGCCCCTTCGAGATTCCCGTCCTCCAGCAGCTTCTCCAGGGCGTCCCCCACTATGGTGGCCGCGTCCACCACGGTGGGTATGCCGATGGCGATCACCGGAACGCCCAGGCTCTCCTGGGTCAGGGCGTTCCGGTGGTTCCCCACGCCGGAGCCGGGCTGGATGCCTGTGTTGGTGATCTGGATGGTCCGGTTCAGCCGTTTGGTACTGCGGGCTGCCAGCGCGTCTATGACAATCAGCGCGTCAGGCGCGGTCTCGGCCACCACGCCTTTGACAATCTCCGCCGTCTCCATGCCTGTCTTGGCCATGACCCCCGGCTCCAGGGCGCTGATCTGGTTCATTTTATCGCAGTTGTAGGCGGCCTTGCCGTATTCCTTCATGATATGCCTGGTGATGAAGAGATTGTCCACCACCTGGGGCCCCAGCGCGTCTGCGGTCACCTCCCGATTGCCCAGCCCAACCACCAGAACGGACTGCTCCCTGTCCGCGCCGGGCAGAAGCTCCAGGATTTCTTCCGCCAGGCGGCAGGAAATCTCCCTGTGATAGTCTTCGTCCGGCTCCACCATGGCGGGAGCCTCCATGGTCACATAGATGCCCATGGGCTTTCCCATGGCCTTGGCGGCGTTCCTGGTGTCTATCATCACTTTCGTCACCCGGATGTCCTCTTCCTCGTGATAGTATTCCTCCACTCTGACGCCCCGCAGCTCACTGTCCGCCTGGCTGATGCTCTCCCGGGCTTCCAGCGCCAAATCTGTCCTCATCTGAAAATTGTCCATCGTTTCCTCCATTCCCGTTTCGACTGTTACGATTCTTTTTTATTTTGGTCAATTTTTCTCGGATTATGTCTTGACAAATTTTCTATTATTTACTAAACTATCTTTATGTGTTTACGATAGTCCTCCGTGTCTGGCTAAAGTGAAACGATAATTTAATATTGTATACAATTGGAGGTGTACGACTTGGCTAACATTAAATCTGCAAAGAAGAGAATCCTGGTGAACCGCACAAAGGCGGAGAGGAACAAAGCCATCAAATCGGGCGTCAAGACCGCTATCAAGAAGGTCTATGCCGCTATCGAGTCCGGCGACAAGGCTGCTGCGGCTGCAGAGCTGTCCGCTGCCACAAAGGTCATCGAGATGGCTGGAAGCAAGGGCGTTTTCCACAAGAACAACGTTGCCCACAAGGTTTCCCGCATTAGCAAAGCTGTAAATGAAATGGCTTGAGTTGACAGAGGGAACATATAGTTGAACAAGCACATGAAAGCACCCTGCCTTAAGGCGGGTGCTTTTTTTGTGTCTTTTCGCGGCAAAAGACTGCCGCATCCGTCTGAATCAGCCCGGATGCGGCAGCTGCATCTGTCGTCTCTCGTTTTCGGTGCGGCGGGCGGGTTCCCGGCGCTGTCTCAGGCCGGCGCTTTCCGGTCCCGGATGCGCTCTGTCAGGTAGCGGGCTGTCTTCGCCATCAGGACGCTGGCCTCCGGCATCAGGGCAGGCGGCATCTTCTCCAGGAAGCTGTCCGCCTCCAGGGTGAAATCGCCATCATAGTCAATCTCTGCCAGGGCGCAGGTGACGGCTTCCCAGTCCAGGCTCTCCATGAAGGGCATGGTATGGCAGTCCCGGACATAATTCACATCGTGGACATGCAGGGCCTGCAGGCGCTTTTTGCCCATGGCGCGGATGAAGTCCTGGGGCTCGATGCCCACCAGCGCGCAGTGCCCCAGGTCCAGGCAGCCTACGATCCAGGGGCTGTCCACCTGGTCCAGCAGCCCGCAGAACTCTTCCGGCTGGGAACAGAAGCTGTCCACGATGTATTTGCGTTTGTTGTCGTACTGCCACATGTTCTCCGCGCAGACGCGTATGCCGTATTCCTCGCAGCAGGGAATCAGGCTGCGGTAGAATTCCAGGTTCATCTGCCACAGTTCCTCTCTGTTGCGGGCATATTCCAGATGCTGCAGCGGATGGACCACGATATTGCGCACGCCCATCAGGGCTGCTGCCTCCATGGAGCGCAGGATCCATTTCCTGATCTCCGTATCATAGGGCTCCTTCCCCAGGGAGGAGGGGAAAGGGGCGTGGGCCTGGGCAAAGCCGATGCCGCACTCTGCGCCGATTTCTTTCATCTCCAGGGCGTGCTCCCGCCAGCCGTCGCTGCACCAGATGCCGTCGCCCGATGCCATCATAAAAAATGACCAGTCTACGGCATCGAATCCGGCCTTTGCCAGGATGCGGACACATTCTCCGTCTCCATGATACTTTGCTATGATATCTGTCGTCGTAACAATCCTCATATCTTTTCTCCTATTCCAGTTCCGCTGTTGTTTTATGATTTTGCGCTCGTCGGCGCGGGTACCGGGCGGACTGCGATGATTCCGGTCAGTGACGGTGGCTTCCGCCGCCGTGGCTGGCCCCGCTGCTGCTGCGGTGGTGCCCGCCTCCTCCGCTGCTGCCGCCTCCCGAACCTCCCTTGGCGGTCTGGGTCTCGATGCGCCGGCTTGTGACGTTTTTCCGTATCAAAACATCCTCCTGACCGTTTAGTTCAGGTTTCCCGCCCGTCACGTACGCGTTCACTGCCACCGTGTTCCGGGCCTTCTTCTGGGAGGCGCCGTTGACCGCGTAGAAAACCGCCACCAGGATGGGCAGAACGATCACCAGCCCCCAGGAAAAGGGCAGGCTCAGGGAATGCCCCATCAGGCGCTCCACCTCTTTCACATAGGCCATGTAGGCTCTGTAGGGGTCGGAGGCATAATAATCGTCCACCGCGTAGAGCACCTGGTCGATGTCGCTGACGCTGAACCGCGCCTCCACGCTGCCGCTGGTGGAGAGGTGCTCCCCGTTCTGGCCCTGGTACCAGTTGTGCAGAAGGAGGACGCCGTCCCCCTCGAAGCCCTTGTTGTAGCCGAACCGGTTCTGGTCCCAGAAGTTGTCCGCGATGGTCTGCATATTCCGCTCCCAGTCCCTGGAGTCGAGCCCCTGTTCCAGGGCCTCCTCGCCCTCCACGGACTTGCTGAAGGTCACCAGCACGATATCGATATGCAGCTTCTTCTCCGCCCTGTCTATGTACTCCCGCAGATTCTCTTCTTCCTGGTCCGTGAGCACATCCGCATAGTCGTATACCCGCTCCACCGGCGCGTCCGTGTTGGCCCTGGGCGCATTGTTCCGGGCCCGCTGCACGAATATCATCACGATGCAGGCCGCCGCCAGAACCGCTATCCCCAGAAACCAAAAGCGGAAATAATGCAGATACTGCTTTCTCGCCTCTTTCTTGAAATCATCTTCCATCTTCTTCCTCCGCCATGATCCCCATGGCACTTTCTTGTCTTATCTCATGCCTTCCGCCCCGGGGCGCTTCTCTGATTCCTCAGTCCTCGCGTATTGTCCAGGCCCCAGGGCCGCGCCTTCCGCCCGACACGCACTCACCCATCTCCTCCGACAGGTCACAGCAGGCCCAGCAGAACCTGCAGAAGCGCCAGCGCAACCGTTGCGCACCCCCACAGCGTGCCGGTATAGGCCCAGAACTTGGCCGTGGAAAAGGGAGCCGTGCCCACGATTTTCCCGGTCTGGCCGTTCACGTAGAAAGGATAGTCCTGTTCCCGATACCGATATATGTACTTCCATACCGGAAGCAGGCCATAGGCGGCCCTGGCGTTCTTCACCGAGATGTCCTCCCGGGCCGGGCGCACGGAGCTGTATCCGGCATAGCTCTCTCTGAGGAGCTTGCCCGCGTCCTCCCGCATCAGCGCCCTGGCCCTTTCTTCCACCGCCGCGGATTCCATGTTGTACTTCTCCCCGTAGAATCCGGACATGTACTCCGGCTGGAAATCCGTCAGCTGCCCGTATTGGAAAGGCGCTATCAGCTCCATCACGTCATCCGGCATCTGCTCCGACGCGTCCACCGGAATCTTCTCAAAGTCGATGTCCATTCTGCGATAGACGGAATAGACGCTGGTCTCGGTGTACTCCTTGTCCCCGCTGCGCCAGACCCTGATTTTGGTCCCCTCTCCCCGGAACTGGCAGTCAACACTGTAGTCATAGAACCAGTAGGGCACATAGATGCCCTGCATGCTGTTCAGCCGCGCCTCGGACAGGAAGTCCGTAGGGGCAAAACGGCACCGTTTGAAATTCTCCCGCAGAAACTGCTTGCAGCTCTCCTTCCCCAGCTGGAAGGGAATCATCATCCGGGGCGCATACTGCCCCTCCACCCTTTCATTGAAAATCAGATAGCTGTCGCAATAGGGGCACTGGGTAGCGGAAGTGTGCTCCTGCACCGCCACCTCACCCCCGCAGTTGGGGCAAAGGGTCAGCGAGCCGGTCTGTCCCTCCGCCCGCTGGCTGCTCCCCTCGCTCTCGCAGAAAGGGCAGAACATGCCGTGCCTCTCCGGGCTGTATACCACATTGCCGCCGCAATTCTTACATTTGAAAAACATATCCTCTTCCTCTCTCCTGTAAGGAATGGCCTGCACCCCCTACACAATGGCGGGCCGAAAGCAAGTCCCTTCCGCCCGCCGTCCGTCAGATTCCCTTACACGGACAAATCCTGTCACCTTCCGCAGAAATCGCACAGGACCACTACTTTCCGCGGCGTGGTCTGGGCCGGAATGCTTCTGGTAGAATTATCGTAGATGACCACCAGATTATGGCCTGCGGGATTTCCCTGAAAATACTGGTTATTGGCGGTCCGCACGTCCACCCTTCCGTCCAGGTTCAGCTGCAGCGTCTGGTTTTCGTTCACCAGTTCCCCGTCATACCAGTCCACATCCACCATCCGGCCGTTCTTCTCCTGGGCCGCCGCCACGGCATTGTACTGGGGCGGATAGATCAAAGGCATGGGTGCGTTCCTGTCATACCAGAAGGTGCACCGCATCCCCACGGACAATGTCTCGAACTCCACCACATAAGTGGCAGGCGTCAGCAGAAAGTTCACGGTGTTCCCGTCCATATCCTCCACCATGGCGAATATGGTACAGCCGTCGGAACGCCTCCCTCCTGCCCTGGCCGGCGTCAGCTCCACGATGGTGCCTGTCACAAAACCGAAACGGCTCCTCTGAAAAGGTTTTCTTTCCCCAAAAGACAAATCCATAGCATCTCCCATATATGCAATCGTCAGTCCTGTTATGATATGCCTATCCCCGACAAAAAGTGCCAGTCTCACCGGGCCTCACCCGGATACGATGACGCCGCCGCCCAGCACATATTCCCCGTCGTAGAAGCAGATGGACTGCCCCGGCGTGGCGGCCCTGACCGGCTGTCCGAAGGTGGCCAGCACACGCCCGTCCGGCTGTTTTTCGACGATGCACCGTTCTCCCCTGTGGTTGTAGCGAATCTTCGCCACCGCTTCCCGGGGCTTAGTCAGATCCTCCACCGCCATGAAGCTCACCTGATGGCAGAGCACTTCCCGGGTGAAGATATCCTCGTTTCTGCCAACGACCACCTCGTCCGTCTCCGGCCGGAAGATCACCAGGGGCAGGGGGCAGTTGAGGGTGCTGTCCCGGGTGGCCTGGTCCATGCTGTCCATCAGTTCCTTCAGATACCGGTCCGCCTCCTGCTTGCGCCGCAGGGCGGATGCGCCGCAGGCGATGAGCAGCACCCCCACCACAATGAGCTCCGCCACCGCCGCCTGGGTCTCCCCCAGCAGGGCGGTGACGCCCGCAAAGGCCAGCATCACCCCGAAGTACAGCCCGATGCGCGGGGCCAGCAGCCGCGTCAGCTTCTGATACACCATCTCCACCTCTTTCCAACTCTATCCGGGGCAGGGGCCGCATTCCATAGATAATAGAGT
>OFHB01002296.1_pt1 | contig 10131 bp, 9 predicted proteins | sample 1521881 | NCBI WGS metagenome assembly OFHB01 (sample SAMEA3504090, study PRJEB24116) | mouse gut metagenome | biome: mouse gut; feature: mouse-associated habitat; material: faeces | place: Denmark | collected 2011
GCTTTTTCCCGCAGAGAAGCCGCCGTATCCAGCCGGTATACTGCCAGTGCGTTAGACCTCCGCTGTTCCTCCATCTGCCCCCGCTGCATCTTCAGAGCGGCAATCTCATTGGTAATCGCCTGAAACTGTTCCACATAGCTCTGGTCCCCCAACTGTTCCGCCGCCTGTTCCAACAGGAGATTGAACCGTCCCTCCAGCTCGCCAATCTGGCGCTGGATGTCTGACAGACTGACCGTCTGTCCTGGCAGCGCGGCAAGCTCCAGCTCCATGGTTTCAGTAATCTGCCGCACCATCTCATTCCGGCTGCCCATGGCCTCATTAATCGCTGCCAGAACGGCCCTCTGGAGCGGTTCCTCGTCCAATGTAGGCGAGTGGTGGCAGTACTTTGTGCCGTAGTCCAGGCGGCTCACACAACGCCACACAACGCGTTTCCTGCCGTTTTTGGCCCAGACGCAGCGGCGGTATAGTGTTCCGCACTCGCCGCAGATCAGCCGCTCGGAGAGGGCATATTTGCTGGCGTAGGATGCACGGCCTGTGGGAGCGTTCTTTTTGGAGGGGCTTTTTCCGGCGCTGCGCCGCGCCATTTCAGCCTGCACTGTATCATAGAGCTGGCGGTCAACGATGCCCTTGTGACAGTTCTGAATCAGATATTGAGGAAGCTGGCCCCGGCGATATATTGGTCGTAAATCCGCCGCACCACCTCGGCCTGTTCCGGAATAATTTCCGGCCTGCCATCCGCACCTTTTTGGTAGGCGTACCAGCGGCTGTACTGATAGGACACCCTGCCCTCCCGCATTGCCTGACGTATCCCCCAGACAATGTTGCCGGAAATGGATTCACTCTCCGCCTGGGCGAAGGCGCCTAGAATGGTGATAAGCATTTCGCTGTCCGATTCCAGCGTGTTGATGCCCTCCTTCTCGAAGATTACCGCAATGCCCAGCTCCCGCAGGGCGCGGATGTAGTGGAGACAGTCCACCGTGTTTCGAGCGAAGCGGGAGATGGATTTGGTCAGCACAATGTCAATTTTCTTCTTTCTGCACTGGCGGATCATCCGCAGGAACTCTGGACGCTTCCGGGCGCAAGTACCGGTTATGCCCTGATCTGCGAACAGGCCGGCCATCGTCCACTCCGGGTTGTTCATGATTTTATCCGTGTAGTAGGTCTGCTGGGCCTCATAGCTGGAGAGCTGCTCCTCCTCATCGGTACTGACCCGGCAGTAGGCAGCTACCTTTAGCTGACGCTTGACAGCCTTCTCTTTGGTCAGCTCCGGATTAGCAGGAATAATGACAACCCTTGGCGTACATTCCGTCATCATGGTGACTGACTCCCTTCTATTATTTGCCCGTTTTTCAAACGGAGGATTACTTTGCCTCTGCGCATCCGGACCGCTGAAACTGCGGAGCGGAGAAGCTCTGCGTCCAGCGTATCCATCGGCGCATACCGCTCGAACAGCTGCCGGAGCCGCATAGTTTCGTATTCCTGATTACCGATAGCCGCATACCTTGTGTATGCCAGCTCCAAAGCCAGATTTTTTGCCGCTGTCTCATCGACCGGCTGGCGCTCCAGTTCATTTCGCAGGGCCTGCCGGAGACCGTCAATCTGCGCTATATTTGCTGCCGGGACCGGAGGCGCGCATATTTGGCCGGGGTCTGCAATCACACGGTTCAACAGCCGCAGCACCGCTTGTTCATACTCCTGGGCGGCATGGCATCCGCTCAATCGCCGCAGAAGCTTCTGCGCCGCAGTTTTCTTTGGTATGGCAGCCTTACCGCTGCGCTTTTCCCGCGCTCGGTCGTATTGCTCCTCTGGAATAATGGCAGGCCAGCCCTGATCGCCAATGTACTTCCGATTTTCCAGAATTCGCGCCACCATGTTTTTGTTCCAGAGCCTGCCTGAGTCGTAGGAGACAACCTGCTCTCGCAGCATATCCACCAGTTCTTTGTAAGACGCGCCAGAAGCATACTGCCGGAAAACCTTCTGCACTGTAATGGCCTCCAGAGGATGGATCACAATCTCGCCAAACTCCATTCGGTAACCGAAGGGCAGTTTTCTGTTTGATGCCATTTTCATCTCACCGTCCTTTCAATTGTTTCCGCCAGCTCTAACCCATTTCGCAACCGGAACCGCAAGCGGTCATTGCTCTCTACGATGATCTTCTCAACAAGTTCCCCGAACAGTTCCTCGTCGAAGCTTTCCAGGAAGTCCGGCCCTGCGTCAACGATTTCCGTCAACTCCTGCGTCTGGACAATGGTATCATCACCCTCCGCATTCAGCAGGCGTCTCTTTTCCCGTTTTACGGCGCGGAGCTGTTCGGCCAGTTCATTGCTGCGGGATATAAAAATGTCAGGATCAACGCCTCCCTGCTGCTTCAGCATGGCCAGGAGTTGATTCTGACTGGTCAGATTCGATATTTGCTTGTTCAGCTCAATGACGTCCACACTCCAGAGCAGGTGGTGACTGCGGATCATCTGGAGGTCTGCGAGGAAGGGGGGGGGAGGAGCTGGTCACCGTGGTGCTTCAGGTTATAATAGAGACGGAGGAAGGCGGTGTGGATTTCAGATTCCGGGATCTGAATAATCGGACAAGAATCGTGCGTTCTATCATGCGTGAGACATGTCCAATACACTTTTCCGCCACATGTCTTTTGGCGGAATGTGCCGCCGCAGCAACCGCAGCGTAAAACCGACAGTGCTTTTTTCCGGCGGGGACTTGTCCCGGTTTTTGCCCTGCGACGCAAGATAAGGGCCTTCGCGGCCTCAAATGTTTCTACGCTTATGATGGGCGGATTGCTTCCCGCTACATAATATTGCTGCCGCTCGCCGCGATTACGTTTTTTCTGACGAGGCAGGGTATCCGTACTATAATTTTTTTGCAGGAGTGCGTTGCCGGCATATCTCTCGTTCTGGAGGATGTATTTTATTGTAGAGTGCCTCCATACCGTGTTCCCATCCCGTGTAGGTATATTCAATCCGTTAATATATTCCGCAATTTCATCACAGCTCCACCCATTTAGGAATTGTGAGAATATTTCCCTAACCAATTTTGCTTCGGGTTCATATATTTCCAGTTTATTTCCGTTCAGCCTGTATCCGAAAGGATTTTTACAAGTATTAAACGTGCCACTTTTCATACGCATTTGAACCCCAAGGGAACTGTTTCTGGAGATGGATTCACTCTCCGCCTGGGCCATAGCGGCAAAGAGGGCGGTCAGCATCTCGCCGGACACTTTCGCGGTATCAATATGTTCTTTTTCAAAGGTGATTCCAATCCCCAGAGACTTCAGTTCCCGGATGGCCTCCAGACAATCCGTTGTGTTCCGGGCAAATCGTGAGATGGATTTGCAGAGGACACGATCAATCAGTCCTCTGCGGCAATCCGAAATGAGCCGCTGGAAATCATCCCGCTTCTCCACAGATGTACCGGTGATCCCGCGATCAGCATAGATGTCTACCATGGTCCAGTTTTCCTTGCTGGAGATTAGCGCGGTGTAGTAACGGTTCTGCGCAGCGAAGGAGTTGAGCTGGTCAGCGGAATCGGAGCTGACACGGGTATAAGCTGCTACACGCAGTTTGAGGTCCTGCGGCTTCTCTGTTGCCTCAATAACGATAACACGCTGCTGCTCTGATACCGCAAGGTTTCCGGTCACTTTCTGCTTGCTTGCCATAGTTTCTACCCCATCCTAGCAACACACAATACCACAAAATCTATAGAATAGCTATGCTTTCTATTCAGAAAGAACAACAATATTTGCTCCTGTTTTTATGGCAATATGCTCAGCGATCTTCCTGCGCTCAGCTTTCGTGATTGCGCCCTTCTCCTCCAGATACCGGAGCATATTCAATATGCCGATGTAGTTGATGTTTGCGTTCATTTTCCTCTGCCTTTCATGGAAATCTTCTTCTGTAGCGCATGAGCGTAGGCCATTCCCTCATCGTTGAGGCAATCAAATTCCTTCACCTCCACATAGGCGGGCGAGAGGCCGAAAACTTTGCGCCAGCATGGTCGCAGCGTACTGCGGCATTCCGTGATCCCCATCCCGGAGATACAGCTCCCACATTCTGCGGTTCAACTGTGCATTCCACAACAGACTATCCGTAAATTTTTTCATCGAGTCCGTTTCCATCCGGCTGTCAGTCACAGGGTAGATCAGCAGTTAGAAGCAAAGATGGATCTTTCCCTCATCCCGCGCCTGCAGGGCGCAAGCGGGTGACAGTACCCCACCGGCACTGTCACCCCCATTGCAACTGATCTCCCAGAACGGCAACGACACGGTAACTGTCCCGGTGGTAAACATAGCGGTGCTCTTAGTATTTGCTCTTTTTAACGCGGAAGCTTGGCAAAGATGCGAACGACAGGCCCAGATTGACGCTGTTCCAGAGACTCGGTACAAATTGTTCTATTCAGAAAGCTTAACGCCTGACTGTCGGTAGTAACAATTGGACGCCATCCGCTGCCTGTATCCTCATTGATAATGTGGATCTGACAGGATGCTCCGGTATAGTCTGTCCCTTTGATAATATAGTCAGCGCACAGACGAACGATCTCCTGTCCCCTCCAGCGCTGTATATCCACAGCACCGGGCTGGATCATACCAGAAAAGAAAGGTGTCTGGATTACACCGCCAAAGGGGATCGTCAGAACGGTCTCTTCTCCTTGCTCCTCCCTGGTGAAACCGGTCAGAACCACATCTACGCTGAGTACATTGGTGCCGCCCTGAATGAATTCCCGTACCAATTCCATAGCGTGGACATCCTCGTTTCCCATAAATCCGTGGTTGGCGCCAGAAATCTCCGCCAGCTGGCAGCGCAGTGGTTTTACGGAGTGATAAGCTGCCTGGGCCCGCCGGGAATTGATCACATTTACGGCGGTATCACTGTCGCCATGAACAATTAGCACTGGACCGGGATAGAGCGCAATGGCAGCGAAAGCATCTATTTTCTGCACACTGGCCACATAGGCGCGGCCAAGAGACTCTATGGGATCGGAACAGCCCTCAGGTATAACAGGAAAAATTTGCTCAGGAATATTGGACGGATCAAAAGCGTACATCAGCATCTTACCCCGCCGTGCATCCTCCGGAATGCACAGGGCCGGGTAAAACAGGATCAAGCGGCTGACCACCACTTCGGGATGGGCCGCTGCGAACAGTGCGCTGACAAACCCGCCCTGACTGCATCCCATCAGGGTTAGATCCTCGCTATTAATATAAGGCAGCCCACAGACATATGCCGCAACGACCGCCAGATCCTGTACTTCGGTGAAGACGGTCATATCCTGAAACCGCCCATCGCTGGTACTCCTGGAACTTCCACCGCAAAAGTCAAACACATATGCGGCAAATCCCCACCCGGCAAGCTGTTCCGCATAATGGGCAAGATCGCCGCCTATGCCGTTGAAGCCATGACTGAGGATTACCGCAGGGAGTTTATTCCCTTCGGGACGGTATTCCGTTCCACGGATAGTCAGTTGGCCTTTTGTACAGGAAAAGTTTCCTTTTGTTATTTTCATAGCGAATCCCTCTCAGAATATTTTGGATAAAGGTATTATCGCACATATTGACGCAGACGGCAACAAAAAGAGATTTGAATTTCGCCCACTCTCGTTGTCCATGTAGCGCATGGTGACACTTTCTTTTCATATGGAAATTTTCCTCGTATGGCACGGCTCACGTCTCTCCGCTGGATCTGTAAGGCCGATGCCAATACTTATTTTTAGCGTCTTGTCAACCTGCCGCATTTTCTCCACACCAACTCTGCCTTTATGTAGATTGAGAAAGGCAAAACACATATATTCACCCCATGCAGGGCGAATACGCCAAAAGGGATCAAAAATGGCATAGCCGCCCGAAAAACGACGGCTATGCCATTTGCACACAAGAGTACATCCTACAGAACTGCCGTTTTTTTTACAGCCCTCCAGGATCTTGCAGTCAAGAGTTATATCGCTTGATTTGTTTCACCTTACTTTTTTAATAATCGCTTTGTTTGTAAAACAATGTTTTCCGCACAAAGCCCAAACGCTTTCAGCAACGCGGCGAAAGGGCCGGAGTGGCCAAACTCATCGTTGACACCAATTCGCTTCACGGGTACAGGACAGTTCTCGCTGGTCAAGGAGCACACGGCCTCGCCCAGGCCGCCGATGATACTGTGCTCTTCCACAGTGACGATCTTACCGCACTCGCGGGCGGCTTTCAGTACCATCTCAGCGTCCAGAGGTTTGATGGTTGGCATGTTGATGATACAGGCGGAAATGCCCTCCGTGGCCAAAGCCTTCCCGGCCTCGATGGCCTCTGGGACCATGATGCCAGTGGCAATGATGGCAACATCATTGCCGTCCCGAAGCAGTTCGCCTTTACCAATCTCAAGCTTGAAGTCCTCGTTGTGGTATACAGGCGTGGGAGCGCGGCTGAAACGTATGTAGACCGGGCCTGTCATTTCATAGGCAGCCCTGACCATCTGCCGGGCTTCTACGTCATCAGAGGGACACATGACCGTCATTCCAGGAATGGAGCGCATGAGGGCGAAGTCCTCGCAGCACTGATGGCTGGCACCGTCTTCGCCCACGGAGATGCCGCCGTGAGTAGCACCGATCTTCACGTTTAGGTGTGGGTAGCCGATGGTGTTGCGGACCTGCTCATAGGCCCGTCCGGCGGCGAACATGGCAAAGGTAGAGGCGAAGGGAACCAGTCCCATGGTTGAGAGGCCCGCAGCTACATCCATCATGTTGGCCTCAGCGATGCCGCAGTCAAAGTGCCTCTCGGGGAATGTTTTCTGGAATGTGACGGTTTTCGTGGCTCCGGCGAGGTCTGCATCCAGGACCACCAGATCTGTTGCGGATGCGCCCAAGTCCTTCAATGCGTTGCCGTAGCTGTCACGGGTAGCGATTTTCTTTACATCTGCCATGCTTATACCTCCAATGACCTGCGGAGTGCAGCCAGCTCGGCTATACCTATTGCGTATTCTTCATCGTTGGGCGCTTTGCCATGCCATGCGGCGTTGTCCTCCATGTAAGAAACGCCTTTCCCCTTGACCGTCCTCATCAAGATGCAGGTGGGTTTACCGCTGCCATGGTTGGCGTGGAACCGGGCAAAAGCGGATTCAATCTGCTCAAAATCGTGGCCATCGATCTTCACCACGTCGCAACCAAAGGCAGTAAATTTCTCATCCAGCGGCTCGGTGTTCATCACGTCCTTGGTCCGTCCGTCGATCTGGAGACCGTTGACATCCACGATGATGCACAAGTTGTCTAGCTTGTAATGGGCGGAGAACATAGTGGCCTCCCAGATCTGGCCCTCGGCTAACTCACCATCGCCCAGCAGAGTGTAGATGTTAATGTCCTTTTTCAGATATTTTGCTCCTTTGGCCATGCCTGCGGCGGCAGAAATTCCCTGCCCTAGGGAACCGGTGGACATATCCACACCTGGAACGGTGTTCATGTTGGGATGTCCTTGCAGATAGGAGTCGATATGCCGCAGGGTAGCCAGATCTTCCACCGGGAAAAAACCCCGGTTGGCCAGAGCGGCGTAGAGTCCCGGCGCAGTGTGGCCCTTGGAGAGGACAAAGCGGTCCCTATCAACCTTTTTTGAGTCCTTGGGGTCAATACGCAGCTCTTTGAAATAAAGATAAGTAAACATATCCGCAGCAGAAAGACTGCCGCCGGGATGTCCGGCCTTCGCTCCGTGGGTGCTGGTCAGGATGCCCTCCCGGACGCTGATGGCCGTCCGCCGGAGAGCTTTCTTTTCTTCTGGTGTCATAAAGACTCTCCTTACTTGAAAGGATTTTCCTGGGGATAAGGCAGACTTGCAGGCTGATTATAGGCAATATCCTGGATTCCAAGATATTTGAACACCTCAAACAAAGCCTTGCCCCAGTGGCCGAAGGCCACCGCGCCGTGGTGAGGATAGCGCTTGGCAATGAGTACATGGCGGTAGAACCGGTCCATTTCCGGGATGGCAAAAGCTCCGATAGACCCGAAGCTCTCGCAGTCCACATCCAGCACCGCCCCCTGGGCTACGTAGGCCTTGAGCTGGGTGTCAGCAGTGGACTGAAGGCGGAAGAAGGTGATGTCACCAGCCTTGATGTTGCCCTCCATGGTGCCGCGGGTGATGTCCGGCTCCGGCAGGTCCGGCTCCAGATCCCGCTTCATGATGAGCTGATAGCCCATGTGGGGATTCTTCAGCAGGGAGCAGGCGGTGTTGCCGCAGTGGAAGCCCATGAAGGTCTCGGTCAAACGGCAATCATACTTTCCCTTGATGCCCTTGTCATAGATCGAGGCGGGCACGGTGTTGTTGATGTCCAACAGCGTGCAGACCTCACCGGAGACGCAAGTACCGATGTATTCACTCAGCGCACCGTAGATGTCCACCTCGCAGGCCACGGGGATACCCATGGCTGCCAGCCGGGAGTTGACATAGCAGGGTACGAACTTGAACTCCGTCTGGAACGCAGGCCAGCACTTGTTGGCAAAGGCCACATACTGCCGGGTACCCTTGTGCTGCTCCATCCAATCCAGCAGAGTCAGCTCGTACTGGGCCAGCCGGGGCAGGATGCCGCCATAGGGGTTGTTCCCGCCCAGCTCGGCCTCCATCTCCTTCATCTTCTCGGGGATGCGGGGGTCGTCCTTGTGCTTGTTGTAGGCCGCCAGCAAATCCAGCTCAGAGTTTTCTTCCACGGCCACGCCCAGGTCGTACAGTGCCTTGATAGGTCCGTTGCAGGCCAGGAAGTCGTCGGGACGGGGGCCAAAGGTGATGACCTTCAGGCCCTTCAGGCCTAGGATAGCCCTGGCAATGGGAACGAACTCGCTAATCTTCTCCGCAAGTTCAGCGGCGGTGCCTACGGGGTACTCGGGGATATAAGCGGTTTTGCCCCGCAGCCCCAGATTGTAGGAGCAGTTGAGCATACCGCAGTAGGCGTCGCCGCGCCCATTGATGAGGTCGCCGTCCCCCTCGGCGGCGGCCACGAACATACAGGGGCCGTCAAAGTTTTTGGCAATGAGGGTCTCGGGGGTCTCGGGGCCGAAATTGCCCAGGAACACCACCAGGGCGTTGCAGCCGTGCTCGTTCACATCGGCCAAGGCTTTCAGCATATCCAGCTCGTTCTCAACGGTGACAGGGCACTCGTAGAGGTCGCCCGCATAGGCGGCTTTGATGGCGGCGCGGCGCTTCTCGCTCAGGGCGATGGGGAAGCAGTCCCGGGAGACAGCGATGAGGCCAAGTTTTACGTCAGGGATGTTTTTCATGATGTTTTCCTCCTATATCAAATATCGTTGGCAATGTCGTTGTTATCGCCGGACAGCCGGACGGCGGCGCCTTGTCCGGCCTCGGCGCTGTCCTCATGGGCCAGCAGCCACTTGTTCCGGGCCCAGAGCAGTTGATCCTCCTCTGTTATGGCCTTGATGGCGGGTTTTGCCTCGTTGGTGCCCCGGGGCAGCGCCACCGCCACCCGGAAGCCCTCGGCCTCGTCGGTGTGGCAGGGGGCATAGTGCAAAGTGGTTGCATACATTTCCACCGCTGTTCCCTTAGGGACCAAAAACGCCTCCACAAGGGATGTATCGTATGTAAAATCACCAGCAATATCCTGCTGTCTTCCCAACAGTAAAATGGCGTCTGTTGCCATCACGTTAATTTCAGAGCTTTTGTGGTATTCCAGCGCATTGAGCATGGAATTATGCCCATTGCAGTAACCCACCTGGATGGGGAGCTCCCCGTAAATCCTCCGCTGGAGCTCTTCCTTCACCGGAAGGGACTCCAATTCCCCGGCCCCGGGGACATATGCCACACCCTCCGGTACAGGGGTGTGCTCCTCCAGCGCTTTCACAAGGCCGGAAAAATCAATTTCATCCACAATCCTGCCATACTTTTGAAACTCTCCGTCCGTTACATCATAAATTTTCATTCCTATCCCTCCATATGCCACAGGTTTGCCACTGGTACTGGGCCAACCAAACTTCTACCCTTCCTGCCTGCGGCAAATTCTCTTTCCTTTCTATCATAACTTCCTTATTTTATAATGTCAAACAAAGGCTTGCAGGCAGGATAAATTTCTTTGAACTGCCTATACCTTTCCTCATATTTTGCAGCCAGCCCCGGCTCCGGCTCCACCGTATCAATAACCTTCACAACCTTATCTGCCG